>Ga0182014_10001962_pt1 | contig 26676 bp, 23 predicted proteins | sample 612S2DmetaG_FD_120489 | JGI IMG/M metagenome (GOLD analysis project Ga0182014, IMG submission 120489) | Permafrost microbial communities from Stordalen Mire, Sweden - 612S2D metaG | ecosystem: Environmental > Terrestrial > Soil > Wetlands > Permafrost | place: Sweden: Stordalen | collected... | reverse complement strand
TGACCACGCTGGCCCGCAAACTGGGCGACACCGCCCACGTGTCGGGCTTGGCCATCCGGTTGGCGCGTCTGAGCGGCACCGGGGATCGTCTGCCGGAATGGCTCCTGAAAATCGCGGTGGAGCGCGGTGCTAAACACTACCAGCGCGAGTTCGATCCGTCGCTCCCGCCGGACATCCAGGCGATCTCCGACGAAGAAATCGGGGTCGCTCTTTGTCTCGGCCAAATGCCCGACGAGCCGTGGCTTATTCGCGCCGCGGCCCAGTTGCTTTCCTCGCCCCGGGTGGACCCACAACGCCTCGCGCGCCTCGCGGAGATGGAACGCGTCGAACCGGTCTTGCTCCACATTGCCGCCGCCTGCGGGCAGGTGGGCGAAGCGTTGGAGCCGTGGGCGACCTTGCGGCGACAACTGCATCCCCGACGCATCGTCCGCACCGACGCCCTCCCGCATTGGACACGGTTCGCCATCCTGTCAGGCCTCACCCGCGATGGCTACGCGCCGCCGCAGTGGCTCATGCGTCGTGAATAACCCGCTCTTTATCCTGCAAACCCTTGACCGTCACCTCGATCACCCGGTCGAATTGACCCTCTACGGGCGCGCCGCGCTCGCGCTGGGATTTCCCTCTCGCGAACCCCGGCATGAGACGACACAGGATGTGGACGCGATCATCCCGCTGGCCCAACTTGACCAACTCCGTGCGGATACCCAGTTCTGGGACGCCCGCGATGCCACGAATGCGGAATTGTTGGAACGCGGCCTCTACCTCACGCACCTGTTCACCGAGGCGGATGTGTTCCTGCTGCCGGACTGGCTGAATCGTTGCGTCTCCATTCCAAGCAACTTCATCCACTTGAGGCTTCGTCGTCCGGCGACCCTGGACCTCATTCTCACCAAAATGATGCGGGGCGCCGACCCTGAAGACCTTTCCGACATCGCATTCCTCCTGAAACAAGAGCCGGTGAAAGACGCGGAGTTGCGGGTGGCTTTCGACCGCGTCCGGTTGCCCGACATCCAGGAATTGCGCGACGCATTTCGCGCCGCCCAACCCAAAGTCCTGGCGCTGGCGAAGGCTCAAGGACCCATGAGGACCCCCTCCTGAACCCATTCCCTGCCATGCCACCACCCCGCATCGGCACCCAAACCTTCACCCACGACGTCTTCCTCAGCCACAGCTCGGAGGACAAGGTCGTCGTGCGCCCGCTCGCGGAGCGGCTGCACCTGCGCAAGCTGGCAAGGTGTCGGGTTTTTCCTGACTATGGAGCAATTCAAGAGTCAGAAAAGAGAGAGCGACCACCCTAATCGGTGGCCGCTTCACTGCAAACCGAGAGGGGAGCAGACAATGGAAATCCGTTGTTCTGCCCCCGCTCCGCTATTGGAGGTCAAGCGCCTTTAATTTCATGGCGTGGGAGGCTTCGCGGTTGAACACATCCACAATGGCAGAGGGGTTTTTCTCAATGGCGACGATGTCCTTGCCGTTCAGAAGCACAAGACACAGGTTGGAATCGGTCATCACCTTGTTGGCGTACTTGCGGGCGGCAGGGCCGATTTCGCCCGTGCCGACCATGACGATGACGTTGCTTTTCAGCATGTGAGTGAGGCCGACTTCTTTGGCAACGTCGTCCAGGGAGACGTTTGCGGTGTTCTTGCACTGGACCTGCCAGCGGGAAAAGACCAGGCGACTGGACTCGAAAATGAGGTCAACCTCAGCGCCGCCCGTGGCCGTTCCGCGCAACCTGGTAGCGATGTAGGACATGTCCAGCAGGCGCATGAGCTTGAAGGCGAGGGCTTCGAGGGCGAGGCCACGCTGATGTTTGTCCCTGGCGGTCAGATCCGAGAGGATGTCGGCCATGGGTTTGCGGAGCAGAACGCGGAGATCGGACTCGGTCTGTTTCTCCAACTGCTCCAGAAGGGGGCCGATAACTTCCTTGACCAGCTTGTCAGTGGGGGAAACCGAGAATGGCTTTGCGCCCCGGCCGAGGGTTTTTGTGCCGCGTTGCAGTTTGATGTAACCAGCCTGCTCAAGTGGGTAAAGAACCTGCTTGGGCAGGTTCTTCTCGTTGAACTTCAGGCCGTAGGTGGCGCTAGCGAGCTTTTCTACTTCGTTGGAGGCGTATGGACCGGGGCCGCCCATGTTGGCCAGGGTGCGAAGATAAACCTTTTGGGCCGGGCGGAGAGAGGCCAGGGCGTCGAAGTCCTCGGTGGCTGCACCGATTAACTCTTTGAGACGGGCATTGGACACGTTTCACCGGTCGGTGAAGACGCCCGCTTTTTCGAGCCAAAGGCGCATCATGCTCGGGTGCTTGCCGCTACGGGGGAAATGGACACCGCGAGCCACTCTCGGAGTTTGATGAGGTCAACGTCCTCTCCCGCGGCTATTGGCGGGCTTACGCGACTACATGCCACCTTTGTCCGTCGAAAGAGATCTGCCCTGTTCGTTTTAGGTATTGCTGGGCGTTCCTAACCGCGTGTTTCCACCTCTTCCCGAAGCGCTGCACGTTGATGATCAACTCGACTTTATCATCGCAGAGGTCTGGCAAGAGCGACTGGACTCTGGGATGTAGCTGGTCTGTCTTCAGCGGGCCTTGCGCCAACGCGTAGAGGATCGCCTCGGCGAATAGGCTGTGCGCGGAGCGGGCTCCCACCTGAGCGCCGAGAAATTGGCTACGAGCCTGGTGGAGCGTCCGGGTGAACGTGGCTTTGAGCTTACGGTTTGTGCTCTTGACCATTCGCTCGTACTCCGCCTTGAGTTGATGGGCCACCTGCAAGAGCGATTGTAGCTCTATGTCGCTTAGAACGCTCCCGAGCTTGGCGTACGCTTCGAGGTCGTGCCTTACTTTTCCAATCTGGCTGGTGTCATCGAGGCAAACGCCATACTCAAAGTTGTGATCGAGGCCAGACGGGGTCAAGTTTGCGGACGTGATGAGGGCAAGGGTGCGGTCGGCGACATAAACCTTGGCGTGGAGGCGCGGCAGCGTGACAACCTGCGATGCGCTCCGCCGATTGCGAAACATTTCCAGGGCCTCCAAATCGAGCGAGCCCGACAGGATGCTATCGCTGCGAATATCGGTCATAACGCGTAATCTGCATTTTGACCGCGACCCGTTGCCGCCCAACTCGTCGCAAACCCATTTTGCCTCGGCCTCCTTGATGTAGGGGCTGGCAATCAGCAGTTCCTCGGTGGCGGAGTGGAGGACATCCGCCAAGGCTGAGCGTAGAGGCCGAGAGCAGAGTTTCACGTTCGATGAGGGCTGGCTGCCATGAGGGCGATAGGGGCCTGGTGTTCTATCAGGCGGGCCAGCCCGTTCTTTCGGCGGCGGATTGTGGCCAGGTCTGCTTTCCCAAGCAGAATGAGGTTAAAGGGAGAATCGCCATTTACGCACTGAGCATATTCCCGCGCTGCCTTACTGACTTTGCCGGTGCTGATTACGACTGCGACACGGTTGCCGAACCCTTGAGCTATTCCGACCTCTGTCGCGGCGTCATCGAGGCTGAGTTGGCCGGAGTCCTTGCAGCGTACGTGCCATGTTGGGAACCTAAGTCGGTTCGACTCAAAAGCTGTGTCCACGACCGCCCCGCTAGCTCTGCCTGTTCGGAGTCTGGTTCGTTGGTGTTGGAGACCGAGCGGCTCCAATACCTCCTCCGCCAAATGTTCGAGGATTTTGCAGCGCTGCCGCCAATCAGTTGTTCTGGAATGAGTTGCCTTCATGCCAGATGCAGTTGACGGCGTCGTTGACGCGGATACGGCGGCCGGTGACCCACTCGGCGGGGGTGGGCAGGCGGGCCGGGTTCCACCAGAAGAATTCCTGCGCGAGGTGGAAGCCGAATTCGCGGCAGAGCATGATCAGCAGTTCGTAGTGATACAGGCTACGGGTCGGCTGACCGGAGATCCAGGCGCCGCCGATGTCAATAACCAGCGAGCCCGTCGGCTTTAAGGCGGAGTGGAAGGCGGCACCGAATGGCTTGAACCAGTTGACGTAGTTGTGGGCGTCCACGTTGCCGTAGTCCTTCTTTCTGACCAGGCCGAACGGTGGGCTGGTCATGATGAGGTCAACGGACTTTGGCTGGATTTTGTCGCGGAAGAGCGACAGCGAGTCGCCAAGAAAGATCTTTCCTCTCCCTGTGGAGTGAAAGAGTCTGGCGGGCGGATGGCCGTTTGACTCGCTCGGTTGTGACATACTGGTGCTTATGCGCTTTGTTCGACGGAGCCAGTGTAATCCTGCAACGAAGAAGGGTGCAATAAGTTTCGCAGCGGGGGGGGGCCAATGACGGTGCTCGGTGGCAGTTTTATCACCGCAGCCTCAGCAAATCCTCGCGGTCCGCCGGCGAATACGTTGCCCGCTTGTTATGCATTCGCCGCTCTGCTGCCCCTCCGCAGGCAGGCTCCGCTCGTTCCTCGCTCCGCCTCGGCACGATCCCGGTTTGTGGCTAGTTCTTGCTGAGATCCGCGCGGTGCCACCAACCACCGCCCAGCGCTTGAAAGAGCGCCGCGGTGTCAGCAAAGCGATTGGCTTGAGCCTGAACGAGGTTCATCGAGGCTTGTTGGTAGGTCTGTTCCGCGGTTAAAAGTGAGAGATAGCCGCTGTAGCCGGACTGATACTGGTTCTGCGCTAAATCCAAGGTGACCTTGGCGGCATCTCGCGCAGAGGCGGCGGCGTTTAGACCATTGGCATCCTCTTGGAGCGCAATCAATGTGTCGGCGACATTTTGGAAGGCAGTCAGGACCGTGGCCCGGTATTGTTCGGCAGCCTGCGTATAGGCTGCTTTGGCGGCCCGTTGCTTGTGCAACAAAGCTCCGCCCTGGAAAATGGGTTGGGTCAATCCTCCCGCTAAAGTCCAGAAGCCGTTGCCGCTTGAAAACATCTGCCCGGCCTCCAACGCCATGGCCCCGGCATCGGCCGACAACGTAATGGTCGGCAGGCGGTTGGCGACCGCGATGCCGACCTGTGCGCTGGCGGCGTGGAGACTCTCCTCGGCCTGGCGCACGTCCGGACGCTGGGCGACGAGTTGGGAGGGAAGGCTCACGGGCAATTCCTGCGGCAGTTGCAAGCTGGCAAGCTCGAACGGCTCGGTTGGAGCTTGGCTGGGGAAACGGCCCGAAAGAGCCGCCAAAAGATCGCGCTGTTGGGCCAGTTGCTTGAGCAGCGGCGGCAGCGTGGCGGAGACTTGCGCGAGCTGCGACTCTTGCGTCGCGACGTCGAGCCGTCCGATGTAACCCTTGGCGTATTGCAGGCGCAGGGTTTGAAGCATGTTCGAATTGATGACCACCAGTTGGCGAGTGGCCTCAATCTGCCCGCGCAAGGCGGCTTCCTGGATGGCGTCGGCGGCTACGTTCGCGCTCAGGGTGATATGGGTTGCCGCCAGGGCAAAACGCGCTTGTTCCTCTTGCGCCTGCAAAGACTCCACCGTCCGGCGGTTGAGGCCAAACACGTCCGGCACGTAGGACACGTTGACTTGAGGCGTATACATGCTGAAATACAAAGCACCGGAGTTGGGTGTGGATGAAATCTCTGACGAGGTCTTCTGGCGGGCAGCGGAGAAGGCTCCCGCGATGCTGGGATAATAGGTGCCCTTCTGAGCCAGGACATTTTCTTTCGCTGCCTTCAGGGCCGCTTGCGCTGACTTGAGGGTTGGATTGTTGCTGAGCGAGAGCTCAATCAGGTCATTGAGCGGCTTGGAGTGAAACAAGGTCCACCACTCTCCCGGAATGTCACTGCCGCTCACGAATCGTTGCGGTTCTCCACCCGCCACATTGGTCGTGCCGCTGGTAGTTGAGAGTGGAGTCGGCGTATAACCGCTGACTTCGGGAGCAGCCGGCTTCTTGAAATCAGGCCCGACGGCGCACCCAGACAGGAGGGTGGCCAACGTGATGATGGAAGCTATGAAGCGCATGGATTTAATGCTGGTATGTATTTGGTTCATGCTCACACCTCCAGCCGGTCCGTCGGGCGCGCGACGAGGACGTAAAGCGCCGGCATGAGAAACACGCTGATGAGCAGCCGCGTGAACAGGCCGCTGACAATGACCAATGCGAACGGCCGCTGGGAATCGGTGCCGACACCGGTGGCAATCGCCGCCGGCAGAAGCCCCAAGGCGGCCACCAGCGCCGTCATCATGATCGGGCGGAGTCGCAGGATCGCGCCGTCGCGAATAGCTTGATGGAATTCCATGCCGTCGCCCCGCAGTTCGTTCACGTAGGAGATATAGACTACCGCCGTCTGGACCGAGACGCCGAACAAAGCCAGGAACCCGATGGCAGAGGAAACCGAGAACGGCGTGTGCGTCAACCACAGCGCCACGACGCCGCCTACCGGCGCCGACAGCACCACTCCCAGGACGGTGATGAGCGGAAACTTGAAGTTACGGTAGAGCGCGAACAGCAGCAGGAAGATGACAAATAAGGTCAATGGCAGCACCAGGTTGAGCTGCCGCCGCGCCGCCGTGTAATTCTTGTACTCGCCGCCCCAGTCAAGCCGGTAACCTTCCGGGAGCGGGACTTGAGCATGGACTTGCCGCCGGGCGTCGTCCACAGCGCCGGCAAGGTCGCGGCCTTCCACCGAGAATTGCACGCCGATGTAGCGCGAGTTGTCCTCGCGGTAGATGAAGGAGGCGCCGTTCTGCACGCGGATGTCGGCGAGTTCCTTCAACGGGATTTGCGAGCCGTCCGGCGCGGCGACGAGGAGGTTGCCGATGGCCTCCGGGTTGTCGCGGAACTGCTGTTCCAGGCGCACGACGAGGTCGAATTGCTTTTCGCCTTGCACCACTTGCGTCGCGGCAGCCCCACCGACGGCCGCCTCAATCAAGCCGTTGATGTCGGTGACGTTCAGGCCATAACGGGCGATCTTGGCGCGGTCAATGTTCACGGTCAGGCTCGGCTGGCCGAGTTCCCGGACCAGCGTGATCTCTTTGATCCCGCGCACACCTTCCAGCACGCGCTTGATTGCCTGGCCTTTCGTTTCCAGCGTCTGGAGGTCCGTCCCGAAGACCTTGACCGCCAGCGCGCTTTTCAAGCCGGTTTCGGCTTCATCCACGGCGTCTTCGGCGGGCTGCGTGTAGTTGAAGATGATGCCGGGAAACGCCTGGAGCTTCTCGTTAACGGCCTCGATCAGCTTCGCCTTCGTGCGATACGCCCCTTTCCATTCGCCGTAGGGCTTGAGCCCGACGAAAAATTCCACGTTGAAAAAGCCGGTCGGGTCCGTGCCGTCATCCGGCCGGCCATGCTCGGACGCGACCACGGTGACTTCGGGGAAAGAGCGCAGAATCTGGCGGACTTGCGGTGCGATCTTGCGCGATTCCTCGAATGAGATCGTGTAGGGCATGGTGGCGCGAATCCAGAGCGCGCCTTCATCCAGATGCGGCATGAACTCGTTGCCGATAGCGGGAACGAGCAGAAGTGAGCCGCCGAGCACCAGCACGGACGCCAGCGTGGTGGCCCAGGGATGAGCGAGGCAGAGATCGAGGCCTATGGTGTAGGCTAATTTGACGGCTTCGAAGACGGGGTTGCGCCGCTCGCGCACGCCTTTGCGGAAGGCCCACGAACAAAGCACCGGCAGGAGCGTCAGCGTGACGATCAGCGAGCCGACCAGAGCGAAGATCATCGTGTCGGCCATCGGCGTGAAGAGCTTGCCCGAGGGCCCTTGTAGAACGTAGATCGGCAGGAAGGCCGCGACGATCACCGCGACGGCGTAGAAGATGGGGCGGTCCACCTCGGCGGCGGCGTCCGCAATGACCTCCATGATCTTGAAGGGTTGGCCCTGGCGCGCGGCGATCCGACGGAAGATGTTCTCCACCATCACCACCGCGCCGTCCACCAGGATGCCAAAGTCCACCGCGCCGATGGATAGCAGGTTGGCCGAAACGTCGCGCAGGTCGAGGCAGATGAAGGCAAGCAACAGCGACAGGGGAATGGTGATGGCGACAATCAGCCCGGCGCGAACGTCGTAAAGAAAGAAGACCAGCACGACCACGACGAGGACCATGCCGCGGAGCAGATTGCGCTCGACGGTCTCCGTGGTCAGCGAAATCAGATCGGTTCGGTCATAGAAGGTATGGATCTTGACGTCCTTGGGCAGGATGTTCCGGTTGAGGTCCTGGGTCTTTGCTTCAACGCGCTTCAGCACCTCCTGGGTCTTCTCGCCCGTGCGCATCAGGATGACACCTTCCACGGCGTCGTCCTGGTCCTGGTAACCAAACTGGCCCAGGCGCGGCGCGTGGCCGATCACCACGCGCCCAAGGTTCTTTGCCAGAACGGGAATGCCATTGCTCACCGCCAGCACAACGTTGCCGATGTCCTCCGGCGTGTGCAACCGGCCCAGGCCGCGCACGTAATAAAACTGTCCGCCTTCCGAATAAAATCCGCCGCCGGCGTTGCCGTTGTTGGCGGCAAACGCGGTGACGATTTGCGGGACGGAAAGTCCGGCGCCGGCAATCTTCGCCGGATCGAACAGCACCTGATACTGCATCGTCTCGCCGCCCAGCCCCGCATCGTCCGCCACGCCCTGGACCGACTTATACTGGCGCTCAACGATCCAGTCTTCGATGGTCTTTAACTCCAGCGGTGAGCGGTCAGGACTTTGCAGCACGTAGCGGTAGATCAAGCCCGACGGTGAAAACAGCGGCGCCACCGAGGGCGCCACACCTGTGGGCAGGCTCAAGCCCGCGATGTGCTCGAAAACGCGCTGGCGCGCGAAGTAGTTGTCCGTGCCGTCGGCAAAAGTCAGCCGCACGTCGGACAGTCCGTAGAGCGAGATAGAGCGAATGGTCGTCATTCTTGGGATGCCGTTCATTTCGACCTCTATCGGCACCGTGATCAACCGCTCGACTTCCTCGGCAGCGCGGCCGGGCCATTGCGTGATGATCTCGACCATCGGCGGCGACAGGTCCGGATAGGCCTCGACCGGCAGCCGATTGAGCGACCAACTGCCGGTGACTATCAGCAGAAATGTTGCGAGGACCACGACGAACCGCTGCCGCAGCGACGAAGCGACGATGCGATTGATAGCCGAGGTGAAACGCCGCGGTCCTTCCGGCAATGGGAAATCGGATGGGTTCACTGGTTTTGCAGGAATTGAAGGAACAGGCCGCCCTCAATGACAACCGAGTCGCCCGCGATGAGGCCGGCGGTGGTTTCATACCGGTCGCCCACGCGGCTGCCCAGCGTGATGCGGCGGCGAGAGAAACTGCCGTCGGCGTTGGCGAGATAGACAAACGGAAGATCCTCGTCGTCGCGCAACACCGCCGACACCGGCGTCAGCAACCCCGTTGGTTCGCCGCGTGAATGGATCAGGACGCGCACATACATCTGCTTCTTCAGAATGCCCTTCGGATTCTTCGCAACCACCCGCACCCCGATGGCGCGCGTGCTGGGATCCACGATGGCCGAGATGTAATCCACGGTGCCGGGCAGGTTGGTCGGCGAAGCGCTGGTGACAACTTCCGCCGGGTCGCCTTCCTCGACGGCAGCGAGGTCAGACTCGAAGATGTTCGCCATGACCCACACTTGGGAAAGATCCGCGACGGTGAAGCACGGCGTCGTGCCGACCTGCAAGAGTTGGCCGGGCGTGATTAGTTTCTCCACAACGGTCCCCGCGATTGGCGAGCGAATAATCCCGGCGCGGTCCGGCACCGGTTGGTTCTCCTCAATGACTTGAATCGTCGCCGCATCAACGCCGAGGGAATGGAGTTGCTCCAACGCGGCCTCGCGGTCGGCTTCGGCGTTAGCCGCGTCAGTCTGCGCCTGCTCAACCTCCTTCCGGGACAGATTGTTGTGTGAAAGCTCTTTGGCCAGGTCGGCGATGCGGCGGGTGTTCTTCGCGGTCGTCACTGCCTTGCGGTAAGCACTTAGGGCCGTGGCGTAATCGGGTGAGGCCACCGTCGCCAATACGTCCCCAACTTTGACCTTCGCGCCCAGCGAGACCGCGAGCCGCGAGACCGGCCCCGAGACTGGAGCCAGGATGGTGGTCGCCCGGTCATTGTCGAAGCCCACCGTGCCGGTCGTTTCAGCCGTGCGGCGGAAGGTGGACGGCTTGATCGCTTCGGTGTGTATCCTTTCCCGCTGGGTGGCGGTCAAGACGATGTTGCTGGCCACGGCGGCGCGCAGCGGAGCCGCTTCCCCGGCATGAGAGGGTGAGGCGGCGGCGAGCAGGACTGCGCCGAGCGCACACGCGCCTATGGAGGAGAGAGTTCGTTCGGAACTAGGGCCAAGCGGCGCGCAGCGCGCCCGATGGCAGGATGGCGTCAAGAGTCTTCTGGCGTTCATGCTGTACTGTTGTGCGGGCACACAATCTGTCCGCAATAGGGATATTGGACTCCAAACACTGGAAACCAAGACGACGGCCGAAGCCAAGCGCCGAGCCGTGGAGTCTTGCGACTCGCCTTAAGCTACGACCGAAAGAAGGGAGGCGGGCGCCGGCGGAGCGCGGCTGGGGGAGAGACGATAATCGAAAGATGGCAGGGGCGCGGGGTAGGCCGCGCGGAGGCAGGAAAGAAGGCGCAGGACCAGCAAGGCGGCGACCAGCGCGACATCCGCCGCACTAATCTGCCCCTTGGCAAATGAACAGGCCAGGCAGAGATGGTGGCTGCCGGCGGCATCGTTATGAAGCAACTGATGGAGGGCGCGGCTGACCGAAATTACTCCGCAAATGAGGAGGAGAAGCGCCAGCAACCCACTTAGCGCTGGTTTCGCCACCCGTCTTAAGCCGGAAAGTCTTGGTTCCACTTGCAAGGTTCCGCCTGCATTCAAGCACATAACGCACGTCCGCGCAAGTGGGAGTTGAAACGGAGACGGCGGGAGCACGCGGCAATGGGACGGAAACCCTGAATAGGCCTGCAATGACTCATAAGGAACTCGCCGGACTCCAAGCAAGTTCCGCGCTGGGTTGAGTTCGGGTGCTAGACATAAAGAGCCTCCTTGAGTTCGCGGACCATCATCCCAATGAACGGGTAGCGGCGGTCGGGCTCGCGTTCGAGGCAGCGCAGAATCACCTTCTGCAAACTGGCCGGCATGTCCGAATTGTACTGCCGCGGCTCGACAAAGCTGGAGCGATCAAGCTGCTTGGCCAAAATCTCACCCGGGGTGCCGCCCGGGAAAGGTTTCTGGTTCGTGAGCAGCTCATACGCGCTGACACCATAGGAGAAAATATCCACGCGCGCGGTGATCGGCTGGCTGAGCAATTGCTCCGGCGCCATGTAGGCGGGTGTGCCCGGGTTCTTCTTTGACGCCTTCTTCGGCTTCTCCGGAATCGGCTGGGCGAGGTCGAAATCCACCAGGCGGACGTTGGCGTTGCGGGTGACGAGGACGTTCTCCGGCTTGAAATCCAGGTGCATGAAGCCGTTGTCGTGCATGTGCTCCAGCCCCTCGGCCATGTCAATGAGGATCTGGGCGACGTTTTCCACCAGCACCGGGTCATGCTGCGCGTAAAGCTCCTTGAGGTTCGAGGCCTCGACATAATCCATCAGCAGGTAGAGCTGCCCCGCGATCTTGCCGTGCTCGACGTAGCCGACGATGCGGTCGTGGTCGCCGATCTTGGCCAGGATCTCGGCGCCGCGAATAAAGCGCCGCCGCGCGAGGAAGTTGAAGCGGAGGCGCTGGTGCATGCGGCGCAGGGCGTAGGGCTTTTGGCGCTCGTCGGTCGCCAGCCAGATGTCGGCCATCCCGCCGCTGTTGATGATCTCCTGCAAATAAAACCGGCCAAACGGCCCCGGCGACGGCGTCTGGTTCGCACCCGGCTCTCTTGCGCTGCTAAACACTTCTTCTGTTTATCACGCCCGCGTGTGGTTTACCACTGGAATTGAGGTTCTACGCTGTTTCCACCGAAAACAGCGAAGGACCCGTTAAGACGTAAAGAGAAGACCTCAGAGCAGTACAAGGACAGTCCCGCCGTTGCCTCCGCCCTCATTACGATCTTGAGGCGGTGGCGAGGCGGATCTTACAATGTCGTACATGCAGATATTGTGGGCGAAGGACAGGGGACACTTGCGGGCCGAAGGTAACGAATGAATGCTCTGAGCGATTCGGTTAGGAGCTGGCTGAATGCCGGGCTGGGTTTGCTCTACCCAGAGGTCTGCCAACTTTGCCGCGCCGCGCGAGCGACACCTGCGGAAGGCTTTGTTTGCGGTGATTGCCGGGCCAAGGCGCGGTTCATCCAGGAGCCGTTCTGCGACCGCTGCGGCCGGCCATACGAAGGAGACATAACGACCCGGTTTGAGTGCGCCAACTGCCGGGAGATGCAATGGGATTTCGAGTCGGCGCGCTCGGCGGTAGTGGCGCGCGACCCGGTGCTGGAAGCCATTCACCGTTACAAATACCAACGGGCGTTCTGGTTTGAGCCGTTCCTGGCCGAGCTGCTCATCCGTGCGGCGGTACCGGCATTGGAGGGAAAGAATTGGCACACGATTGTGCCGGTCCCGCTGCATCCCGCCAAACAGCGCGAGCGAGAATTCAACCAAGCCGAGCGCCTTGCCGACCGGCTTGGCGCCTCCACGCAGATTCCCGTGAACAAACGGCTGCTGCGGCGCGTCATACCCACGCGCACCCAAACGCAATTGAGCCGCCCGGAGCGGCTGGCCAATGTCCGCAACGCCTTCGCCATGCGGCAGGGCCAGCGCTTGAACGGCGAGCGCATTGTGCTGGTGGACGACGTCTTCACGACGGGCGCAACAACCAGCGCGTGTGCCCGGGTGCTGACCTCCGCCGGGGCGGGCGAAGTTTGCGTCTGGACAGTCGCGCGTGGAATTTGAATAATCTCAGGCTGAAGTTTAAAATGAGATTTGGCGTGTACATGACGAGCGCGAGGTTGGCGGGCGACCCCGGACGCCGGACCATCGCCTGCTAATGTCTTTGAGAATGACAACAACTTCCTTCACGAAGAAGACGCTGGGGCTGGAAACGGCTGAGCCGGCCGTCACACCGCCGCCGGCAACCCCCAACACGTCGTTCACCAAGAAACCCAAACTTCCCGCGCGCAAGTCCAAGAAGCGGGACATTCCCGAGGGCCTCTGGACCAAATGCCCGAAGTGCGCGACGATGGTGTTCGACAAGGAGTTGGACGAGAACCTGAAGGTCTGTTCGCAGTGCCAGCATCACTTTCCTATTAGCGCGCGCGAGCGCATTCATTCGCTGGTGGAAACGTGCACGTTTGAGGAGATGGACGCGGAGATGACGAGCGTGGACGTGCTCAGCTTCACCGGGGTGGCTTCCTATACATCTAAGCTCGAGGACTATCAGAAATCCACCGGCCTGAAGGACGCGGTGACTACGGGGATCTGCAAGATCGGCGAGTACCGCGCGGGGCTGGGCGTAATGGATTTCAGCTTCCTGGGGGGGTCAATGGGGTCGGTCGTGGGCGAGAAGCTGACGCGGCTGATTGAGAAGGCGACGGAGAAAACGCTGCCGCTCATCATTATCTCTACCAGCGGCGGTGCGCGCATGTACGAAGGCATGTTCAGCCTCATGCAAATGGCCAAGACCTGCGCCGCGCTCGCTTATCATGCCCAGGCGAATCTTCCCTATATTAGTGTGCTCACGCATCCGACAACAGCGGGCGTCATGGCCAGCTACGCCAGCGTGGGCGACCTCATCATCGCCGAGCCGGGGGCCATGATCGGGTTCGCCGGCCCGCGCGTCATTAAAGACACCACCCAGGCGGAGTTGCCGCCAGGCTTTCAGACCGCAGAATTCCTGCTCGACCACGGACTCATTGATGCGATCGTACCGCGCAAAGAAATGAAGCAGCGGCTCATCGAATACCTTAGTTACCTGGCGGACGGGCAACGGTGAACCCCATCTTCCGAAGCCCGCAAGCTAACCTGGGAACACTGTTATGAGGAGTCTTGTTGCGCCCGCACTTGCCCTGTGCTTGTGCGTTGTTTGCCTGGAACGATCCATTCTGGCCGCTGAGCCGCAAACGGGCGCGGCAGAGAAGCCGCCGGCAGTAAAGGACCTCGACACACCACGCGAGTTCCCAAAAATAGACTCGCGCGAAGCCTGGCAGGCGCGCGCCAAAGAGATTCGCGAGCAGGTGCTCGTGAGTTGCGGTCTGTGGCCGATGCCCGAGAGAACCCCGCTCCAGCCGCATGTCTTCGGCACGATTGAACGCGCGGGTTACAGCGTGGAGAAGGTCTATTTCCAGCCCCTGCCCGGCTTTTACCTCGCGGGGAACCTGTATCGTCCGCTCGGGCGGGGCAAGGGGCCGTTCCCCGCCATCCTCAACCCGCACGGGCACTGGAACGAAGGCCGGCTGGCGGACAACAAAGACGGCAGCATAGCCGCACGCTGCATCAGCTTTGCGCGCCAGGGCATGATCGCGTTTTCCTACGATATGGTGGGCTATAATGACACCTTCTTTCCTGATGACCCCAACGCGCCGGCGGACCAGCATTACTCGCGGCACCGCCAGTTCGCGACGAACCAGGTTAACCTGCTTTGGAATGTGAGCTTGATGGGGCTCCAGACGTGGAACAGCATTCGCGCGCTGGACTTCCTGGAGTCCCTGCCTGACGTGGACCACAATCGGCTGGCCTGCACGGGGGAATCCGGCGGCGGCACGCAGACCTTTATGCTCGGCGCGGTTGATGATCGGCTGGCAGCGCAAGCCCCGGTGGTGATGGTCTCGCACACGATGCAAGGCGGCTGCTTGTGTGAGAACGCGCCCGGGCTGCGCGTGGACTACTCGAACATGGAAATCGACGCTGTGGCTGCGCCGCGCCCCCAGATTCTGGTCGCGGCCAGCGGGGATTGGACGAAAGACACGCTCACGGTTGAAGGTCCGGGCATTGAGCACATCTATCAACTTTTGGGAGCGCCGGATAAACTCCGCTACGTGCGCTTCGACTTCGGCCACAATTACAACCAATCCAGCCGGGAAGCGGTTTATGACTGGTTCGGGCAGTGGCTGTTGAAGCATCCCGCCCCGGCCTTGCTCAAGGAAAGGCCGTATCAGAAAGAGCCCGACGCCGATTTGCGGGTGTTTCCAGACGGCAAGTTACCGGAGAATGCTTTGAGCGAAGCACGGATCATCCAATACTTGAAGGAACGTCACCAGGCGCAGTGGGACTCGCTCGTGGTCCGGGACGAGGCTGGGCTAAAGGAGCTGAAACGGGTGATGGAGCCGCTCTGGCAGCACACGCTGCTGGTCGGGTGGCCTGACAACACGGTGCGATGCCGGGCGGATAAGGTGAGGCAGTCGGGCGAATTCACTGCCGCCACGCTCACAATCAGCCGTGCGGAAGGAGGCCCGGCCATTCTGGCGAACTACTGGGCTCCACCGGGTATTCTTAACAGCACGGCGCCCAGGGTAGTGGTGATCTGCAGCAGCAAGGATACGCCGACGCCGCCGGACGCTGAGGTTAAGCCCGCCGGCCTGCCGCTGGCCCTTCTCCAGCGCGGCCTGGCAGTGCTCATGGTGAATCGCTTCAGCACCGGAGCCCCACCCAACCAATTCACCAATTTCTACACCACCTACAACCGCACCGAACTCCAGGAGCGCGTGCACGACCTGCTGACGGTCTGCTCGGCTGCCGGCTCGGCGGTGGACCCGCGAGGGCCGCACTTCTTCGACGTGACCTTGGTAGGCGCCGGTCGCGCTGGGCTCTGGGCCCTGCTGGCTGCGCCTGCCGCAGGGGCCGTCATCGCCGATTTCGATGAACTGGATGCCACGAGCAATGAAGCGCTTCTGGCGCCGGATCTGTTTTGCCCCGGCATCCGGAACATCGGCACGTTCGAAGGCGCTGCGATACTCGCGGCACCGCATCCCCTGCTCCTTCACAACATAGGCACAAACTGCCCGACGGGCTCGCTCCGCGCGGTCTACCGCGCGATTGGCGCAAGCGCCAAGTTGCGCGTGGCCGCAGCGGCCCTGCCAGATGATGAACTGGTGAGGTGGATTACCAAGGCGCAAAGGTAGAAGCCTGTTTCCGAGGCAGTACGGAAGCAGTCTGTCGAGGCAAGAACGGACGGGCGTCGGGTAAGTTTGCGCGTTGCAAATAAGCGCTCATGGCTTATGCTCGTGGCCTGATGAAAGGCATAATCCTGGCTGGTGGCGCTGGTTCAAGATTGTTCCCACTTACCCTGGTGGCGAGCAAGCAGCTTCAACCGGTCTATGACAAACCAATGGTGTATTACCCGCTGACAACGTTGATTGAAGGCGGCATCCGGGAGCTATGCCTCATCTCGACGCCGCAGGATTTGCCTCGGTTCCGCCAGTTGCTCGGGGACGGCAGCGCCTGGGGGTTGTCCATTGACTACCGCGAACAGGCCAAGCCGGAGGGCATTGCCCAGGCGTTTCTTATCGCCGAGACCTTCATCGGCAAGGATGCCGTCACGCTGATCCTCGGCGACAACGTTTTCTACGGCGGTGACAGTTTCTACCGGGCCTTCGCTGACTTCAAAGGAGGCGCGACGATCTTCGGGTATCACGTCAACGACCCGGAACGGTATGGCGTGGTGGAGTTCGACGGCAAAGGCCAGGCCATCTCAATTCAGGAGAAGCCCAAGCAGCCGAGGAGCAACTATGCCGTGCCTGGCCTCTACATTTACGACAACAGCGTGGTGACGATTACCCGGAACCTGAAGCCATCCGCGCGCGGGGAGCTGGAGATAACTGATGTGAATGTCGAGTATATGCGGCGCAAGCAACTGCACGTGCATCGGCTCAGCCGCGGGTTCGCCTGGCTGGATGCCGGCACGAGCAGCAGCTTGCACGAGGCTTCAGCCTACGTGCAGACGATCGAGAAGCGCGCCGGCATCAAGATCGGCTGCCCTGAGGAGGCGGCGTTTCGCCGCGGTTTCCTGACCTTGGACAACCTCGAAGCGTTCACGACGAAGATGCCCAAGTGCGAGTACCGCGAGTATCTGGCCGAGGTGATCGCAGAAGCGAAGCGGTTGACGAGTTAACACGCGATGAACGTCCTGACTTGCAATATCTCCGGTTTGCTCACCATTGAGCCCAAGGTGTTCGGCGACGCGCGCGGCTTCTTCCTGGAAACCTGGAACCGGCGTCGTTACGGCGAGGCGGGCGTGGACGCGGATTTCGTGCAGGACAACCTCTCGTTCTCGCGACGGGGCACTCTGCGCGGCCTGCATTTTCAGAACCCGAACCCGCAGGGCAAGCTGCTCCAAGTGCTGCAAGGGGAGGTGTTCGACGTCGCGGTGGACATCCGGCGCAGCTCACGCACCTTCGGGAAGTGGCATGGCCTGACCCTGAACGCGGAGAACAAGCGGCAATTCTATGTCCCTCCCGGATTTGCGCACGGCTTCGTCGTGCTCAGTGAGACCGCGCTCTTTCAATACAAATGCACTGAGCTGTATTCGCCGAAGGACGAACTGGCGATCCTGTGGAACGATCCGGATCTTGGCATCGAATGGCCGTTGAAAGAGGCGTTGCTGTCAGAGCGGGACGCCAAGGGTCTGCGTCTCCGCGACATACCGCCCGAACGATTGTTTAGCTGATTGCATGTCATGGAATCGCCTCGCATTCTGCTCGTAGGAAAGATCGGCCAGGTCGGCTGGGAGCTGCGCCGCACCCTGGCCCCAATGGCTCGGGTCACCTGTGTGGATTTCCCTGAGATTGACCTGACCAGCGACGACTCCATCCGGCGGTGGGTGCGTGAAACCCGGCCCAACATCGTCATCAATGCCGCGGCTTACACCGCGGTGGACAAGGCCGAGTCAGAGCCAGACAAGGCGATGAAGATCAACGGCGTGGCCCCAGGCATCCTGGCTGAAGAGGCGAAGAAACTGGGCGCGCTGCTGGTGCATTACTCGACGGATTACGTGTTCGACGGCGCCAAGACCCAGCCGTACGTCGAGACCGATGCGCCGAATCCGCTGGGCGCTTATGGGCAAACAAAACTGGCCGGTGACGAAGCTGTGCGGGCCATCGGCGGCGCGCATCTGATCTTCCGGCTCTGCTGGGTCTATGGCGCGCGCGGGCAGAATTTCATGCTGACCATGATGCGCCTGGCGCGAGAGCGCGAGAAGCTCCGCGTAGTCGGCGACCAGGTGGGGTGCCCCACCTGGTCGCGGATGATTGCCGAGACGACGACGCGGCGTTGAAGCAGGCTGTCGCTGCAGGTGATTTGGACGCCTTCACTGGCACCTACCATCTCGCGGCGTCGGGCATAACCAGTTGGCATGGCTTTGCGGATGCCATCGTCAAGCTTATGCCGGTTGAGGGAAGGAAATGCGTGCAAGTCGAGGCCATCTCCACCGCGGACTATCCGACGCCCACGAAACGCCCGGCTTACTCGGTGCTGACGTGCGACAAACTGGAGCGCACTTTTGGCCTGCGGCTGCCGCACTGGGAGGAAAGCCTGAAGCAGGTGCTGGAATAGTGTCTTCGTTGCTCTGTTATTAATCCAATGAATCTTCTCATCACTGGCGGGGCCGGGTTTATCGGCTCGAACTTAATTCATCACATCATTAATCGTCCGGAGGTCACCAAGCTGGTCAACCTCGATTGTCTGACCTACGCCGGACGCCTCGAGAACCTCGCGGGTGTGGCAAAGCATCCCAAGTATGTATTCGAGCAGGTGGACCTGAGGGATAAGAACGGCGTCCTCGACGTCGTGCAACGGCACGGCATCACCCATGTCATGCACCTGGCGGCTGAGTCTCACGTGGACCGCTCCATCAGTGGCCCCGGCGATTTTGTGCATACTAATGTCGTGGGCACCTTCAATCTCCTGGAAGCCTGCCGTGCGGCGTGGCTAAATGACGCATCACGCATCACGCATCACGCGCCACGTTTCCATCACGTTTCCACCGACGAAGTCTATGGCAGCCTGGGTGCGACTGGCCTCTTCACGGAGACCACACCATACGCGCCGAACTCGCCTTACTCCGCCAGCAAAGCCTCCAGCGACATGCTCGTGCGCGCCTATCACCACACCTACGGCTTGCCGACGGTCATCACCAACTGCTCGAACAATTACGGGCCCTATCAGTTTCCAGAGAAGCTGATCCCGGTCGTGATTCAAAGCGTGCTGGCGCGCAAACCGGTTCCCGTCTATGGCGACGGCATGAACGTGCGCGATTGGCTCTATGTCCGCGACCATGCGGAAGCGCTGTGGGTGGTGCTGAACGGTGGCCGGGTTGGCGAGACCTACAACATCGGGGGCCACAACGAATGGGCCAACCTCCCCATTGTCCACGTGATCTGCGATCTGATTGACGAAATGGCGCCGCAGCTCGGGGGCAATTCGCGCAAGCTGATCACTTTCGTGAAAGACCGGCTCGGTCACGACCGCCGCTACGCCATCGACGCGACGAAGATCCACAAGGAGCTGGGCTGGTTGCCTGCCCACAAGTTCGAACAAGGCATTCGTGAGACCGTGCGGTGGTATCTCGACAACCAGGAGTGGGTGCGGTCCGTCTTGAAGCACTAGATGCGTTCCGTTGTTACGCGAGGCTCGCGCCGGGTGTCGCACACCTCGGGTAGTTCTTGAAAGAGGCGCCCTATGCAGCCACGCTCCTCATTGTGGTGGAAGTTCTGCTTCGTGCAGTCCCTGACGCTGGTGCGAGTGCCGCTGATCTTCATCTTCCTGGCGGTCAGCGTCTTCTGTGGCCATCCCGTGCCGGAGTTCTGGTTCCTGGTGGCATTCACGGCGATGATCCTCTCGGCGGTGACCGATCTGTTTGACGGCTACTTCGCCCGCAGGTTCCAAGTCACCTCCCGACTGGGCGCCTACGCTGATCCGATGACCGACAAGGTGTTCTATCTGACCACGTTCCCCACGTTGGTTTATCTGGCGGACCGCCTCGGCCAGCACACGCACGCGCGCGTCCTGCTCGTGCTGGCGATCCTTTTCCTGCTGCGCGACCAATGGGTCTCTTTCCTGCGCTCGCTCGGCGCGCTGCACAACCTGAGCGCTAAAGCTAACTGGTCCGGGAAAGCGCGCACGCTGATTTCCTTCCCGACCATCTGCGTGATCTATTATTACCTCCAGGCGCCGGCTGACTGGTGCCTGCGGTTTCCCGCCAACCTCGTCTATGGGCTGGAGGGCCTAAGCGTCGCCATCAACCTGATCTCGATCGGCGTTTACACCGCCCGCTTCTGGCCTGCCCTCCAGACCGAACTCCGCGTGCCGGAAGGGAGTAAGCCGGAGCACGATTAATTCGCAGGCTGCGAAGATTCAACGCAGAGGCCGCAGAGGGTCGCGGAGAGTCGCAGAGAGTTCCTTCTTCTCTGCGCTTCTCCGCGACCCTCTGCGTCTCTGCGTTATGCTGTCGCTAAAAGCCCAGTGGGTGGACGCCGCGCGGGCTCACCTTGGCAATGCGAAGGCCACGTAGGCGTCGCCGCTCTTCGTATGCATCTTGCCGCCGCCACAAGCGATGACGACATATTGCCGCCCTTTGACCTCGTAAGTTGCGGGGGTCGCATAACCACCCGCGGGCAGATCAGCTTGCCAGAGGAGCTTCCCGGTTTCCTGGTCAAAGGCGTGCAGCCGCTCATCCTTGGACGCCGCAATGAAGATCACGCCCCCGGCCGTGACCACCGGCCCGCCGTAATTCTCCGTGCCCGTCGGAGCTATGCCCTGGGCGGTCAATTCAGGCAGCTCACCCAATGTCGTGCGCCAAACATACTCGCCGGTGTTCAGGTCAATCGCGCTCAACGTGCCCCATGGCGGTTTGACGGCCGGATAGCCCTTCGGGTCGAACCACCGCTCATAACCGTTGAACCGGTAAGGCTCCTTCAGGACCAGGTCCTTTGCATTGCTCCGTCCATCCCGGGTGTCGCCTTCGCTCGGGCTCTCTCCCAGCAGAAACCCGGCGACTGCGTCCTTCTGTGCTGCCGACAAGAAACCGAATCCTGGCATCCTCCCCCGACCTGCGGCCATCAACTGAAGGATGTCCGGCTTTTTAAGCCGCTTCCCGATCTCCGCCAGGGGTGGGACTGCCCCTGCCGGGTTGCCCAGGCGGTTAGCGTTGTGGCACGCGGCGCAGACCTGGTTGTAGATGCGTTCCCCGCTGGACGCCGCACTACTATCCGCCGGGTTCGACTCAGACATGATAAGCACCCACGCCATCTCGTTGGCATTGACATAGAGCATGCCCTTGCGCGGGTCCACGGCTGCGCCGCCCCATTCGGCGCCACCATCGAAGCCCGGGAAGATGATCGTGCCCTCGCGGCTGGGCGGCATGAACGGCGTATGGGGCCGGAGCTTGACGAACCGGTCCAGGACCGCCTTGTGCGCCTCCGGAGATATGTCGGTGATCTCATTCGCCGAGAACACCTGGCGCGCGAACGGCGCCGGCTTCAACGGAAACGGCTGCGTCGGCCAGGCGGATTCGCCCTGTAAGTCCGACACCGGCACCGGCCGTTCCTCGATGGGAAAGAGCGGTTCCCCGGTGACGCGGTCAAAGACGAACACCAGCCCGGCTTTGGTCACTTGCGCCACCGCGTCCACCGTTTTGCCCTGGTGACGAACGGTTACCAGGTTGGGCGGCGCGGGCGGGTCCCGGTCCCAGAGATCGTGATGCACCAATTGGTAGTGCCAGAGGCGCTTGCCCGTGGCGGCGTCCAGCGCGACCAGGCAGTTCGCGTAGAGATCCTGGCCGACGCGGTTCCCGCCCCAGAAGTCCCAGGTGGCCGAGCCCAGCGGGACAAACACGATGCCGCGCTTCTCATCCAACGCCATGCCGGGCCAGCAGTTCGCCCCGCCAATGAATTGCCACGCATCCGGCGGCCAGGTCTCATACCCACTCTCGCCCGGGTGCGGAATCGTATGGAAAATCCACGCCCGCCGGCCGGTGCGGATATTGTAAGCGCACACGTGTCCGGGCGCCGCCGGCCCCGGGCCCTCCGCCACCGTGCTGCAGAGAATGAGCAGATCGCGAAAGACGATCCCCGGCGTGGTGGCCGTCACGTAGAGCTGGCTCACATCCCGGTCGAGCCCCTGCTTGACGTCCACGCGCCCACCCTCGCCGAACGACGGGATTGGCTTTCCCGTCTTCACATCCAGGGCATGCAGAAAATGGCCCGCGATATAGAGTATCCGCCGGTCATCCCCGTCCGCCCAGTACACCACCCCGCGATTCACACCGCCCGCCGCTTCGGATTCACCCGCGAACGGGTCAAACCGCCACCGTTCGCGCCCGGTGGCCGCATCCAGCGCGAGCGCCTTCAGCCGAGGCGAGGTAGCGTAAATGACTCCATCCACCACCAGCGGGTTGCATTGAATCTGAGTGCGGTCCGCCTGCGCGTCGCCGCAATGATAAACCCAGGCCACCTCCAGCCGGCCCACAGTGCGGCGGTTAATCTGCTTCAGGGTGGAGAAATGGGTGTTGCCGTGGTCGCCCAGGTACACCGGCCAGCCCTGATCCGCTCCCCTGCCGGCGCGGGCCAGGAGGAGGCAGAGCAAAAGCGTGCCGAATCGGGCCGCTCTGGACCACCCCACTCTCCGCAAATTGCAAGCCGCTCGGGACATACCGCGTCTAGTCTCCGACAGATAATCTCTTTTGCAAGCCGCAGGCATGCCACAGGAAGGATCTCAGTCGGCACCGCGCCGCCTTTGCTGCGGTTTCTGATCAGCCTCTGCGATCCGTTTCTCAACGTAGTCGATGATCCTGTCCCTATGTGTTCAGTCTGAGGTAGGCGAGCTTTGCTTCGTTCCGAGACACGTTCGTAGCCCCTTCCGCGAACCCTTTCGGTACAGATCTCCATTGGAATTAAGAGCGTTATGCACCGAACCTCCCTTGCCGGGGCGGGGGGGGTCTGCGTTCGGGGTGCGGGCCAAGCGGAGGAGCTTGCCGCAGGTGAGCCTCCACGCTAAGCCATCCTGTTCCACTGCAGACAGGACATGCACCGCCATCGCCAGTTCCTCCGCATCCGAGACACTCCAGCTGAACGCACCGAATCAACCAACCCTGTGCCTTCCTCTCTAAGTGGTAGCACAGCTTGGGGAATGGGCTTGCAGGCTGCGTGATCACCTTGGCTGCCGACTCGGCGCATGATGCGGAGAGTATCGTTTCTGACTGACTGCGTTTCACCTCTTCCGTGCGGCTGTCCCACAGGCAGTCGTCAGCAAAGAACTTGGCGCGAAATGGGACCCAGTTCTGGAGCTCCCGTCTGAGCTCCTCGGTCCGCCCGTGGAAGAACTCCCCCATGAACTCAAGCGCAGTACTCACACAGGCATAGCCAACTTGCCAGACTGGTCGCCAAGGCTCAATAACTGAGCACCGGGGCACGAATCAAGAGGAGCATGCACTCCGCACCTTCGCAAGGTAAGGCGATGGGTGCAATAATACAAAGACCGGCCACGCAGCCAACTGGCCAATAGGAACACACCGCCTTTACGCAGGGGGGAGTGTATGGCTGGGGCGCTGTCGGAGACCCCATGTTGCATGAAAACGGATGCGGCTGAAGGGGAATGGCGATGGTGATTGGCTCAGGCGATAGGGCAGGTGGCGGTGGCGGTGGATGATAACAGGCTGTTACGACATTCGCTGTAAGACGCAAGAGCTGTGGAAAGAGTACGGGATTGGGCTTATTTCCAAACTCCTTGAGGAACTCGTTCAAAGCCGCAAGGGCAGCAGCGCATTCGGACGTGAGGTACAACCCGTAGTTGTCCGTCTGGAACGTCGGCTGGTTCCTCACGAACCGATAAAGGTTGACCCCTCCCGGCTCACCGACTGGGTCCCTGTTTAGCCACCTCTGCAAGCTCGGGTCATAGAACCTGTAGCCGTAGTAGTAGAGAGGTGGGCTGCCGTTGTTGTCCACCAGGTGAATCTCCTTGCTCGAGAACCGATAGACGTTCGTCGTCGCCAAACTCCCGCTGCTGCCAATCATGTTTCCGAAGGGGTCATAGCGGTATGCTGCGGCCTGGGTCTGGCTGTTGTTGACCAGGTACATGATATTGCCGTTCCCGTCGGCGTGGTAATAATTGTGATTCGTCCAGTTGCCGCTCGAGTAGCCACTCGAGCGCGCCAACAGACCCCCGATGCCGCCGGCCCCTTCCAGGCTCCCGCTCAGGTCGGTGCCGCGGGTGTAACTCACCGCGGGCAGGTTGTTCCCATCCCGTTCCTGGATGACGCGCATGCCGTCATAGATGTATTCCACGGTGGCGCTGACCACCCAGGCGCTGCCGTTCCAGGTAAAGGTGGTCTTGGTGCGCATCCGCCCCAGCCCATCGTAACCAAAGTCCGTGCGATAGACCGTTCCGCTGTAAGCGCTGACCAGCCGGTTTTCGTCGTCATAAGCGCAGATGCGCGTCGTGCTGCCGCTGCCATAGTGGTGGACGTACGACACCAGGTTGCCATTGCTGTCGTTAGTGGCCGAGCCGATCGGCGTGCTGGTCAACTGGTTCCGGCTATCCACCGTGAACGTGCTGCTCACGCCGTTGTTGGTGAGGTAATTGAGGTTCCAGGCGCTGTCATAGGCGTAACCGCGGTCTTCGGTATTGACGGAGCTATCGGCAATCTTGAGCTGGCCGATCTTGTCGTAGGTGTACCCGACGTAGGTGGTGCGCTGGTTGGCCGCATTGTAACCGTAGGTCGAGGAATCCAAAGTCGTATTGCCGCTGTTGTTCAGGAACGTCCCGGTGACCGCCCCATAGGTGTTGGTAATGTACGAGGTGTTCGGCAGCAGCAGCTTCTTGATGAGCGGGCTCCCTGGCCCCGAACCCCCCAGCGTGTACACGTGTGAACCCGCGGGTGAAACGACATTCGTCAGCCGCCGAGCGGCGTCGTAGGCGAAGCCGTTGGTCCAGAGCCCCGTGGGCTGCTGGAGGCTCAGCGCCAGACGCTTGCGGCTGTAGCGGACGTTCACTCTTTTCCCGGGCCCTTTTCTGCATGGCGAAGCAGGCCCTCGACTTCCTTGAGAACTTGCTCACCCGACTCCGATCCCCGCTGGCGACATTGACTCGCCAGTGTCTCGGCAAGGGCACGGAATCGACTCTGGTCCAATTTGCGGATCGCTCCTAGCGCAATGGCCAAGCTCAGTGCGTGCGATTGAACGATGCCCGGATCTAATTCAGAACGAGCCAGAATGTCAAAGTACCGAAGGATGATCCTCTCGAGCAGTGTCAGATACTCCGGCATTCTCGGCTGTTCCACCGAAAGGGCCCATATTACACCCCAAGCAATCTGCTCGCCAGGATTTTCCCCAGCGTCGAGGCGGCGCAGCGCCAAGGCAAGGAATTCAAACACCAGCCTCTCTTGGGTTTTCGGGAACCCGTTTAGCACGGCGAGCATCTGTTTGAATGCAGGCTTCTCTGCTCCATTGCTCGCTGCTTTGCGCGAGATCTCTAGCAACTGTTCCGGAGTTATGGCTTCGGTATCCACGTCTATGCAGTTGCTGACTGGTTTCTGGCCTGCTTCAGGTCAAACAGCGGCGGTAACTCTCTTTGTAACAGCTCAGGCCAAACTGCCATAGATAGGCGCCCCTAATCAAGGCACGGCCAAGATCCCCCCGCCGCCCACAACCACGCCCAGTTCTCCAATTCCCACCGGCGGGACCAAGATACCAATGCCAATCCCAACTCCAATGCCTGTTGCTACAGGGTCAGGATTAGTAGGGAAAATTCCAATAATGATCGGCTGCGGCTTTGGTAGCCAACCGGGCCACCACGCCGGGCATCCGCCCCGGTTGAGAGACGGGTCGGGCGGTACCTTACCGCGGTCTAGGTCGTTTAGCCTGCCAGGCATTGGGGCGTGCGGCGGATCACCGCACATCGCTTGGTAAAGTGTGTTCAACGCCGCGATGGCGGCGGGGCTGACACCAGATCCAGGTATATATGCAGCTATTAGGAAATGGGCAAAGGCGTTGCAGAATGCCGTGCTTGCAAGGCCATTGCGATCCATGTATCTGCCCGGACTATTGTGAACAAACGCGTAGATGTTCGGTCCCTCAAGAATCTCACCTGACGCTAGGGATTGCCACAGCAGCACCGGGAGAACGCGCCGGTCGGCCTCAAACCCCAATTCTCCATATGGATCCCTATTTGCCCACCTCTGCAAGCTCGGATCATAGAACCTGTACCCATAGTAGTAGAGAGGTGGACTGCCGAAGCTGTCCACCAGGTGAATCTCCTTGCTCGAGAACCGATAGACATTCGCACTCGCCAGACTCCCGCTGCTGCCAATCATGTTTCCGAACGGGTCATACCGATAGGCGGCGGCCTGGGTCTGGCTGCTGTTGACCAGGTACATGATATTGCCGTTGCCATCCGCGTGGTAGAAACTGTGATTCGTCCAGTTGCCGCTCGAATAGCCGCTGGAGCGCGCCAGCAGACCACCGATGCCCCCAGCCCCTTCCAGGCTCCCACTCAAATCGGTGCCGCGGGTGTAACTCACGGTGGGCAGGTTGTTCCCATCCCGTTCCTGGATGACGCGCATGCCGTCATAGATATATTCCACGGTGGCGCTGAGCAGCCAGCTACTGCCGTTCCAGGTAAAAGTGTTCCGCTTGCGCATCCGCCCGAGCCCATCGTAGGCAAAGTCCGTGCGATAGACCGTTCCGTTGTAAGCGCTGACCAGCCGGTTCTCGTCGTCATAGGCGCAGGTGCGCGTCAGGCTGCCGCTGCCGTAGTGGTGGACGTAGGCCACGATGTTCCCATTGCTGTCGTAACTGGCCGAGCCGATCGGCGTGCTGGTCAACTGGTTCCGGCTATCCACCGTGAACGTGCTGCTCACGCCGTTGTTGGTGAGGTAATTGAGGTTCCAGGCGCTGTCATAGGCGTAACC
>Ga0182014_10001959_pt1 | contig 26700 bp, 21 predicted proteins | sample 612S2DmetaG_FD_120489 | JGI IMG/M metagenome (GOLD analysis project Ga0182014, IMG submission 120489) | Permafrost microbial communities from Stordalen Mire, Sweden - 612S2D metaG | ecosystem: Environmental > Terrestrial > Soil > Wetlands > Permafrost | place: Sweden: Stordalen | collected... | reverse complement strand
GAATCCCAATAATCTGTTCTTCACTGAATCGCTTCCGTTTCATCTTGGCTCCTCGTGGCTCCCGCCACTTTATTAGCCAAGACTCTCTTTGGAAACTGTCCAGTTTCAGGGGGCAAGGTCATTCACACGCTCTAATGGGCTCGTGGGAGCATCCAGGATTTTTGTCGCATTCTGAAACGCCCCTTCGTAATCGCGTTGCTCCATCAGCAGCATAGCCATGTTCGTATGAATAATTACACTGTCTGCCTCCGAGGGCCCACATTGTAAGGCCTCTTGCAACAGTATCTTGGATTTCTCAAGGTCTCCGTCCAGAAAGTGTTCCTTTCGCGCGAGGTCTTTCAATACATGCGCACGATATTGAAAAGTCGGATCTAACTGCAACACCCGTTCTTGTTCGGGCGTTGCCTTCAGAACCCACCTACGCCACAACGTTGATTTCCCCTTCTGAATCAGGATCTTGTCGGCTCGCAGGTCATAGAATTCACCCAAATAAAAATGCGCCCATGACCTCTTCCTATTATCCGCTGGTTGCTCGTACCGCAGTGCTTTCCGCAAATGAAATACACCTCTTCTGATTTTGGGTGGAACCATGAGAAAATATACGACTCCCAAGCCAAGGCGTGATCTGAATCTGAGGTCACGGTTCGAAGTGCGGTGAAGTGCAGAGAGATAAATTTCTCTTGCCTTCCGCAGATCGCCACCAACCCGTGCCAGCTCGGCTTCTAGAAAAAGCCCCTCGGATTGTTCTGGTTGTGCAGTTTCCATTGTTTGCGGATATGCGCGCAACCAAGGGCACCATAACCATACATGATCGTGCACACAAGGGCATATTTGGGGTCGCGTCCAATCACGGCCACAATTACAACATCGGCAAAGACAGACTACATCTCAAACAAATCCACGAACTTGAACTGGTTCACGTCCACCAGGCCGCGATCCGTCAGCTTCAATTCCGGTATCACGCTCAACGCCATGAACGACAGGGCCATGAACGGCTCCGGCACGGTACAACCGAGTTCGCGTGTGGCGCGGTTGGCGGCGTCGAGTTCCTTCTTCACGTCAGGCAGCGGCTTGTTGCTCAACAACCCCGCAATCGGCAACGGCACCGACGCGAGTATCTTGCCGTGATTGGCGACGGCAAAGCCGCCCTGCATTTTCACGATCTCTTCGACCGCCACGCGCATGTCGGGATCGTTGACACCAACGACGTTGATGTTGTGCGCGTCATGGCCGACACTGCTGGCAATCGCGCCCGATTTCAGGCCAAACCCTTTCACGAGCCCCAGCCCGATATTGCCCGTGCCGTGATGGCGCTCGATCACCGCCATCTTGAGCACGTCGTTCTTCGTGTCGGACACCACGTGGCCATCCTCGCGTTTCGGCTCGGCAAACCGTTGCCGCGTGATGATTTGGTTGGGAATCAATTCCATCACCCGCGCCCGCCCCGTCTTCGCGGGGATTCGGAAACTCGAATCGCCGAGGGGACGGATGCGGATCGTGTTGCGCACGTCGATCATCGCGCTCATCGGTTTGTTCCCGAGCAGGCAGCCTTTCTCCGCCACCACATGGCCGCGCTTGAACACCTTCTCGACCGCGCACGTCTTGAGATCGGTAAGAACGTTCAAATCGGCAACCCACCCCGGCGCGATTGCGCCGACCTTCGGCAGGCCGAAATACCGCGCCGTGTTGATCGTCGCGAGTCGAATCGCCAGCGCGGGTTCGAGGCCCGCCCCGATGGCCATCCGCACCATGGAATCGATATGGCCGCGCGTCATCAGGTCAGCGGGCGTGCGGTCGTCGGTGCAAAAGAAAAACCGGTCGGCATTCTCCGGCTTGATCAGCGGCAGCAGCGCCAGCAGGTCGCGTGTGACCGATCCTTCCCGAACGGCAATGGTCATGCCAAGCCGCATTTTCTCCCGCGCTTCGTCCACCGTGGTGCACTCGTGATCGTTGCCGACGCCCGCGGCGATATACGCGTTCAAGTCCTTCCCGCTGAGCCGCGGCGCGTGACCGTCCACCAGCTTGCCGCCCACTACGCGCAGTTTCTCCAGCACTTCCTCGGACCGATGAATGACACCCGGGTAATTCATCATTTCGGCAAGGCCGAGCACCCACGGGCTGTCGATGTACGGCAGGAGATCCACCGCCTTGAGACGCGCGCCGCTGGTTTCGAGGTCGGTCGCAGGCACGCAGGACGGCAGCATCACGTACACGCTGAGCGGCTGGTACTTCGCCGTCTTCAGCACATACTCGATGCCCTCCACGCCCAGCACGTTGGCCAACTCGTGCGGGTCGGCCACGATCGTTGTCGTCCCATGCGGCATGACGGTCTTGGCAAATTCCCAGACCGTGACCATCGAACTCTCGATGTGCATGTGGCCATCGATGAAGCCCGGCGTGATGAATTTCCCCCGCGCATCCAGTTCGTTCGGACCGCTGTAATCCCCCACGCCGGCAATCTGCTCGCCGCAAATCGCGATATCCGCCGGGTAAATCTCCTGACTGAGGACATTGACAATCTGGCCACCTTTGATGACGAGATCGGCCGGTGCCACTCCACGAGCGACGTTGATCAGTTGGGAAAGCTTCACACCAAGTTCTCGTTAGACTACGGCATGGGAAACCGTAAAGTCAAAAGTCAATTGACGGAATCGACCCTCTGGCGGAGTGGCCCCGGTCGCCGTTCCCAACCTTGTGGCTCACATGTTTGTTGAGCCGCAGAAGCCGCCGATCATCTTCGACCTGCCGCCAAAGAAGCGTTACCGACCCGATCCGAACCTCGACACAAACATGAAAATCGCGCGGGCAAATCGCCCGTATTATGCAGATTCTCTCTTCGGCTGTTTCCTGTTCCTGGGTTCGGTTTTCCCGGTCAGAGTTTCTGCCACAATTCTTTCGCCAGTTCCCGGGAGCGCGCGTTGACCCGCTCCTCATCCACGTCGAAGGCGAGCTTTTTATTCTGCATCAAAACTTTCCCGCCGACGATCGTGGTGTCCACCATCGCCTGGGAAATCCCGAACACCAGGTGGCCGAAGTAGGTGTTGCTGTCGAGCGGCGTGGGCGGCTCGTAATCGATCATGACAACGTCAGCCACGCTGCCCTCGCAAAGCCCGCTGAATGGAAAACCAAACACTCTCGTGGCGATCTTGGGATTGTTGACGAACAACGTGGTGACAACCTCCATAAATCCGACGGACGGATTCGCCTGGGACAGATGCTGCGCCCAAAGCGCCACGCGCAGTTCCTCCAGCATGTTGGTCGTCATGGCGTCCGTGCCGAGGCCGACAAGAATGCCGCGCTTTTCCAGCGAAATGATATCGGCGACGCCGACGGCGTTGTTCATGTTGGACTGCGGGTTGTGCGCCACCATCGTGTCCGTTGCCGCAAGCAGTTCCATCTCGTGCTCGTTCACGTGGACGCAGTGCGCAGCGATGGACCTCGGGCCAAGAATGCCGAACTTGTTGAATCGCTCGACGACACGCATCTTGTGCTCTTTCTTGCATTGCTCCTGGTCAGATTTCGCTTCCGCCGTGTGGACGTGAAACCCCGCGCCAAGTTCCTTCCCAAGCGCAGCGGCTCTTTCCATGGTCTTGTCGCCCACGGTGAACGACGCATGGAGGCCGAACAACCCGTTGATCTTATCGTTCTTGTTTTTCTTACACTGAGCGATGAAATCGGCGTTTTCCTTCAACCCATCGTCCGCGATTGCCTGGCCGTCCCGGTCCGACACTTCGTAGCACAAGGAAGCCCGAAGCCCGACCTCTCTGACGGCATCGGCTATTCTTCCCAAAGACCCGCGCACCGCAAACGGGCTGGCATGGTGATCGATGAACGTGGTGGTGCCATGCCTGACGCCGTCGATGAGAGGAATCAGGGCGCTGTAGTAGCTGTCGTCCAGCGTCAGCTTCTTGTCCAGCTTCCACCAGAGATTGTGGAGAACCTCGTTGAAATCCTTTGACGGAGCCACCTTGCCAAACCCGCGCACCATCGTCGAGTAGAAGTGCATGTGCGCGTTGATGAATCCGGGCATCACCACCTTGCCCGCCGCATCGATTACCGTGTCGTACGAGCCGTTAAATGATTTCGCCGGAGCGATCGTTTTGATCAACCCGCCATCGCACAGTACGCTGTGGTCATGGAGCACCCGGTTGTTTTCGCCGAGCGTGATAATCGTGCCGTTCTTGATAAGAAGCGTCATATTAGGCCTCGTTAAGTATTGCGAGTTCGCGTTTGGTCCGCTTCCGCATGTACAACGCGTCGGAGAAGCACTTCTGGACACAGATGGAGCAGCCGATGCAAAGCGATGGATCCGTCACCGGCACCTTATTGGCATCGAGCTTGATGGCAAGGTACGGGCACCGAACGCAGTTGCCGCAGTGCTGACACAGTTCAGCGTGTACGGCAGAAATCTTCTTCACCGGTGACAGTTCCATGAACCCGGTGATGGGAGCGGGCAGAGCAGAACCAATGAGATCGCCCACCGACTTGATGCCGCGCTCCTGCATCAGGCAACTCAAGCCCGAGTGAAGGTCGTCAATGATCCCATACCCGTGCTTCATCACAATCGTGCAGAACTGCACGGTTCTTGCACCGAGCGCCAGGAAGTTCGCCGCGGCCTTGTAGTCCATCGGACCACCGTTACCCGAGACCGTCACACCCAGTCGCGAGACATTGGCGAGGGTCAGGTTGGAAATGGGAATCACACCTTCCCCGCTCATTCCAACGACGATTCCTTCTTCCCACGACGCTTTCTCACCCTTGCGGAACGCGAGCGTCGGGAACGTATTGGCCAGCGTGACTCCAGCTTTCTTGTCGGGGTATCGCGCAAACACCTCTTTAATGGCGCTCATGATGGGATAGATGGACGTGACAGCAGCCGTCAGCTTGAAAAGCTTCGGGATGTCGGCATTTCCGGCTTCCATTACCCAACCAATGATCTTCGCGGTCAACTCAGCATCTTGTGAGACAATGTCACCCTTTGTTCCATCCCCACCTTGTGGACAGGACAGGCTGTACTCGATTCCCATAACGCCCGCGGCTTCGAGCTTCCGCGTGTTGGATTGCCAAACAACCGAATCGGTTTCGTCATTGCCCGTCACGGGGCCGCCTGTCGAGGCGGCAGTCAAGCGGTCGGGGTATTCCCGTCGGAGCCGCTCGATTTCGCGGCAAACGCGACCGAGCGCATGACCCGAGACGTTGTCGCAATTCGCGTAAGTCGATCGCGTGAACGCAAACATGTATTCCGACGGGATATGAATCGGAACATTGTCAAACGCGGTCTTCATAATGCCGCCGGCCCATCCCGCCTCGTACGCTTTCTTCATCTGCTTGTAACCGTCGGACGGCGGCGCCGCCGACAGCAAGAATGGCGAGGAAATCTCGCGTCCAAAAAAATCGGTCGTGAGCGAAACCGGAAGCATCACGTGCCCGGGCAACACTGCGCGGCTCTTGGTCGCCCGGTCATGGCCGGATCCGCTCCGCTTGGAAGAGCGGCCGTACACAAACGCATCGATGTCCAGCGCGGCGTTCTTGCCGGCGGCAACGGCCTCGACCACGGTGGTCGGACCATTCGCCATGTCCCCAGCGTAAAACACACCTGGTTTACTCAACCTCTCGGCGGAAGAATGCGCGCCCGCTGCAACAATCACAAAATCCACACCCGGGAGAGCCTGCTCAATCCCTGTCAGATCGACCACGTTCCTCGGATGGAATTTCTTTCCTCTCGGTAACGTGACCTTAACCACGCTCAAACCAGTGATGCGGTTGCCCTTTTTGAGGATTTCTGTCACCCTGACGCGGCCAGTAACAGCAATACCAAATTCCTCGATCGCATGACGCTCCTTGGCCGTGAGCGGCATTTCCGACCACGTCTCGAGCGCAAACATTTCCACGCTTCTCGCGCCGCGCGTCAGCGCCTCCTCCGCACAGTCCAGCGCCACTGCGCCGCCGCCGATAATGGCCACGCGCTTCCCTTTCACACGGAATCGGGTGGGATTATCGAGATACTTCACCCAATCCAAGGCCGCGTTGCCGTTCTTGATCTTTGGGATGAATGGCTCATCCAAACCCGTCGCCACGAGAATGGCGTCGTATCCATTTCTGATTGCAGGCGACCATTTGCCCTTCTTGACGGAAATCTTCCCGAGCGACATCAGAAAATCAATGTCGGTTCTCAAGACTTCCGGGGACAGCCTTGATTTCGGGATGAGGTTACACATCCCGCCAGGCTGTTTCGCTTTGTCGAACAAGTCGACCGCATAGCCCTTCTGCGCCAGCAATGCGGCGGCACCAAGACCCGCGGGACCGGCGCCGAATATGGCAACCTTCTTCCCATTGGGCGCGGCCTTCGCAAACTGGGGCGTCGCGCCAAGCATCTTCGCTCTCTCAATGATTGTCGCCTGCACAGCGGGGATGTTCACCGCGTAGTCGAACGTGCGGTGAACGCAGGCCCTCATGCAATGTCGGTCGGGGCAGACAGCGCCGCACACACCGCCGAGTGGATTGGCGCTCAGGATCAAAGCCGCCGCCCGGCGATAGTCGGATTTCTCGCCCACGCGCACAGCCATGATGAAATCGGCCGGCGAACAATCCGCCGGGCAGGCCTCGCGGCACGGTTTCTCTTCGCAATACTCGCACCGGCTCAATTCCGTTTGGAATTGAGCTTCGGTCAGACATCCGTCACTTCGTTTCATGGCTCCCCCGCGTAAGACGTTCCTCGATCTGGTGCCGGCACCGAAAACACGGCTTCAAGCGCAACGGTCACCACCGTGCCTTCCCTGCGCCGGAAATTCAGCACACTGACGAGTCTTCGTCCGTATCTGTAATGTTTACAGCGTGTGCGTTAGCAGAGCCTATGCCACGGCTGGTTGTGGCGTCCTAACATATTGCGAATACGAGTGGTTACAGAAATCAGTGGCATTGGACAGATGGCGCGTAAAACAGTCACAATGTCAGCGCACCTGCGGCAAACCGACAATTTGGCACTCGTGTAAGCCTTGACAATAAACAGGCTGTCAGACATGCGACTGGTTAGCTCACTGCCCTTGAGAGTACGGCCTTGCTGGAATAAGTTAGGACTAGACTACGGCAAAGGAAACCGTAAAGTCTGTAGACAGAATTGGCCCTATGGCGGACCTCCATCCATCTCCATTTTGCGATCTTGTTAAACGGATGTTTCTGGAACCCGAGCGGCAACAGACCATCTTCGATCTGCCGTTGCGCAAAATGTATGTGCCGGACCCGACTCTGGACACAACCGTGAAGTTCCACGGGCGGGTCGCGGCGACGCCCGTCGGTCCCGCAGCCGGGCCGCAAACGCAGATGGCGCAGAACATCGCGCTCAGTTGGCTCGGCGGGTCCCGCATCATGGAACTCAAGACCGTGCAGATCGACGACCACTTGGCCATCAACCGCCCGTGCATCGACATGACCAACGTGGGCTACAACATCGAGTTCTCGCAGGAACTCCGGCTGAACGAGTCGATCCACGAATACGTCGCCGGCATGATGTTGGTCGAGATGCTCAAGGCGAGCAATCTGCTGAACTTCCCGCCGAGCCAGTTCGACAAAACATCGACCATCTATGATTTCAGTCTCGGCTACAACCTGGCGGGGATCTCGGCCCAACCGATCCGCGAATTCATTGCCAGTCTTCGCAACGCAAAGAAGCACATCGACAAGTTGCGCATGGAAATCCCCGACCGTTGGAAACAGTACCGCGACCTGCCCTACCCGGACGAGATTTCCAACACGATCACGCTCTCGACGTTCCACAATTGCCCGCCGACCGAAATCGAAAAAATCTGCCACTTCCTCCTGACCGAAATCGGGATGGGCGTCGTGGTCAAGATGAACCCGACGATGCTGGGCCTGGATGAGTTGAACTACCTGTTGCACGACCGTCTCGGTTTCCACGATATTCAGGTCAACAAGAAGGCCATCGACGCCGGGCTGAGGTTCGATGACGGTATTGAAATGATGCGCCGCTTGCGGGAGACGGGACGCAAACTCGGACTCACCGTCGGCGTGAAGTTCAGCAACACGCTCGAAGTCATCAATCACAAGACGTTCTTCCCAAAAGACGAGATCATGAATCTCAGCGGTCTGCCGCTGCACGTGATCGCGCTGCGACTGGTCGAGCGCTGGCGGCAAAACTACGGGCCCGACTGCCCGATCAGTTTCTCCGCCGCCGTGGACAAACATAATTTCGCCAACTGCGTCGCCTGCGGATTCGTGCCGATCACCACCTGCTCCGACCTCCTGAAGGCGGGCGGTTATGGCCGGCTGTTCGAGTACATGAAGAACCTCGAAGGAGAAATGAAAACGCGGGGCGTGGACAACATCGGCGATTTCATTCTCCAGCGGGAAGGAAACGAGCAAGCGGCGCTCGAGCACGCGAAGAACAACCGCGACGAGGCGGTCAACTATGCCGGCTTCCTCAACATCGGCCCGATCTGGAGTCGCACGGTCGCCGATGAACGGTACACGGCCGAGAAGAACATGGCCGTGCCGAAACGGATTGACTCGAAGTTGCGTCTCTATGACTGCATCAATTGTGACAAGTGCATTCCCGTGTGTCCGAACGACGCGAATTTTTACTACGAAGTGGACCCCGTCGAGATCAAGTTCACGAATTACTCCTGGGATGGCGGACGGCTGCAGCCGACCGATCAGGGAGTGCTGAAGATCGAGCGCAAGCACCAGATCGCAAACTTCGCCGACTGGTGCAACGAGTGCGGTAATTGCGACACGTTCTGCCCCGAGTACGGCGGCCCGTTCATCCAAAAGCCGAGCTTCTTCGCCGACCGTGATACGTGGCTCGACAATCCCGAACGCGATGGATTCTACCTGACAAAGCATGACGACGCGGCGGAAATCGTGGGTCGCATGGAAGGCAAGGTCTGCTCGCTCAAGCTCGACCAGAACCAGAAGACCGCGCGGTACAACGACGGCGTGTTGGAGGTGGATTTCGACACGGAAACGCACAAAATCGTGAACGTAAAGCCACTTGGGCCCAACGTCACCAGCCATCCAATCAACGTGAAGAACTACCATACCCTGCGTATCTTACTGACGGGCATGCTGAACCCGAGCCGCATTCATCAGGTGAACGTCGCCCACCTGTAAACACGGTCGGGCTTTGTCTGGATTTCCAGCACGAGACTTGCTAGTTTTCAGAACGCACCCAGGTGCGCCATGAGAAAAATTGAAGGCAAAGTTGCTGTTGTCGGGCTTGGCTATGTCGGCCTGCCGTTGGCCGTGTCGCTCGCGCGCCACATCCCCGTGGTCGGCTTTGACATCAACACGCGCCGCGTCGAGGAACTTCAGCGGGGAATCGACCGCACCGGCGAAACCCTCGGGGGCGACCTCAAATCCCCCAATATCAGTTTCACCACCGACGCGAAGCAATTGCGCCAGTGCAAGTACATCGTCGTCGCCGTTCCGACGCCCGTGGACCGGGCAAACGTCCCCGACCTCGAACCGGTCATCAGCGCCTCGCGCATCGTGGGCGAAAACCTGAGCAAAGGTTCCATCGTCATTTTTGAAAGCACCGTCTACCCCGGCGTCACCGAAGAAGTTTGCCTGCCCATTCTTGAAGAAAAGTCCGGGCTCAAGCTTGGCGACTTCAAAATCGGTTATTCGCCGGAACGGATCAATCCTGGCGATCACGAGCACACCGTCGACAAGGTCGTGAAAATCGTTAGCGGCTGCGACGCCGAGACGTTGGACGAGGTCGGCGCGCTCTACTCGCTCGTCGCCAAGAGCGTGTTTCGCGCGTCCAGCATCGCCACCGCCGAGGCCGCCAAAGTCATCGAAAACATCCAGCGCGACCTGAACATCGCGCTCATGAACGAACTATCCCTGATTTTTTCGCGTCTCGGCCTCAATACCGACGAAGTCCTCGCCGCGGCGGGCACCAAGTGGAATTTCCACAAGTATCATCCCGGCCTCGTGGGCGGGCACTGCATCGGCGTCGACCCGTACTACCTCACCTACCGCGCCCAGCAATTCGGCTATCATCCGCAGGTCATCCTGGCGGGCCGACAGATTAACGATTCCATGCCGGCTCATGTCGGCGAGATGGTCATCAAGGGCATCAGCGATGTCGGCAAACCGATCAAAGGCGCCACCGCGCTGATCCTGGGGCTGACATTCAAGGAAAACGTACCCGACATTCGCAACAGCAAGGTCCACGACACCATCACGTACCTCCAGGGTTTCGGCGTCAAAGTCCTCGGTTGCGATCCGTTGCTTTCGCCCGATACAGTCCGCAAGTATTTCGGCATCGAAAACGTCGATTTCGACAAGGTGCCGAAGTGCGATTGCATTCTCCTCGCGAACAAGCACGACGCCTTTCGCTCGCTCACGCTTGACCAGCTCAAGGCCAAGATGTCCCCGCCCGTTCTTATCGACATCAAGAACTTTTTTGACCGCAAAACCGCCGAGGGCGCCGGGTTTTATTACCGGAGTTTGTAAGGCGCTGCTCTCGGGCACTTGTGTTTCTGGTACAATAGCCCGCTATGGGCGAATTGGCGACCGATCCCACCCGACGGTTTTCCAGTCGCGTGGACAATTACATCAAGTATCGCCCGGGCTATCCGAGCGCGGTGATTGATACGCTGGCCAGTGAATGCGGACTAACGGAGCAATTGATCGTAGCCGATGTCGGGTCGGGCACGGGCATTCTGAGCGAGTTGTTCCTGAAACACGGGAATCCGGTGTTTGGGGTCGAGCCGAATCGCGAAATGCGCGAGGCAGGCGAACGACGCCTGAAACAATATCCCAACTTCACGAGCGTCAACGGCACTGCGGAGGCCACGACGCTGCCGGATCGTTCCATGGACTTCATCACGGCTGGCCAGGCGTTTCATTGGTTCGACCGTATACAGACGCGCAAAGAGTTTACGCGCATCCTCAAAGGAGGTGGCTGGGTCGCGCTGATCTGGAACGACCGTCACATCGACACTTCTCCTTTCCTGTGCGCGTACGAGGAGTTGTTGCACCGTTACGGCACCGATTGCGAGGCACTCACCCATCGAAACGTGGACGCGGCAGCCATTGCGGCGTTCTTCACTCCGCAGGTCTCCATGCTCCGGACGTTCGATAACGGTCAGGTCTTCGATTTTAGCGGCCTGCAAGGGCGGTTGTTATCATCTTCCTACACGCCCGAGCCGGACCACCCGAATCACCTGCCCATGCTCGATGCCTTGCGCGCCATTTTCGACAAACATCAAATCGACGGTCGGGTGGAATTCATATACACAACGGTGGTGTACTTCGGGCATCTTTGCTGACGTGAACTAGTCGGACATTTTGAAACGTGACGGACGATTGGCGATCTTGTCGGGTGATCTCGGCAGCGGTACGCCGTCGTGCGCAATGCTTTCAAGTACGGCAATACGCTCTTCCGCCAGCTTTGCCTGTTTGGTACCGGGAATCTTCTCGCGCAACTGTTTCATCACTTCCAGCGCCCGCACCGGGTCCTGCAACGTATGCTGGTAAAGATCGCCCAGCTGACCCGCCGCCAATGCCGTGGAATCCTCTCCCTTCGCTTTCCCGAGCGCCGAGAGGAGTTCGCGTTCGGCCAATGCCGGGTCGTCCAAGTGTTTCACCGCCAACTCCGCGACGCGCAGATGCGGATAAATATCCTTCGGATGCTCAATGATGACCTTGCGATATTCGTCGATGGCCTCTTGATACCGACCCTGCTTCACCCGTGCCTCGGCAGTGCTGTATTCGGGTGAGACAACGGAATCGCCTCCCCCGCCCAGATACAGGCTCTCGAATCTGTTGGCCACGCTCTCCTTAATCGATCGGCCGAAGAGGAGGAACAACACCATGGCATAGAACAACAATGCACCGACGATTGTAAACGCAGCCCCGAAATTCAGTCCCAAGCCCACTCCACCATTCATCGTACCAGCTGCCCAGCGAAACAAAGGAATCCCCACCGCCAATGCGATCGCGATCCGAATCGTCACACTCACCCAGCGTTTGAGTTCCATCGACAGCCTCCTTTCAGGGCAGCCGAAATAACCGTCGCGCGTTCTCCGTGGTCACGCGCGCAACTTCCTCCACGCTCGTTTCTTTCACCTCCGCAAGCACCTGGGCGATGAGCGACACATACGCTGGCTCATTGCGTTTTCCGCGATGTGGCACGGGCGCCAGATACGGCGCATCGGTTTCCAACATAACGTGGTCGAGAGACACTTTCTTCGCCACCTCACGCAGCGAAGCCGCGTTCTTGAAGGTCAGGATGCCCGTGTAGCTGATCAACAACCCAATCTCGATGCAATCAAGCGCAAACTTCTCGTTACCGGAAAAACAATGCATCACGCCCCACGGACGCCAATCCTTGGGCAGGCCCTCCGCGTGCGCCCGCAGGATCTCGAGAATGTCCTGCTCGGCGGAGCGATTGTGGATGACCACGGGCAGATGCCGCTGCTTCGCCAATTCAAGCTGCGCCCGGAAGAGGTCGGCCTGCTGCTGACGCAACGCCATGTCGGTCTGCGCCTCCCGAAAATGATCCAGGCCCGTCTCGCCGATGGCCACGACCTTGGGCTCGGTCGCAAGCAGGGCCAGTTCTTTCATATCGCAGAGAGTGACACGGGGCACTTCGCCGGGATGCAAACCGACAGCGGCGTGGACCGCCTCGAATCGACGGGCGATGTCCAGGGTCTTCCGTGCCGACTCCAAATCCGTCGCGATACTGACGATCTGCGTGACCCGCGCGGCCTGCGCGCGCTCGATCATCTGGGGAAGATCCTCAGCGAAATTGGGATAGCAAAGATGCGCGTGCGTGTCGATGAACATAGGGCTTGCCAATCCGTGTCCCAACTGTTTACTACCACAGTTTGTCATTCTGAGCGAAGCGAAGAATCTCTCGCCGACCGAGAGACCCCTCGACAAGCTCGGGGTGACAACCTGGAGAGGAACAACCATCATGCCACGACCCGTCACGCTCTTCACCGGCCAATGGGCCGACCTCACCTTCGACACGATCTGCAAAAAGGCCAGGGGTTTCGGCTTCGACGGCCTCGAATTGGCCTGTTGGGGCAACCACTTCGACGTCAGCCAGGGCGCCAAATCGAAGAGTTACTGCGATTCACGACACGAGATTCTCGCGCGACACGGATTGAAGACCTGGGCCATTAGCGCTCATCTGGTCGGCCAAGCCGTGTGCGACAATATCGACGAGCGCCACAAGTTCATCCTGCCGCCGCACGTGTGGGGCAACGGCAAACCCGCGGATGTCCGCCAGCGTGCCGCGGAAGAAATGATGCGCACGGCGCAGGCCGCCAAGAACCTCGGCGTCAAGGTCGTCAACGGTTTCACCGGTAGCCCGATCTGGCATTTGCTGTATTCGTTCCCGCCGGTTTCGCCCGCGCTGATCGATGATGGATTCGCGTTCTTTGCGAAAATGTGGAACCCGATCCTCGACGAGTTCAAGAAGTGCGGAGTGAAATTCGCCCTCGAAGTGCATCCAACTGAGATCGCGTTCGACATCGCCAGCGCCGAACGCGCGCTGGCCGCGTTGAACGACCGCAAAGAGTTCGGCTTCAACTACGACCCGTCGCACTTCGGCTATCAGCACGTCGATTACGTGAAATTCGTCCGCCGTTTTGCCGACCGCATTTATCATGTCCACATGAAAGACGTATGGTGGGGACACGGCGATGGCACGGTCGGCGTGTTCGGCGGTCACACCAACTTTGCCGACCCGCGCCGGTACTGGGACTTCCGCTCGCTCGGCCACGGCGACATCAATTTCGAAGAGATCATCGTCGCGCTGAACGACATCCGTTACACCGGCCCGCTCTCGGTCGAATGGGAGGACAGCCGCATGGACCGCGACCACGGCGCGACCGAAGCCTGCGCGTTCGTCAAGAAGCTCGATTTCAAGCCCAGCGCCCGCGCCTTCGACGCGGCATTTGAGAAGAAGTAGCGAGGGATGGCCCGCCGCCGCGCGTTTGTTGAGAAGCGACTCCAAAGCTCTTGCCGACGCATCGCTTGATGCGCTATCATGCCGTGTCTTGGAACGGCGATGACCTGGAAACAAGCCATTGGTGTCCTGTTGGTTGCGTTGACCTTCGCTGTCGGTTGCGCCACGCCGTACTGGTATGATCAACAACGGAAGTTGGCCCAAGAAAGAGACTCCGAGAAGATTTCAGAAAGGGACTACCGGGAGCGCTTGAAACAATCGCGAGATTCGCTGCCGGCGGAAATGCAGGGGGGATGGGAGGATCCGAAGCCTGCCATCCACGGCACTATCAACGTACCATAAACCGAGCCAATCGCTGTGAACGCCACTCGCCACATACCGCCTCGCAATGCTCATCAATCGCCGCGAGCCGCTCTTCTTCCGGCTTCCATGGCGGCAACCGCGGCAGTGCCGCCAGCTAGAACTGCACTTTCGGCGCTTCACGCTCGGCGCCGGGCGGCACATCGAAAAACTCGCGCGACTGGAACTTGAACAGGCCCGCCACGGTGTTGGCGGGGAACACCTGCAAGGCGTTGTTGAGGTTCAGCACGGCATCGTTGTAGTGCGAGCGACACTGGGCGATGTAGCCCTCAGTTGTGGTCAGCTCGGTCTGGAGTGACAGGAACCCCTGATTGGCCTTCAGTTCGGGGTAGGCCTCGGCGATGGCAAATACGGACTTGAGCGCGCCGGTGAGCGCGTTCTCGGCTTCCCTTCTGGCTTGCGGATTCGGGGCGTTCAGCGCGGCGTCGCGTGCCTTGATCGCGTTTTCGAATGTTTGTCGCTCGTGGGTTGCGTAGCCTTTTACGGTTTCGACGAGGTTGGGAATCAAATCGCAGCGGCGTTTCAGTTGGGTGTCGGTCTGAGCCCAGGCATTATCGACCAGGTTGCGCGTCGAGACCAAGCGGTTGTAAACGCTGATCACCCACAAGGGCACGCCGAGCAGGATCACCGCCAAAATCAATAATGGCACTATCACAGTCACTAGGCCCCTCCGGTCCACGCGACCTGATAACAAAGGCGCGAAGGCTTGTCACTTCTTTTCCGGTTGGCCGGTTTCCTTGGGCGGCGGCGCGGTCAATTCGTCGATCTTCAACTGGTAGGATTTCACTTTCGCCTCGTCACTGAGCGCGCCTGCCAGGTCGCGAGCGTGCGTGCAGAATGCGACGACGTTGTGGTTTGAAGGGAAGGAGGAGACAAGGTTTTCGTACACGGCCAAGGCGCGGAGGGTCTGACGATCCGCTTCATACGCCGCAGCCAGCTTGGTGGCCACCCGAATGTGGTGGTAGGGGTTGCCCGGTTTTTCGTCGGCTTTGGTATACGCCACGATCGCGCTCGTTTCCTGGTGTGAGGCGTGCCGCAGATCACCCAATTTCTCGAAGAGAACCGGGCTGTGCAATGTCTCCGCCTTGGCCCGGCAGAGCTCCTCGGCTGTCGAGGACTGGCTCTGGGCCATCAGCAGGTTCACCTTGCGCAGGTATGCCCATTCGACGTCCGGCTGGTGGTCGGCATCGAGACGCTGGATCTGCTCGTCCAGCGACGCGGCAAACGGACGATAGAGAGGATCGCCCACAAACGTTGTCTGCCAACTCAGCACGGGCTCGCTGTAATAGCCGGCTTCCAGAAACGACGCGCCAGCCAGCAACCGCCGGAAGAACATATCGATGTGCGGCGTGAGTCCAAGATACGGCTCAAAGACGTTGCCCATGGTGGCCGCCGCGCCCTTGGCCAGCAATGGCCCTACCCAACGCGCCGTGCGTGTCCGCACGGTCGCACCGCTCCACGAGTGCAAGTGATACGCAAGCGCCCCGGTGCGAAAATGAAAATCCGGACGGAGGAACGGACCGCAGATGTCGGGCGCGTACCAGCCCGCATAGATCGCCACGTCGGTCATGGGGTAGTCCTGGTCGAACGTCTCGGGTCGATCATCGTAATCGCATTCGTACCCGGCGTCGCGACAGGCGCGATACGCGCCTTGAATCCACTCATCGCCTTCCACGCGACCTTGCTCGTGTGTGCCCTGCCAATCGAAGTAGGCGCGACCGTGCACGCCGTACCGCTCGGCGGTCAGCGCGTCGTCGATCATTCGACGCACGGTCTGCGGATCGGGGCCGTCCAAGCGACCAACCAGCAACATCGTGTTGTTGAGGGGAGCCGCGAAATGCACGGAGGCGCTTCCGAAGAATGGATTCTTCAAGACCCCTGTGATGGGCATGCCGGGGCTGGTCAGGGTTGCCAACTCGCTTTCGACCGAGGCCTCGTTGCGACGAAATTCCTTCTGCATATTCTCGGGCGCCCGCTCCGCCACGTTCGGATCGCTATCGATCCGCAGTGGCACGCCGTACATCAATACGATGCAGGACACTTTCGCGCTGACCGTGCCCAAGCCCGGAACTTTTCCGAGGATCGAATCGAACACCGTCTTCGGTTCCTGATGGATCAGCTCCTTGCGAACCAAGAACTCCGAGATCGGGTCGCGGATCTTTTTGTTGTATTCGGTGCGGGTGATTGTTTCGGACGCGCGGACGTCGATTTCACAGATTTGACTGGTGGGCACACCCCGCCTCAGCGCGTAATAATCGGCCAGCGGTCGGCTCTCGGGGTCTTCGACGTTGTAGACGATCACCACGCTCTTCGCCAGATCGTCGGCTCGCGCCGTGCGCAACGTCCCCAGGAGCGCCACCGCTACGAGGAACCCGATTTTCGCTTCACGCCAGAAGGCGCACGTCGTCATGGATCACCTCAAGCTGCATTCCGTCGTAAGCCACGCGCACGTGCGGCGGCAACCGATTTTCTACGGCCTCATGTTCTACCTCATGGCACAAATGCGTAAAAAGCGTCAATTTCGCGCCCACTTGTTCCGCCACACCGCGCGCCTCTTCAATCGTCAAGTGTGTCGGGTGTTCACGATCCCGCAACGCATCCAGCACAAGAATTGGGACATCCCGAATCGCCTCCACAACGTCCGGCGGCACGGTCTTGCAATCGGTAATGTAGGCCACATCCCGCGCCAATAGAAACCCAAACACGGTCATCCGTCCATGCGCCAACGGCAGGGCGCGGATGGGCGTCGGCGAAATCTCAAACGACTGGTACGCCTGGACGGTGTGGAGGTCGAAACTCGGCATGCCCGGCCATTCCGGTTTTTCCAGGCAAGCATACGGAAACATCCGCCGAATCGTTTCGATCGAATGCGAGGAACCGTAAATCGGCATCTTCCCGCCCGCGCGCCGGCAGAACACGCGCAAATCGTCCAGCCCCAGCATATGATCGGCGTGGGTGTGCGTCATGAGCACGGCGTCCACGCGCCGGATGTTGGCCCGTAGCGCTTGTGTGCGGAAATCCGGGGTGGCATCGATCAGGAGGCACTGGTCGCCATTCTCGACGTAAACCGAAGGCCGCAGCCGCTTGTTGCGCGGATTGTCCGAGCGGCACACCGGGCAGTCGCACCCGATCATCGGGATTCCGTGACTGGTGCCGGTGCCCAGGAATGTGACGCGCATCCGTTCATCATCGGTGAGCCGCGCGGTGTGGTCAAGTCCATCGCTCAGTGAATCGAGAAATTCCGCACGTGCCAGCGATTCGACGGCTCCCAGCCAAACAAATATACATAAAATGGGGCGAAGGGCACAGTGGCCCCGCCCGAACTGCATGCCTGACCATCGACCGTGATGAGTAAATCCTCTTTCGTCACTTGATACTTCAGGTGATGCCAACTATCAGGCTTGATGGACAGTGGTGTGCGCGACCAGTTTTTGCCCTTGTGCACCGGCCAACGCTGAAACCGCTCGTGCACGGCCAGAGCGACACCGTCGTTATCATATTGGAAAGTTACGAAGACACCGCGTTCCGTGTCTCGATCAACCGCCTGTGTCGTGGGAACAAATACACATGCCACAGCCCCATCATTGGCCACGCGTTCCTCCAGCATCGCATCAAATTCGACCGTAACTGGCGGGGAATACGAACCCTCTGTTCGTATCTCCTTGCCGCGCAAAATCAAACTGTCACCTTGGATAAGAGGAGTCTGACGTGGCGCGCCTGACCAATCATCGTCTTTCATGGTCACAACATCCCAGGCCAACCGACGCGGTTGCGACTGCGTGGCACAGCCCGTTGCCAAGAGTGTGGTAGCGAATAGTACCCGTGCAATCGCATGGATTCGCCGCATAGATGGAGATTACTTCAACCAGCTTTGCGGCGCAATCTTCATAAACGAAAACCGGGGCGCAGGTTCGCTACGCCCCGGTGCAAACAACGATCCGATGCCAGACTAGGCCGTCTCGAATTCCTTTTCCATCTCCGCCATTTCCGGCGAGTCCGTCTTCGACTTGTGGACGGCCCAAACGATCGCCGCAAGGGCCAAGAAGGCAACAACAACGGCAATGGCATATGGAGACTTGCCACTATTGGCGACGCCCTCGACGGCGTGGAACTTGAGCACGATCGGCAACAACAACAAGCTCACCATGTTCATCACTTTAATGAGCGGGTTGATGGCCGGGCCCGCGGTGTCCTTCAGCGGATCACCAACGGTATCACCGGTCACCGCCGCCTTGTGACGTTCAGAACCTTTACCGGTGTTTCTCGCAAGATCGCGCGGTTCATCTTCAATCAACTTCTTCGCATTGTCCCACGCACCGCCGGCATTGGCCATAAACACCGCCAACAACTGACCGACGAGAATCATGCCGGCGAGAAATCCCGCCAGCGCCAGCGGCCCCAACAGGAAACCAACCGCCAGCGGGGCCATGATCGCCAATAGACCGGGGCCGATGAGTTCTTTTTGCGCCGCTGTGGTGCAGATACCAACAACACGAGCGTAATCCGGCTTCTTCGTACCAGCCCAGATTTCCTTGTCGCGGAACTGGAGGCGGCATTCCTTGACGATCAGAAATGCCGCGCGACCGACCGCGCGGATCGTCATCGAGCTGAACAGAAACGGCACCGCGCCACCAATGAGCAACCCGATAAACAACACGGGGTTGGCCACCGTGAGCATGCCCGCCACATTGTGATACTGGGTGGTAGTCATTTCGCTGATCTTCTCCTCACTGCCCATCGCCATGACCGCGATGAAGCTCGCAAAGAGTGAGACGGCGGCGATGACCGCCGAACCAATGGCGATCCCCTTGGTTTCCGCCTTGGTGGTGTTCCCAACCGAGTCGAGGTCGGCCAGGATCTGCCGGGCCTCCTTGTATTTCTTTTCGCCCATTTCGGCCTTGTCGTAGCCCATTTCGCCGATCCCGTTCGCGTTATCAGCCACAGGACCGAACACGTCCATCGAGATCGTGTTGCCGGTCAGCGTCAGCATGCCGATGCCGCACATGGCCACGCCGTATGCCACAAATATCGGCGATGTGCCGGAGTAAATGCCGACGGATGCGCCGATGGCAATCGCAATGATGATCACCGCCCACACCGTGGATTCATAACCCACCGCGATTCCCTGGATAATATTGGTCGCATGACCGGTCTGGCACGCCTTGACCATGGACTTCACCGGGTCGTGCGTCGTGTGGGTGAAATAGCTCGTACACTTGTTCAACGCGACCGCGAGGAAAACACCGATCAGGCACGTCCACGCCGGACGCAAATCCAAGCCCGGCTGTCCCAGGTTGATCCAGGACGGCAACGCATTCACACCGCCCGGATATCCCGCCGCCGACTGCTTGTACAGTAGCAGGTATTGCGCGTCAAACCGCAGATAAAACCAGCCGATCAGGAAAAAGCCTATCACGCTGATCACGGAGCCGATCAGAAAGCCACGGTGCACCGATGCCAGCGCCGCATCTCCCGAATCGCCTTCCTTCGAGCGTACGCTGTAGGTGCTGATGATCGATCCGATAACACCGACCGCGCGTACCAGCAAGGGGAAGATAACGCCTTTATGTCCAAACGAGGCGTAGCCGAGGATCATCGCGGCCACGATGGTGACCTCATACGACTCGAAAATATCCGCCGCCATACCCGCGCAGTCGCCGACGTTGTCACCGACATTGTCCGCGATCGTCGCCGCATTTCGCGGGTCATCTTCCGGAATGTCCTTCTCGACCTTGCCGACGAGATCGGCACCGACATCCGCCGCCTTCGTGTAGATGCCGCCACCCACGCGCATGAACAACGCGATCAGGGTGCCGCCAAATCCAAATCCGAGCAATACCTCATACGCCTTCTCGCCGTACGCCATGAAAATCAGCGTGCCGCCGAGTAACCCCAGCCCATCCGTCAACATCCCCGTGATCGTGCCCGTGCGATACCCGACCTGCAGCGCCCCGCCGAACGAATTCCGCGCCGCTGCTGCCACGCGGAGATTGCCGAGCGTCGCAAACCGCATCCCGACAAACCCTACGCAAAAGCTGAACAGCGACCCCATCAGAAACGCGCCCGCGCGGCCAAACGCTACGGGATACATGTCCGGCGATTTTTCGCCCGCCAACCGCGTAAGGAACAGCCCCACGGTCAGTATCCCGATGAGCACGACGATCTTGCTGAACTGCTGTTTCAAATACGCATTCGCGCCCGCCCGCACCGCATCCGCTACCGCCTGCATTTTCGGCGTACCGGTGTCGGCATTCTTCACCTGGCCGATCAACATCATCGCATAACCAAGGCCCGCAAACGCCACCCCGAGTACGCACCACAACGCCACGCGCTCATAGTTCGCGTAATGCGAACTCGTCATGAACGAGAAGAATTGAAACTGCTCCTGGGCTCCCGTTGCGACCGCCTCGGCCGCGTCCCGGGCCCGGGCCCAATTCGCCGCCACCAGCGTCATAGCGCAAAGTACCATGGTGATGAACAACTTGCGTCGTGGATTCCCTTTGGTAAGCCGTTGCACAACGCGATTCATTGATGCCGTCATAAGACTAATATTTCTCCCAATACGGTTCTAACTACGGAGTGCGGTCACGGAGAACGTACAAAACCCCCGCCGCGTTGAAAAGAGAAAAAATCGCTTGCGAGTTCCCCACGGCGTAGCACCAAAACTCACATTCTGGGGAGGTTGCTCGCAAACTCGGCACGCGCCGAGAGTCTTCGAGCTGGGATGTGGTCTCACAAACATCTGCTGGCACCCCGAAACGAACCGAACGGACCCACGGGGTGGACACGAAACTACAATCTCTAACCCACTGTCGCTCAGGTAGTTCAACGCACGACCGCCAGCCGCCGGCGTCGCGTCAATAGCCGAGACTGAGCGTATAGCGCAGGATGTTGTGGCAATGGACCGAATCGATGGTGGTGCGGCTGCGCCAGCCTTGGCAAACCACTTCCCCGCTCACGGAGTTGCGACGCTCGCAAACCGCCTTGGCGAGTTCATTGCTCAAATCGAAATCTCCGCGGATGCACTCGTCGTTCAAACAGTTAAACCGGAACACGGACTTCGCGTTGGCCAGATTGACCTCGTACTTGACCTGCTTGCTCTTCGCAATGCCCGCTGGGTCGGAATACTCCAGATTGACCGTCAACCGTTTCAACTTCTGAAATGCGTCACCAAGAGTGGCCGAGTCCTTGACTCGCTGGCCTTCCTCCTGCCGATATTCCGCCCGTGGGCCGTGCCTCTGTTGATGCATGATGTCTCGATGCTGTCTACTACGTGGTCACCACTGTATCACAAAAACCCCACCCCCGTCGCTAAAAAAAATCGCGTGGCCAGAATCCTCGTCTGGCTCCAAACCGCACGTCGGGTGACCCGTCGGCGACCAGCGGAAACGAATCGGTCCCGCGCGCCGCCAGCGTCCACTTGCATTCCCCGCGATCAGTCCTATATTACAATGGAGAGTCGAGCGACCCTCTCAATAGCAACGCCCGAAGGGCGGAGGTGGTTTACGCATGTGAGAGATGTGCCTCGACTCTCCACCTTCCCGCAAGCATGTCAGACGCTGATGGTTAGAGTTACAACTTGGCGTACGCTGGCGTGTCTTCTTCTGCGTGCACCGAATCACTATAAAGTCGGCCTCTAGAACAACCCGGGTTCAGGTCTATTCATTACTCATTTTGGCGGCGTTCTCTTCACCCATACTCCGCCGTCAGTGCCCTACCCTTCAGCCCGCTGATTCCCACCACTTCCAAAGCGCATAAAACCTCGACGTCCGTCACTCGCCGTGTTCGGTAACGGGTTCGCTCGCCTCATATCGCCACTTGTTCCGGTATCTCATGGGGCACATCGTCCGTCCCCCACTCCGTCTCCGTGTCCGTCTCCAGCGGACGGAACCGCTCGGCCTTGAAGCCCCGTTCCGGATACGGGGGCTTGTCACTGCACGGATTGATGAGCTCCACCAGGTACACGCACATCTCCCCGGCTTCGCCGCCGGGATCGATGCCGGGCACCAGGTCGCGGATCGTGTAGGTCACGCCTTTGACGGGAAGTTTCCAGTAGAATTTCTTGATGGCGTCCGGGAACACATCATTGACGCACACCACTTTTTGCCCGGGCAAAAACATTCGTCCCTTACAATATCGCAGCGAAGCGACACGCAACCGCGTCGTGCCAGGGTGGCAATTCCCCCCTACTCATACTTCGCCCTCAGCGCCTTGCCTTTCCGCGCACTGGTGTCCGCCAATTCCAAAATGTGGATCGGACGCCGCGCCCATTCAGGGGTGATGACCAATTCCGTCCCCTTCGTGAGATGGTCGGCGACGTTCTGGTAATAGCGCCAGCCCTCGCCCGCGGGGTTCCGGAATTTCTGCGTCGTCGTCCGGTTCCCGTTCTGACGAAAACATTCATTGAACACCCAATCGAGCGCGTACGAGCCTTCCGTGCCCGTGACGTCGAGGAAACCGCGCCGCGGATTCGACTCCAGCGCCGAGATCAGCAGCGTCAGCCACTGCCCGCTCTTGAACCGCACGCTCGCGAATGCCTCATCCTCATCGCAATCTTTCTTCCATTTCGTTTGCGGCGCCCAGTAACCGCTCTTGGCGTACCCCGTGACCTCGACGATCTCCGACCGGATAATCTGCAAACTGTACTCCAGCAAATGCACACCCCAATCGTACAGGATGCCGCCGGAGATCGATTTGCTGGTGCGCCACCAGTCGCCGGGTTTGTCACGCGTACCCATGTGCGCCTCGACGCGCACGACGTCACCGATCATTCCCGATCCAATCTGCCGGACAGCGTTCATGATCGGGCCGTCCCAATGTCGATTGTGGTACGTCGAGAGCACCACGCGGCTTTTCTTTGCCGCCTGGATCATGGCGTCGCACTCCGCCGTCTTGATCGCCATCGGTTTCTCGCACACAACGTGCCGCCCGGTCTTCAACGCCTGGAGCGCCAGCGGCGCATGCGTGTTGTGCTGCGTGATAATCGTGATCAAGTCCACCACCGACCCCCGCAACATCGCGGTCAACGAGGAATACGTCTCGATACTCGGAAAATCCCGCGTCGCCACAGCCAGTCGTGCCGGATCGATCTCGGCAACCGCCGTCGGCGTCATGCCGGCCTTCTGCATCTCCTCAAGGTGCACCTTGCCCATGTTGAATGCGCCGCCATACCCAACCACGCCCACCTTGATGTCACTAGCTCGCTTGTATTTGTTCATCCAGTCTCCAGAAAATCGTATTCTCCCAGAGGTCAGCTTGTCGCATCCGAATCTCAAATCCCCGCCTCCCTGTCAATGCGAGACTGCTATCCGGGCATCGCCGTCAGAAAAATCCATAATTTCACGCCTTGCATTGCATCCGCAACGTGGCAGACTGCGCGCTCACCCATGGCGATTTCCAAACGGATCATCGTGCAGCGGATCATCGAGCAGCTTACCGAACAGCTCTCCACGCTGGCGGGAGCTTCGCGCGCCATGCACGCCGACGCCTCCGACGAACAGAACAAGCCTGAGGACAAATATGATACGCGCGGTCTGGAGACCGCCTACCTCGCCAGTTCACAAGCCCGCCTGGCAACGGAAACCGAACAGGCCCTCGCCGTTTATCAAAACCTCGAACTGCGAAAATTCGGGCAGAGTGCCACGATCGACCTCACCGCGTTGGTGGAATTGGAGGCCAACGGCGCGCGCACGCTCTATTTCCTCGGCCCGAAAGCCGGTGGCATGCAAATCAATCACCGTGGATCGGAAATCCTGATCATCACCACGGAATCGCCCCTTGGACAGCAACTCGTCGGAAAGAAAGCCGGCGATCGCCTCAAACTGCAAACCCGCGGCCCGTCCCGGGAATTCCACGTGATTTCCGTCAGCTAATTTTGCCGCCTGCGGCCACCCCCGATCCATCCCGGTCAGAATTTCACGGCGAGGACAATACTGTGCTTGTACCTGAATAGTGGCGACGACTCTCGCACTTCCTTCTTCGTGAGATTGAAGGCCTTGAACACATCCTCGTCCTCGACCACAATCACCGCTTCGGCGCCATGGTCTCTGGCCTGGTTGGCAACATTGCGCATGCGGTGTTTTTCGCTGCCCAGCCCCTCATCGAAGGCGCGGCTCACGACATCGAAGCCCGATTCACGCTTGTCGTAGACGCGGCCGATCACCTTGAATCTCCTGTCCGGCAATCCGATGTAAATCGGCACCGAGTAGTCCTTGTTCACCTCGCCGCCTTTACCCGTCGGCCAACGCTGTGACCCGTCATAGGCTGAGAACGCGGTGTCCCCAACTTTGTCCTTGTCTTTGGCAGATGCGGCCATCACTCCGGCTACACACAATCCCAAAGCAACAGCCAATGCCACATGCAGCCGTTTCATGGTGTCCCCCCTTCGATCACAAAAAATACGCGCTCTTGTTGCTTCCCGCAACAGCGTTTTCCCGTGGCCTGACAGGTCGAGCGGGCACTTCGTGCCGCGCTTCACTGACTGCCCGTCACCAGTGGCGCCGGCGGCACAAAGACACCGGGCTTTATCTTCACCCACGGCCGCAGGTCGCTGCCGTAATTGGTCCAGATCGACACCCCGACCTGAATTTCGTTGTTCGTAAGTCCGGGGGACGGAAAATCAAACCCTCGAACCGATATGGCAAACGTATTCTTCGTAATGTTAAATTGCGCCGAAGCGTTCATGTTGCTCGACGACGTGGTGACGAGACGCCCCTTCGCGCTGATCGAGCCATTCCGCAACTTGAAACCACTAAGGTCCGGCGTAAGGGATACGGACAACGGATTCGATGGGTCGCCCAGGTCCAACTCGATCACATCGTTGCTGCTGAAAGTCTGGTCGGATTGGCTGTTGAACGCAAATGTGCCGGTCACACTGACGCGGCTGGCGTTCGTCTTGCTGGAAGACACAATCGATCCTTTGAGGGGCACAATGGTCATGGTCGGCGTCGCGCTCCGGGGCAGAACGTTGAGCGAGAACGCTTGCGTGTCATAATTATGTATGCCATCGGTCACACCCACGAGCATCTTGACCGTCCCTGTGAGCGTCATGTAAGGACTGAACCATAACCGGCCCGTCCGCTTGTCCCGGCTAATGTCCATGTTCGTCGGATAGGCCCCGGTGTCAACATCCTCAAACCCAAAGCTCGTCTGATTGGTGTCAATGTCCGTGGCCGTGACAATGAACGTCGCCGCCATGCCCTGTGAGACGGTTACACTGGCGGGAACCGGTCCCAAAAACGCCGGCGAGGTGTTGGTGTCAGTAACCACATCGACCAGAAAGGTCTGCATGGCGACCTGATTCTCAGCGTTCGTCGCGCTCACCGTCACGGTCACCGCCCCGAGAAACTTTGGCGCCGCCGTCAACCGCAACACCGCATCCTGCGAGTTGGTAATCACCGTCACGGAATTCATGACCACGTTCGTATACGGCCTGTCGTTGGTGTCCACCGACGTCGACATGATCTTCGCCAGCACATCGAACCCGCTCGTCAACTGCCCGAAAATGGGTTGCTCGAAGTTCAAATACTCGGGCGACGTGTTCGTCGGATTGTGGATCGAAAGATCCACATCGGTAATGAAAAACTGCGAGTCGTTGGAATCATGCGTGCCCGTGTTCGATGCCGATGCCTCATTGGCCATGCCCAGTTGGCCAAACCCGTCATAGGTTAACGTCTTGACGTACTCATCATCAATGGTCACCCCCGATTCGAGGTCGACATTGGTTGTCGCACCGCCCCCCTGTGCCACGAAACCCTTGATTACCCGATGGAACAGGAGCCCATTGTAAAAATTGCTGTTGACGAGGTCGATGATGCGGGCCGTGGTCAGCGGTGTGAGGTCATCGAACAGTTGCAGCACCATGTCGCCCGTGAACGGGTTGTTATTCGAATCCACACCGCTGGCATTGATCACCAGGCTGCGGTTCGTGCTGGGCGCGAACACCGCGGTCAACTTCTTGTTGCTGACCGTCGCGTCGAACTTCAGGGGCTGACCGTCGGCATCCGATGCCGTGATCGGCATCTGGAACGTCCGGTTTTCCGGCATGACGATGTTATTCGTCCACAAAGTGATGGTCACCGCCCGCGCCGGCTCAGCCAACAAGGCCAATCCGCAAACGCCGATGGCCGCACACGCCAATACTTGTACAGTTCTGGAGAACATGCCAAACCTCATTTCGCTATCCTGCCCTACGAACCAGCCCTCGTCAAACCCGAAACCGGTCTGCGTTGGGAAACTACAGGCACATCGTGCCCCCCCTGTGGTGAAGTTGAAGGTAGTGTTGTGTCCCATAAATAGCTTTCATAAGTAAATTGTCTGGATTACGCTCGGCATCACTCTACAAAGGAGGTTGCCGATGCGATCCGGACGTCCCAAACAGCCACTTGTCTTGAATCCTG
>Ga0182014_10001958_pt1 | contig 26704 bp, 15 predicted proteins | sample 612S2DmetaG_FD_120489 | JGI IMG/M metagenome (GOLD analysis project Ga0182014, IMG submission 120489) | Permafrost microbial communities from Stordalen Mire, Sweden - 612S2D metaG | ecosystem: Environmental > Terrestrial > Soil > Wetlands > Permafrost | place: Sweden: Stordalen | collected... | reverse complement strand
CGACGGCCCCCACGGCAGCGCAGCCGCGGGGCTATGCTACTAAAAAGCCGCTAGGAAGGCTTTTGGCGGAGGTGAATCTGCCCCGGTTCGTCCTTGGTAATATCGTAGGCCACCGATTCGCCTGGTTCGGCCGCGACCGGCAACCGGCGAAACTGCCGCTGCTCCAGCCCCGCCCGCTCCAGCAACGACTTGCTGAAGATGTCCGTCTTCACATTGTCCACAGGCGGCGGTCCCACGGCGCCCAGGTCGAGCGGCGAGTATTGCACCTCGTACTTGTGCTTCGCGACCGAGAGAATGTCGCCGGGATCCACGCGCTTGTCTGTCACCCGAACCCCGTTGATTTTCACCCCGTTGCGGCTCTGCAGGTCGCGAACGTACCAGTATCCGGCGTTGACGGTCATTTGGCAATGGTGTGCGGAGACATTCGAGAACCGCAGCACGATGTCGCAACTCTCCCGCCGACCAACGAGCAAGCTCTTCTTCAGCAGAGGAATGGGGTCCCCTCCCCCCACCGGAATCAGTTCGCCATACATGAAGTTGGCCTCTAACCCTATTAGGAATCCTGTATGATAGACGAAAGGCCCTCCTTACAATCTAACTAGGCACGATAATGTCGTCAAACGATATACCAGGCGGGGCGGCGCGACCGGTCGATTACCTGTCAGCCGGGCTTCTGTACCACAGCCTTAACTTCTTCTACCGAAAGAAGTTCGGAACGAAAGTCTGGAAGCTGAGCCTGGATGCCGGCTGTGACTGTCCAAACCGGGATGGCACGCTGGCCACCTTGGGCTGCATCTATTGCAGCCCGGAAAGCTTCAGCCTAAACCGGCGGGTGGGCCCCCGTTCGGTGGCCGAGCAAATCCAAGAGGGGATTGGCCGGCTCAAACGGCGAGGCGTCGCCGAGCGGTTCGTGGCCTACTTCCAGCCCGGCACGAACACCTACGGGCCAATCGATCGGCTCCGGCTGGGCTACCAAGAGGCCCAATCGCACCCAGACATTGTCGGCCTGGCCATCGGCACCCGCCCAGACTGCGTCGGCGAGGAGGTTCTCGACCTCTTGAGCGAGTTGGCGTCACGGGGCTGGGTGGTGGTGGAATATGGCTTGCAGACCATCCACGACCGGACGCTCGATCTGCTCAATCGTGGCCACCATTACGACGCCTTTCTCGACGCCTACCAGCGAACGCGACGACGAAACCTCGACGTCGGGGTGCACGTCATCCTCGGCCTGCCCGGCGAGTCACGCGACGACATGCGGGCCACCACCCGGGAACTGGCCCGCTTGCAGATCCACTCGGTAAAACTCCACAACCTGTATGCGGTGCGGGATACGGTATTGGCCGACCAGGTTGCGGCCGGCCAAGTCCGGCTCCCCGAGTTGCGGGAATACATTGAGTACGTCGTCGATTTCCTCGAAGAACTGCCGAGCAATGTGGTGATCGAGCGACTTTGCGGCGATGCCCCCCGGGAATACTTGGTTGGGCCATCGTGGTGCCTCGACAAAGCGGCGGTCCGCGCGGCCGTGGAGGCGGAATTTCGCCGCCGGGGAACTTTTCAGGGCAGCAATGCCGAAAAGGGAAATCTCGCCGCCGAGACAGGGAAAAACTTGAAGGCATGACGAAGAACTTGCAGGCATGACACGGAAAAGGATGACCGCAGAGGACGGGGAGGACGCCGAGAGAAGAGTCGTCGGAGATGGTTCATGGTTGAATCTTGAGCGAAAGTCAATAAGGTCGTCGCTGCTCTGCGTCCTGCGGACAGTTTATCGGCACCCCCGGCAAGGGCGTGGACGAGATCCGACTCGCCGTTGTTGATCGGCAGGGGAAGATCATTCTGGCCGACCGTTTGGACCGGCAACAACTCATGCTGAAACGCATGGTGAGCGGAGAGAATAAAGTGGATCCCATGTTGGCCAGTTCTTACCTGGTCGACCGCCTGCGGCGGCTTTGGGGATTGGCCAATCCAAACGAAAAAGACGCCCCCGAGGGCAAAATGGCTGAACTCTGGAGCGAGAAGTCCGGGCTTCCACCCAAGAGTGAGCGGAATGCCATCGAGTTGCGGCTAAAGACCCTCAAGAAGGCCATCGCAACGAGCACCGTGGCCGTGTTTCCGGTCCGCGTCTCGGGGAAAAGCGACGAACTGGCCACCGCGCGACTGGCGGAACTGCTCACCAGGACTGGTTTCGGCCGGGCCGAGGCGATCAGCACCAGTCTGAAACTCGACATCAAACCGAATACCAACCAGTTGCGGATCGTCTGGGACACTGCCCGGGCGTTCCAGGACTTCCTGCGCAAGAATCCCCCGGCGGCCGACTATGCCCTGCTGGCCGATTACGGCATCGGCCACTTACCCGATGGCAAGATGCTGGTCGGCGGCGTCCAGTTCATCGTTTGCGACCGCAAGGGCGATTGGGTCCTGATTGCCCTTCGCAACGACCACCACGCCGACTTCCAGCGGATCAATCCGCAATCGCCCGACGATTGCAACCGCCTTGTCGTCGAGGCGCTCAAGCAAGCGGCAAGCAAGCTATAGGCCGGGCCGTGCTCGAAAAAAGTCGCCATTCCAGGCCAGGATGAAAAGTTACGGCAGGAGTTGCTAGGCCGCCAAACGGCTGCTACACCCATCTTATGGATATCGGTGCAACTGGCGGAAGAATTAGAGAAACTCGTTACAATCATCACGATCGGTCCACTCAGTCTAGATTGCCGAGATACCCAGGGGGGTTGGATACCGGCGACCGGCAAGGAAATAGATATACCTCTGTCTCAAATGTCTCAAAACTGCTCTTTCAAAACGTTCTTTTTTTCCATGTTCCCCCTTTTCCATTTTCCCTTATTGCACTGAGAACTGCATTCGGTTCATTGGTTTCTATTTTCGCAGGGCTTCCGGACCGACTTTTTCCCCGCCGTTGCGGGTGAAAAACGCCTTGAGGACCGCTGGATCGATCGACGACCACACGAACCGCACCGAGCCATCGGCCATCGCGGCAACGAATCCGTCCGGCCACAAGCCAACTAGCCCCTTCATCGGGTCTTGCTGGCCGTACTCAAAATCGTCCGGCTTGGTCCAAATGACCGCCTTGTCGTCGGAAGCCTCGACGGCCATGATCGTGTTCGACGTACCGTCGCGAATGTCTGCGAAGCTGATCGCCCGGTTGGCCGGAAAGACGGTCTCCTCTCCGCGCACCGTGAGGTAATTGGTCTTCCCGGCGTCCGAGACTTTGCTTCCGGGGCTCCGATAAACTTGCGGCATCCTGGCGATCAACGGCTTGTTGTGCTGGCTGTCCCACGGCTCGTCGAGATGGAACTGCGTGTACAATTCGTTCTCTTCCAAGTAGGGCAGGATGAGCACCCGCCAACTCAACAGCGGTTTGCCGTCCTTGTCGGCCTTGTAGGCCGGCGGGAAGGCACCGTTGGCTTGCTCATAGTTGAGTATTGCCAGGGCGATCATCTTGAGGTTGTTCGTCGACTGGTTCCGCTGGGAGGCCTCGTACGTCATCTGGGCCACGGGCTGGAGTTTGAACTTGTCGGCGGGCACGAACTGCTTGCCGTCGAACACCTCCATGCGGTTCTCGATCCGGTCGACCATGCGATCGCCGCTGCGCAGTCCCAATGATGGAATCTCGAACACCGCCGGATCGATCGGCTCATTCACCTGACTCATCATCAGCGTACACACATGATGCTGCGTCGGTGTAGGAGTCGAATCCTTGGTGTTTCGATCCTCGAACATCTTGAATTCGAACTTGGTCGGAATGAACACGCCGCTCTGCTTGCGGAACGTATATTGCCGCGTTTGATATGGCTGCCCTTGCGTCAGAATTGTCTCGGAGACGAGGTTAAAGCCGGCTGCCGATGAAAAAACGTCTTCGTGGCTCATGCGGCCGTATCCGAGGAAGGCAACGACATACTCCGTGTCCGCTCCCTGGCGGCGTTTTCGGAGCCTCATGATCTTTTCCGCCTGTTTCCGCTGCTCGGGGCCCTTCTCGCCCCGGAGTACGCCGGCATACATACAGCACAGGTCCCAAGACGGCCTGCCACCGTCACCGAAGAAGAAAAGTGGATTGCTGTGAAGAAGCTGCAAGCAATTGTGATATGCATTGGGTGGTTCCCGGTAGAGAACTCGGAAGGGCTGGCTCACACCCTCAATGCGGGGAAAGCCTTCGACGTTGTGCTGCAACTTGGTGAGCGAAACGTGGAGCAAGTGTTCCGGGGTCCTGATCCAGTGCGACTGCTGAGGCGCAGGCTCGGCCGGCTTCGCGTTCCCGCCGATGATTCGTAGGGGCTCGACATCGCGGTAATCGATGCGGATCCGGTCCCGGCCGGGCTCGGCAAAGAACGCGCCCACCGCATGCGACAGCGACTCATACCGTGGGCTGTTGAGGTTCGTAAAGCGATATCGTTCCACCAGGTCGAACGTCCCGCTCCAAGTGTGTATCGCCTTGTAGTTTGCTTCGATCCGCTCTCCGAGCATGTCGAGCGTCTTAGCGATCTCATCGCCCGGGATCTCGCGTCCCTCTTCGGCTTTCGCACCGTCCTGGGCCACGCCGGCATTGCCGGAATCCGCCGTGGCCGTCGAAGCAGCTTCCCGCAGTTTGTCCTCCTCGACGAGTTTATATCCCTGGGGCGCGACGAGCTCCAACAGGTTCTTGTCGAAAGGCGCGTTCCAGTGAAAATCATGGAAGGTCCAGGTCAACTGACCGTCCGCCATGAGCGAGTGGACTTGCAGGGGAAGGTTGCTGCGGGAGTCCAACCAGAGTTTGACCCAGGGCACCTTGAAGCCCATAAAAGCGGTGTCTTTGACGCGATAGACTTGGCATGGCGTATCGCCAACTTTCTCGTCGGGCAAACGCTCTGCGGAGGCGTCCTTCATCCGGACGAGATCGGTAAGGGGATTGCTCCCCAAAATGACTTGCCCGCCAGACCGTTTCAACATGTCTTCGAGGATTGCCGTTTTCTCTGTTGGCATCACCAGCAGCACCTTGCCTCGTCGAAAATCAAAAACATAGATTCGATGCGAGTCTTCGATCCGAACCCGTGCACCCTCCAAAAAGATCTTCTGAACCTGGTCGATTTCGGCGCGATGGACAGAGAGGGTGCATATGGCGCTGCGGATTTGAGCCAACTGGTCGATCGCTTGCGCCCAGGAGCTCTCCACGCCGTGGCTGAAGAGCATCCACCACGCCCCGGCGGCCAGCAACAGGACGACGGCGGCAACGCTCGTGCTGTAACGGACAATGCGGATCATCGTGATTCTCCTTTGGGCTTTGAGGGTGGGTAGCGCTCGGAGAGCTGCGATGGCCTCGGGATGTTCTTGATGCCAGCGGGCAAAGTCGGGCTGCGGCCGCAGATTCACGGCGCCGGCCAGCACGTCGTCCAGCTTCCTCTTAGGTTCTGAAGGGCTCATAGCTCCAAATCTCCCAACCCGTCGCCGCGGAGGCGGTCGGCGAGGATTCGTCGGGCGCGAACGAGCCGCCCGTGCACCGCCTCGGACGACACGCCGAGACTGGCGGCAATCTCCTTGTGCGACAGTCCCGTAAAATAGTGCAGGACAACCACTTCGCGGGCCCGGTCGGGCAGGTCCATCACCGCCCGGCGCACCAGGTCGCTGGGGCATGGTTCGCAGTCGGCCACTGCGGCAGCCGGCGCATCCTCCAACGCACAGCGCTCCCGGCAACCCCGCGCCATTCGCAGCGCGATCCGCTTGGCGATCGTGCAGATCCAGGGTGCGAAGCATTCCGCACGGCGCAATCGCCCCAGCTCGCGGCAGGCGACCACAAAGGCCTCCTGGGCGGCGTCCTCCGCCAAGTGGCGATCGGCCAGCACGCAATACGCCACGCCCATGGCTGCCACGTAGTGCCGGCGATAGAGTTCGCCGAAGCTCTCCACGTCATCGTTTCGCGCCGCTTCGACCAGTTCCGCTTCCGTCGGTGGATTCACAGCAGCTCAGCGGTAGTTCGTAAATCGTACGGCCCATAGTATAGAGCCATGGAAAGCGGAAAATGTGCGCACAAGAATCGCGCGGGAGGCAGAAAGGGGACCGGCACCGTCGCCATAAGCCGTTTTTCCAGGGAAAACGTGATCGAGGCGAGGGAGCCGGTCTCCATCCTGCGACTGGCAACCCCGCGTTGCAGCACTAACCCGTGGTGGCGGGTGCGGCACGTCAGGCCTTCACCACACCACCTCAATCTCATTGACCACCTGCCGCACACCATCCATGCCGGCGACCGCTTCCTGGGCAAGCTGCTTGAAATAGAAGCTCGGCACCTGCCCCCGCAGAAACAATCGCCCCCGGTCGAACTCGCACCAAAGTCGCTGCATCTTCAGATGGGGCTGATGCAGAATCCGTTGCCTGGCGGCTTCAGCAGTTTCCTTGGAATCGGGCACTCTACACCAACTCCTTCAATCCCCGCAACGGCACCAACTTGACCACGTTCTTGGCGGGCTTGGCCTTGAAGACCGTTTCCTCTTTCGTGAAGGGGTTGATGCCCTTCCGTTCCGGGGTGGCCGGCTTGCGGACGACCTTGATCTTCAGGAGGTTGGAAATGTTGATGGTGCCGGCGCCTGCCTCTCCGAGTTCCTTCTCGATCAGCTTGGCAAGCTCGTCGAACAACCCGGCAACCTGCTTCTTGCTCAGAGCCGTCGACTCCGCCAAAACGGTGATCATCTCCGTCTTGGTCATGGGCTTCTTGGACGTGGGGGCGTTCATGGGCATTTCCTTGGGTTAAGGTAGTGGATAATCCCCTATTTCACCGTGAAGGGGCAGTATTGGCAAGTCCCCGATGCGTCAAATGGATAGTTTTTTTGATGGGGAGCGTCGGCGCCATGCCACCGAGGCGCCTTGCCGCTAGGTCGTATTTCGGTAGAATAGGCAAGTTCCCTAAAATCACACTACGGAGCCATCTTCCATGCCTAACATCGCCGCCGTCTTCAAAGAAGAAATCCGCCGTCTCGCCAAGAAGGAAATCAAGGCCCAGGTTGGCGCCACCAAGCAGGCCGTGGCGCGGTATCGCAGTGACCTTGCCAAGCTCAAGCGGGTGCTCGGCCAACAGGACCGGGAAATCAAGCTGCTGAAGAAGCGCGCCGGGCGCCAGGACCAGCCGCAAACCGACGAGCCGTTGGAGAGCGTTCGCTTTTCCGCCCGTTCGGTGAAGGCCCAACGACGCCGCTTGGGTTTGTCGGCGGCCGATTACGGGAAGTTGGTCGGCGTGAGCGGCTTGACCATCTACAACTGGGAGCATGAGAAAGCCCGACCCCGCAAGGCCCAACTGGCCACCTTGGTTGCCGTCCGTGGCATCGGAAAGCGGGAAGCGTTGCTGAAGCTGGCGGAGTTGCAGACGGGGAAGAAGCGATAGCGGGCTAGGCACCCCCAAGGACGTTCAGCGAACAGGAAGACTCCCATGGCGGAACCCAAAATCGCCGCGACACATCCGGTCAAGATGCAACTGGAAGCGGGGGAACATTGGTGGTGTGCCTGTGGCGAGTCCAAGTCCCAACCTTTCTGCGACGGATCGCATCGGGGCACGTCGTTCACACCCCTGAAGATCGTCGTCAGCGAAGCGACGCAGGTGTCCCTGTGCACGTGCAAGCGAACCCATACCTCGCCTTATTGTGACGGCACGCACAAGGGGCTGCGCTGAGGCAGGATTCGGTAACTGGGCGGATCGGCGCGTCACAGCCCACCTGGAAATGGTCGGCCTTCGGCCCGCCGCCCCGGGCGACGGGCGGGAGTTGGTTTCCCCCTGTTTTCATGTTATGATGGGGCTGGACCAGGAGGCTTAGGCTTCGTCGGAAAAGCTCGCGGTCATCCTGAGCGCAGCGAAGGATCTCGCTCGATTTTGCGGAGATTCTTCGCTACGCTCAGAATGACACCTGGCTCAGAATGACACCTGGCTCAGAATGACACCTGGCTCAGAATGACACCTGGCATCCAACGGGCTTTTTCGACAAAGCCCAATGTCGAGCCCTTCCAAAAACCCACCGTGAAGCGATTGAAGAACCCTCCTTCACCCGACGGGAAACCGAACGACCCCGTCAGCACCCCGAGGAGCACTATCAATGAACAAGACCATCGCGAGTTTCGTCTTTCTGTGGCTGGCCTGCACGGTCGCCAAGGCCGATGTGCCGCGGCCCGAACATCCGCGGCCCGATGCCTTTCGTGAGAACTGGCTATCCCTGAACGGCCCTTGGCAATTCGAGATCGACAAAGCCGGCGATGGCGAGGCACGCGGCTTGACTTGCGGCAAGGATTTGGCCGCGACGATCGTCGTGCCCTTCTGCCCGGAAAGCAAGCTCTCGGGCCTGGGCCTGGGCAATACCGAATACTTCACCCACGTCTGGTACCGGCGGACGTTCGAGCTGCCCGCGTCGATGAAGGGCAAACGTGTCCTCCTGCACTTCGGCGGCGTCGATTACAAGACCTGGGTTTACGTCAACGGCAAGCTCGCCGGCACGCACATGGGCGAAAATGCCGCCTTCTGCTTCGAGATCACGCCCCTGTTGAAGGGAGGCGCGAACGAGTTGGTGGTACGCGTGTTCGATGATCTCCGCAGCGGTCTACAGGTCGGCGGCAAGCAGGCCCACAACAAGAGCGAAGGCTGCGTCTATACCCGCACCACGGGCATCTGGCAGCCGGTGTGGCTGGAAGCAGTCGGCTCGTCGTTCGTGGAGAATCTCTCCATCGTGCCCGATCCGGATCACAGCCGCGTCCTGATCGAGGCGTCGGTCCAAGGCACCGAGGCCGGCCTGAAGCTCGAGGCCGAGGCCTTTGCCGACGGCAAGCCGGTCGGTTCGGATTCCGTCACCGGCACGTGGCGCAACCAGCGCCTGGTGCTCAAGTTGAGCGAGAAGAAGCTCTGGGAGCCCGGTTCGCCCTTTCTCTACGACTTGAAGCTCACGCTGGTCCGCGGCAGCGAGACCGTCGACGAGTTGAAAAGCTACTTCGGCCTGCGGAAGGTGACGATCGAAGGACGGCGGATTTTGATCAACGGCAAGCCGATTTTCCAACGGCTCATCCTGGACCAGGGTTTCTATCCCGACGGCATCTGGACCGCCCCGACGGACGCGGCGCTCAAGCACGATATCGAGATGTCGATGGCCGCCGGCTACAACGGCGCCCGGCTTCACCAGAAAGTCTTCGAGCCGCGATTCCTCTATTGGGCCGACAAACTCGGCTACCTGGTCTGGGGCGAATTTCCCAATTGGGGCTACAGCTACCGGCCCGAAGGCTATGCCCCTTTCGTCACGGAGTGGACCGAGGTGCTACTGCGAGATCGCAACCATCCGGCCATCGTCGGCTGGTGTCCCTTCAACGAGACCGGCGCGTCGGCGAGCGAACTCCAGCAGCTCATCTGGAACGTCACCAAGGCGGTCGACCCGACGCGTCCCCTGCTGGAAACCAGCGGCTATACGCATTCGCTGCCGCATCCGGAAGTCCGCGACGCCCACGACTACGACGGCAATCCCGTCAGCTTGCGCAAGCGGTGGGCCGACTACTTCGGCAAGGCCGGTGCAGGGCTGCCGATGCCCGCGCGCTACGGTTTTCAGTCGGCCTCGGTGCCCGACCGTGGCGTGCCCTTCATGGTCAGCGAGATTGGCGGCATCGGCTGGGCGACCGAAGGGGGCTGGGGTTACGGCGCGGGCCCGAAGAACCTCGCCGAATTCTACGCCCGCTACCAGGGCACGCTCGACGCGCTGCTGGACAACCCGAACCTGTTCGGCTTCTGCTACACGCAGCTCACCGACGTCGAACAGGAACACAACGGCCTGTACTACTACAACCGCCGGCCAAAGTTCGACGTGAAGCGGATTTGCGCCATCACGTCCCGAAAAGCCGCCTACGAGTGCGGCGAACCGACCGCCCCGCCGTCGGTGCTGCGTCCCCAAGGCGCGTGGAAGGTGCTCGTCGGCGCCCAGCAGGACGGCAAGCTCTGTACGCCCTGGCGCTATCTGACGAAGACCTCGCCGGCCGGCTGGACGGCGGACGGTTTTGACGACAAGGCCTGGCCGTCGGCCCTGGCGCCGTTCGGCCGCGACCCAGACTGGCCGACCAAGACCCCTTGGACCACCAGCGACATCTATCTGCGCAAGACGTTCGAGTACGACGGCGCGGATCTGCAGACGGGCGCGGTGGTCATCTCCTATGACGAAGACACCGAGGTCTACGTCAACGGCCAGAAGATCCTAAGCGTTCAGAACTACATCGGCAACTACGAGATGCACGTCGTCACCGCCGCGCTCGGCAAGGCGCTCCGCAAAGGCGCGAACACCGTGGCGGTGCACACGCACCAGACGGTCGGCGGCCAGCACATCGATCTCGCCGTGCTTTGCCAGTAGGTAAGGCGTCCAAAAGAATGGCTCGGTGAATTGTTTGTGGTGCAGGCGTCTCGCCTGCCCGGAAAAATGCAGGCGGGACGCCTGCACCATAAGGGGTAATCGTTCACGGGGCAAACGTCATCCTGAGCGCAGCGAAGGATCTCGCGACGAAGTACGGTCCCTGAGATCCTTCGCTGCGCTCAGGATGACAGGCACTTTAGCGGGGTGTGAACGATTACCTACAAGGGTAGATCGTGTCGGATCGGCTCAACATCCATTCCGCAACAGAAACTAGCGGGTGCAACACGAAAGGAACTTGAAGATGTCATTCCTACTGAGGATGGGAGCATTGCTGGCCCTCTGCTACGGACCGTTGGCCCTCGCCGGAGCGCCCGGTGAGACTTCCCTCCACAGAGACTTCTGGAGCGCCGACAAGATCGAATGGGGCGATGGCCGCCCCTACGAGACGCCCATCAAGAAGAACGGACCCTATCCGTCAGGCTTCAAGGCCGACTTCAAGCTCGAAATCCTTAAGACCGGCTGGTACGAACTGGTTTTCGCGCAAGGGGGGCCAAAACACGACCTCCTGGTGGACGGTAAATACGTTTGGCATCGTCGCGAGGTGAGTTGGCTCGGCAAAGACGGCAAGGCCGGGAACGTCTGGCTTACGGCCGGGAAGCATACGCTCCGCATCCAGCGGGTGGGGTACATGGGTTTTCCGCCCTGCATTTTTCACGCCTTCGAGTTACGCGCCTCCGATGGACGCCCGGAAACCTGTATCACCGCCGAGAAGACCCTGGTGGACGTCGTCCGCGCCGGAGAGAAACTGGAAATAAGAGTCACCGGCGGAGGTTGCGCGAACGCCACCGCCTATGAAATCGTCAGCAGGAGCCTTTTGGACAAGGCCAAAGTTCCGGAGGTGGTAGGAGAAGTCTCCTTCTCCAGTTCCTCTGCGCCGAATACCAAGACCGTCAACATAGACTGTCCCGCCGAGGGGGCCTTTTCGCTGGAGGCCAGGATCAAGGGCGGCAAGGACATGTTGCCCAGCGAGTTCCCCATCGGCCCCTATGCGGCGGTCGATGTCCACACCATCAAGCCGGCCGGCGGCAAGCTTCAGGTCGTTCACGCCATCGACTGCGTGGCGCAGACCGACAATGGCGCTCCGATCGACAAGGGGAACTTCACCGAGGGCAATGGCCCGACCCGCGTAACGACCAGCAAAGCGGGGACGTATCGGGAAAGCCACGACAGCACGCCTCCCTTGGCGCCCGAGTCGAGTCCGCCGGGAAGCGATCAGACCTGCTCCTCGGGTTTCTCCTACCGCATAGAACTGCCCGAGACGGACGTGCCCTACCTGCTCGACCTCGAATTCCCCGACGACGCCCGCCGCTCCGTGGCGATCCTGGGATACGGGGGCTATGGTGATGGAGGCGGCAAGGGCTATGAAACCGGCGGAATGCGGCCCTTCAGTTACGCGCTGAAGCACCATCGCGTCGTCTTCTGGCCGCATGAAAAACAGGTGCGCATCGCTCTTTTCAGCACCCAATATCTGTGCCGGGCGGCGGCAGCGAAAATCACCGTCAGTCGCTTCGAGGACGGGCTGGTCCCGGCCGCCAAGGTCAAGCGCCAGGGCGGACGCCAGTTCTCTTTCTGGTTCGAGGAGGGCGGGAACTGGCGCCATCTGGTCGGCGTCAAGAACGAAACCATGGCCGACATGTTCACCGGTCTCGACCGACTGGCCAGATTCTGCCGCTACTCCGGCTGCAACGGACTCTCGCTGCCGGCCGTCGGCTACCAAGGCGCCTTCTTCAGGACGGATTTCCTGGACGGTTTCGGCATCCCGGACTACGACCTCGCCCGCCTGGAACTGCTGTTCTGCGAGAAGTACGGCATGGGCTTTACCCTGGAAGCTTTCCCCACCCAGTGGTATCTCAACAAAGTCGAACTACCCAAGCGCGCCGCACGCCCGGAGGACATCCATTCCTTCGACTGCCACGGCGCTCCCGCGGGGAACGGCGCCAACTCGTGCGACCTCAATCCCCTGCATCCGGTGATCCAGAAGCTTTGGATCGACGCGCTGGGCGACCTTGCCGACAAGCTCCGCGACTCGTCTTCCTTTCAGGGCGTCACCGCGCGGGCGGATGAATGGCTCTTTCGCGGCGACTTCAATCTTCCCGGCCTCTATTGGGGCTATAGCGACTGGACGATTGCCCAATTCGAGAAGGACCGCGGCATCAAGGTCCCGGGCGGAAAGGATGACCCCGGGCGCTTCATCCGGCGTTTCGAGTTCCTCACCGCCCCGGGCATGAAGGACCAATGGATCAAATGGCGTTGCGACCGGCTCTTCGCTTACCACCAACGGCTTCGCGACCGAATCCGCGGCGATCGAAAGGACCTCTTCTTCGGCATCGCCGGCGATTTCACCTGCGATGCCAACTATGAACAGCCAGACTCCCTGGTCCAAAGCGCCCTTCAGTGCGGCGTCGACGTCGCAAGGCTCAAGACCGAGGACGGCCTGGCCCTCTTTCCCGTGGGCCGCTATGGTTCACGCAGCTTCAGCGTCCGTGAGCAGAAGTCCTACGATGCATTCCTCGATCCCGAACATGTCGATGCCGGAAGGGGCGTAGTCCGCGGCTTCGGCTTCTACTTCAACTACCAGGAGTTCGGCTACGCCAACCCCTGGAAGACCTTGGGGTTCACACCGAACAAGAATGGCCAGGGCCCCTATTACTGTAGCGCGTGTATCGCTTCCGGCTCGAACGCTTTGGAGAAATACGCCGTAGTGCTCGCCCAGCAGGACACGTCCTTTGCCCGCGACGGCGGCGACAACGACCCCTTCGGCGATCCGGCGGTTCTCAAGCCGTGGCTGGAAGAGTTCGAAGCCCTGCCGGCTTTGCCGTTCACCGCCGTCGAGTCGGCGAAAGATCCCGTCGCGGTGTGGTGGCGGGAGCTTCGCAAGCCCTACAAGGATTTCACGCCGGGCTTCTACTTCTATGTCGTCAACCGCGAACAGTATCCGGTCAAGATCGACATCCTGCTCAACAGCGCCGGCCCGATCATCCGCCTAAGCACGGGCGAAACGCTTTCCGCCAAAGGGGGCGTGCTCTCTTTGACACTGAGGCCCTATGAGCTGCGGGCCTTCGAAACCACCAAGGGCGCTACGGTAGCCTCGACCAAAATCACGGTGCCAGCCGAGAGGATTGAGGACGTCAGGAGCCGACTGGCTTTTGCGCAGGACCTGGAAAAGCGGCTGGAAGGCCCGCTCAAGGATTGCTTTGCCACCGCGGAATGGAAAGCCTATCGCCGGCAGTTGGAGGCCGCCTGGGATGCCATGGCAGAGAGGCATTTCTGGCGGGCTCGCACCGCTCTTTCCATGACGCCCGCGCTGGCCATCTACCAAGGACTGTCGGAAATCCCCCCGGGACAGGAGCACGCGGCTTTCCCGGGCATTCTCCTGGAGTCCGCTTCAGGCGATCACTGGATTCCCCGAAAGCCGGTGATCACGGCCGACCACCTGGTCTCGCCGCGCAGCGCGGGCCTTGTCGATTCGTCAGCGTTCAATCCGGCCTGGAACGGCTCGAAGACACTGTTGGCAAAGAACGGGCTTCTGGAAATCGAACTGGAAATCCCGGCCGACGGCGCCTATGCACTCAATGTCGGGGCCGTGGCGAGGGATCGCGGCCCTACGGTAGCCGCTCTCAATGGAGCGTGCCTCCCTTCCGCCATGACAACTTGCACGCCCAACGCCCCCGAGACCTTTTCCTTCCCGCTCGTGAACCTCCAGGCAGGCAAGACAAGGCTCAGCTTCCGCCGCGACGGCGACTTTGGGGTCTATGCGTTGCAACTCTTGCCGAAGCTTAAGCCGACGACGAACAAGGAGTGGATTGTCATCGGCCCCTTCAAGAGCTTCTATGGGGAGGAGGGAGGCGGACGTTCTAGCGGTGACGAAGCGGTCGCCAAGGGCTTCGCCACCCCCTACATCCCCGAGGATAAGGTCGACCTTAAGGCCGTCTATCGAAACGACTACGGCCATGAACTACGCTGGAAGATTCAGGACGACTCGAGCCGGGCGCCCCTCGACGACCGGGTGGTCGGCATGTCCGCCCGGACGGGCTCCGGGGCCTACGATATCAACTACGCGGTGACCTTCATCACCTCCGACACCGACAGGACGGCCTTGTTTTGCCTGGGCGTCGACTGGTGGGCCATCGCCTGGCTCAACGGCGAGCGACTCTCCACCGATTTGCAAAGGAAGTCGGAGTTCGCTCCCGACTTCTCCACCTGGCGCAATTTGCGCATGGCGACCATCAAGCTCAAGAAGGGCGTCAACACCCTGTTGGTCAAGCAGCAGGGCGGCTGTTTCGGATCAGGTTTCGCCGCCTACATCAGCGATAGTCCGGGCGTCAAATGTTCGGTCTCTCCAAGACCATGATTGACACATTCAGTAACCTAAGGAAGAAACTACCATGAAACTGAAGACGCTGGGGATTCTACTCGTTGGCTTCCTCGTTCTGGCGGCGGCGACGGCGGTCGTTGCCATGAATCTAAATCTCCCTTTGCCATATAGCGAGAAATGTTCCCCGCCGCAACGGCCCGAGCTGGCCTTCTACTGCCATCAGTCCGAGGACCTGCTCTTCGAGAACGGAAAGGAAATCGAGATCATCTGCCAGGCCGGACTGCATGCGGTCGGCTTGAAGTGGACCCTTCATCGCAACATGGTCCAGAAGGAGTTCCGCTCGGGAAAGGCCGAAGCCCTGCCTCCCAACCGTTACAAAATCCGTATCGACACCACGGGCCTTCCGCCCGGTTTCTACGATCTGAGGGTCCTGCTCGACACGGGGTTGGAAAGCACGGGCAAGAACGCGCAGCGGCCCTTGGCCGGCATCTGCGTCTTCGGCTGGAAGGCGTCCGAAATGCCCCTCCGCGAGACGCGCCCCGCGGATTTCCGCGCTTTCTGGGAGAAGGCCCTGGCGGATTACGCCGCCATTCCGCTGGCGGCCAAAGTCGAGGATGAGGTCAAAATCTTCCAGGGCCGGGAAATCAATCGGTACAACCTCCAGAGTGCATGCCTGCCCGGCGACTATGATCCGGAAGGCCACAAGTGCGAGGCCGTGGAATCGTACAAAATCAGTTTCGCCGGACCCGACGGCGGCCGCGTCTATGCGTGGCTGGCCAAGCCGCTCGGAAAAGGACCGTTCCCGGCCATGCTAGTGCTGCCGGGAGCGGGCTTCGGTGCCCGGCCGCGTCCGCTGGAACACGCACGGCATGGTTATGTGGCTATCGACGTCCAGGTTCACGGCCAGGACGTGGATTTACCGAAGTATCCGAAGCTTCCCGGATACTACGCGGATTTCATCTTCGATCCGATCGAGAAGAACTATGCCCGCAATCTTTATCTCCGGGCCGCCCGCGCCGTCGACTACCTCTGCTCCCGCCCAGACGTCGATGGAAAACGCATCGCCGCCGTAGGTGGCAGCCAGGGCGGACGCCTGAGCGTCGTCGTGGCGGGATTGGACCGGAGAGTGGGCGCCATCGTGCCGAGCATTGCGAATTCGCCCAATTATCCCGAGTTGCACTGGGTCGCCCGCTGCAACGGCCTGGACGAGCCCTTCGACGATCCCTGGGACCCGAAATTCAAGGACCGGCCGAAATTCGACGGCATGGATCTCAAGGGCGCGCCGCCTGCGCCGGACGATGCCGATGGGCGCTGCATGGCCTATTACGATCCCATGAATTTCGCGCCGGATATCCACTGTCCGGTCATGATGAATGCCGGCCTGATCGATCCGGTCTCGCCTCCCACCAGCATTTGGGCCGTCTACAAGCGTCTGGCGAGCAAGGACAAGTCGGTCGTCGTCCTGCCCGGTCTGGCCCACGATTGGTCGGCGGAGTTCGACCGCCGTGCCTGGCGCTGGCTGGACAAAAAGCTCTAGTGGGCTGCGACGACTAAGTTTGCGTGCTTCGTGTAGCGGGGCCGCTTGCGGCCCGTGTAGTTATCGCGATGCGCCATGTCCGAAGACACGGGCGGCAAGCCGCCCCGCTACACGACGCACACACTTCTTGGGCGTGTGTGGTGTACGAGCAGCCCAGTTGTGGTACGAATTGCCGCATGGTACCATGCAGTGGCAATTGGCAAGCGGCGCTGCGCCGCTGTACCCTCCTGCCCCTCGCCTCACGAAGGCCCAACGTAACCGTTCACAGGGCGAGAAGGAGTGGACAGGTGCATATTTTCGGCCCACCTCGAGGGGGCCAAAAGGGGTCGATTGGCCGAAAAATGGACCAATCCCCGGAAAAACGCCTGTCATCCTGAGCGCAGCGAAGGATCTCCTGGACTGTACCGGGGCGCGAGATCCTTCGCTGCGCTCAGGATGACGGTTGCCCTGTGAACGGTTACGGGGCAAATAGACACCTTCGGCATCTTGCTGCGCTCTCGTCCCAGTATCTCTCGCGCTCGAGTCCTTCCACGTTGCAAACCGGCCCGAATTAACCTCGCGCCCACCGGTTAATTAGCGCCGCACACCGCGCTACTCAACCTGGGTGCAACTACGACTTGCGCCCACGCTACGGCAAACAGTCCGGCACGGAAATAGCACGAAAATAGGCACTTGCCGCAATCGGCCGCGCCGGACATTGCGTCGTAAGTGAAAGTCCGGACCTAGCGACAAATTTACCCATTGAATCCCGACCCCAAAAACTCAAGAAAAGCCCTATTTTCCAGCACTCCGCCACGTTTCGGCCCTTTAAAATTCGCTAACCTGTACGCCCGTGGGTGGTTCGCACCACGCGACCGATCATACCACGAACCGGCTCTGTTTCAAGGCATTTTCTTGGCCAGCGCGGCATGCCCCGACATTTGCAGACATCACGGGCTTGCGCGATTCGCCTTTTCCGGCGAAAATCGCCGCCTCCGCCCTCCCAGACAGTGGCGCGGCCAAATCTTCGGCTTGAAAGTCGGTAGCCCTATGATACGATACATGCCAACCGCGGGTTGATGCGAGTTTCCTGTTTCCGGCGAAAATCACCGCGGGACGACCGAGTAACCCGCGCCGAAAACGGAAAACAGAAAGACACGAACGTTTCCGACTATCGGCGGTAAGCGTTCACACGCCGGTAAAACGCCTGTCGCCCTGTGAACGATTACAGGCCCAACCAAGGAGCAACCCATGTCGATACGAGCCCTTCTTGCGATCGCAATCCTCCTCGGCACAACTTGCCCCATCCAGGCGCAACTGACGGTCGACCGGCAGCGTTGCGAATACCTCATAAATCCATTGGGCATCGATGCCGCCGCGCCTCGGCTGAGTTGGATCGTGCAATCCCCCGACCGCGGCCAGAAGCAGACCGCCTACCAAGTCTTGGTGGCCACGACCCCCGAGCGGCTCGCCACCGAGCAAGGCGATCTGTGGGACAGCGGCAAAGTCGCTTCCGATCGAACGCTCAACGTCCAATACGCGGGCAAGCCGCTTGCCAGCCGCGCGGCGTGTTGGTGGAAAGTTCGGGCTTGGGACAAGGACGGCCGGCCGTCAACCTGGAGCCAACCGGCACAGTGGACGATGGGCCTGTTGCGGCCCTCCGACTGGAACGCGCGTTGGATCGCCTACCCCGATTCTTCCAAGTCGCCGCCGCGCACCCCACACAACGGCTATCACAGTGCCCTTGCCACCTCGGCCGACTCGCCGAAGTGGCTGGTCATCGACTTGGGCGCGGAGCGCACGATCGACGCCGCGCGGCTCTATTCGGCGCGTCCTTTCGATTGGAGTAACACGGCCGACAGGCCCTACTTCTTGTTCCCCGTCCGTTTTCGCATCGAGGCCGCTCGAAAAGCCGATTTTTCCGACGCCAAGATCGTCGTCGATTGCACCGCGGCCGACGTGCCCCACACATTCGGCGAGGCTCTGCCGTGCGGCTTCGAGCCGCTCACGGCGCGGTACGTGCGGCTGACGGTGACGCGGCTGGCGCGGCGCGACGGCAACAATTTCGGCTTCGCCCTGGCCGAGATGCAGGTCTTGTCCGGAGGAAAAAACGTGGCCGAAGGGACCGCGGTCACCGCGTTGGATTCGACCGAAACCGCTGCCTGGTCGACGGCCAAACTGGTCGACGGCCGCTTGTTGCCCGACCCCGGCAACGTTGCCGACACCACGATTCAGCCCGCCACGATGGTCCGCAAAGAGTTCGATCTTCAGAAAGCGATCAAGCGTGCTACTGTATCGGTGACGGGCCTGGGGCTTTACGAGTTGCGGCTCAACGGCCAGCGTGTCGGCGATCACCTGCTCGCGCCCGAATGGACGCGCTACAGTAAACGCATCCAGTACCAAACCTTCGACGTCACCAAGCTGCTGCGCCAGGGAAAGAACGCGGTGGGGGCGCAGATCTCCGGCGGATGGTGGACCGGCCCGCTCATGCTCAAGCCGATGATGTCGCGGGCCAGGTTTTGCCTGTTGATGCGGTTGGACGTCGAGATGGCCGACGGCGCCACCCAAACCATCGTGACCGACGGCTCGTGGCAGGCCACCACCGACGGCCCGATTCGCCGCACGGGCATCTATTTCGGCGAAACGTACGATGGCGCCAAGGCGATGCCCGGCTGGGACCAGCCCGGCTTCGCCGCCGCCGCTTGGCGGCCGGCGCAAGTGCTGCCGTCGCCCGACGAATGCGAAAATGCGGTGCTCTCGGCTAAGTCGAACGAGCCGATTCGCGTGGTCGAGGAGCTGCGGCCGGTCAAAATGACCGAACCGAAGCCGGGCGTGTACGTCTTCGACATGGGCCAGAACATGGTCGGCTGGTGCCGGCTCACGGCCGACGCCCCCGCGGGAACGAAAATCACGCTGCACTACGCCGAAGTGCTCAACGACGACGGCACGATCTACACCGCCAACCTGCGGGGCGCGGATCAAGTCAACCAGTACACCTGGCGCGGCGGCCTCGCCGTCGTGGAGCCGCATTTCACCTATCACGGCTTCCGCTACGTCGAGTTGACCGGCGTCACGAGGAAACCGGCCCAAGACGCCGTCGTGGGACGCGTGTTTCATTCGGCGGCGCCGCCGGCCGGCCAATTCTCCTGTTCCAGCGAATTGGTCAACAAGATCATGCACTGCGTCGACTGGGTGCAGCGGGCGAACATGATGAGCGTGCCCACCGATTGCCCACAGCGCACCGAGCGCGAGGGCTGGCTGGGCGACATCCAGGCATTCTCGCAAACGGCCATTTTTCAACGCGACATGGCCGGGTTCTTCACCAAGTGGGTGCCCGACCTCCGCGATTCGCAGGCCGACGACGGCCGCTACCCCGACGTGGCCCCGCACATCAGCAATCCGAACGTGATTTTCTCGGGCGTTCCCGCCTGGGGCGATGCCGGCACCGTCGTGCCCTGGCGGATGTATCAAAACTACGCCGACACGCGGATGCTCGAGCAGCATTTCGATTCGGCCCACCGCTGGGTCGATTTCATCCACGCCCACAACCCCGACCTCTTATGGCGGAACAATCGCGCCAACGATTACAACGATTGGCTCAACGGCGACACGCTCATTCTGCAAGGTTATCCGCGCGGCATTAGCGCCGTGCCAAACGAGCTGTTTGCCACGGCTTTTTTCGCCCATTCCACCGAAATCGTGGCCAAAATGGCCGCCGCGTTGGGGCGGAAGGCGGAGGCGGCCACGTACTCCCGGCTCTTCGAGGGCATAAAGGCCGCTTTCAATAAGGCCTATGTCGCCGCCGACGGCCACATCCGCGGCGACACCCAGGCCGGCTACGCCTTGGCCCTGCACTTCAACCTGCTGGAAGCGCCGCTCCGCCCGAAGGCCACGGAGCACATGCTACGGGCGATCGCGAAGTACCGCGACCATCCTTCCACCGGCATCCAGACGACGCATCGCATGCTGCTGGAGCTGAGCCGCAACGGCCATCACGAAGACGCTTGGCGGCTGGTCAGTCTCCGCACGGTGCCCTCGTGGGGCTACATGGTCGAAATGGGCGCGACCACGATTTGGGAGCGCTGGGACGGCTACGTCAAAGGCCGCGGCTTTCAAGACCCCGGCATGAACTCCTTCAACCATTGGGCCTTTGGCTCGGTGGGCGAATGGGTGTGGCGCGAGCTGGCCGGCATCAATCCCGACGACGAGCAGCCCGGCTACAAGCATTTCCTGATCCGCCCGCGTCCTTGCGGCGACCTGGCCTGGGCAAAAGCCCGCTACGACAGCATCCGTGGGCCGATCGTCAGCGAGTGGAGCATTGCCGGGGGGCAAATCCATTTGCACGTCGAGGTGGCCGCCAACACGACCGCCACGGTGATCGTGCCGACGTCGAACCCAGCGGCCGTAAGCGAAGGCGGCAAGGCGGCCGGCACTGCGGCGGGCGTGACGCCGCTCGGCCCGATGGCCGGCGGGGGCGCCGCGTTCGCCATCGCGTCAGGCCACTACGATTTTGTTGGGCCCAAGTGAGGTTCGCCCGCCGGGAAGTGAAATAGTGATTCCGTGCTTGACCACGGCATCCCTTCGACCACAACACAGGCTCATGGAAAGGGTTCTTTCGGCGGAGCAATGTGGGGAAGCTCGGCCGGCCGGCCCCGCCGCCAGCCACGGTAGCGGTCGCGCCAGTTGGCCGGCGAAAGGCCCTTGGCCAGCTCGCCGCGACCGGTCAGTTGGAAGAGGGCCTGCACGTCGAGCACCTCGCGCCAAGTAATGTCGCGCGACGGATCGGCCGCCAGGATGTCGAGATAGGCTACGACCGAAGCCATCTGCTGGTCCGGCGGCAAGGGCGCATGCCAGGTCCAGAAGTGAGCCCAACGGTCCAAAAGCTCATGCTGGCGGCCGATCTCCGCGGCAAAGGCCTTGCGCAGCGCCTCGCCGCACGATTTGGAATCGAGGTGCCCGGCTAGATAGAGGTCGAAGCGGCGGTTGCCGGTGCCCCATTTGCCGATCAAGTCGCCGATCATGGCGTCTGGATCGGGATCCGCTTCGCAGCGGACGATTTCGGCCTCGGCTTCGCGTGTCGAGGCCGCCGTACCAATGCGGTAGAGCGACCACTGCCGCGCCAGCGGCTCGCGCTGGCTGTAGCACCAGACACCCAGCGCCAACGCGAACAGCAGCATCGCTACCAGAATTCGCCGCCCAAATCGCATTCTTGTCAGCATAGCGGGGATTGTCTGCCGGGTAAACGCCCGGCGCTACGTTCGGCAGAAGTGCGGGGGCTATTGGGATTCAGACAGTCAATATCGTTTAGCTGGCTGTTGAAAAAGGGGGACAGGCACCTCACGACCATCGTTTTTCGCGGGGTTTTTACCTGTAGGTTCGGAGCCAGTCCCCTTTTTCAACGGGCTGCTAGCGGTCGGCGGCACGCCGGCCAAAACGGCTGAACCGGCCGGCCGGCCGCGCCGACGTTCCGTCGGCGGCTAAACGCGTCATTGTCAAACTGCCCCTCAATAAACGGACTACGCCGTCCCCCGTCCCCAATCCCCCGTCCCCAATCCCCAATCCCCAATCCCCAATCCCTAATCCCTCAAGAAAAAATACCGACGCGTTTGCCGCCAGGACGTGCGACGTGCTTGGGCACGCTACTGGGGCCGCGGCTCAGGGCCGCTGGGCCCGCGAAGTGGCATGACGTCCATCAGTGGCAAACGCGCCGTGGAGAACATTCACCGCATCTACGATCGTGTGATCCTCCTCTGCTAGAGTAACGAGACCTAGCCCAGCGACAGTCGAATGAGTCCTCCTCTGCAAGAGTGATGAAAGGTCGGGCGAACTACGATGGCGGCCGCGGTCGAACGGGATAAGGCGGAATCGCCTGATAATCGACCAGCCCGGCCTGGATGTCCTCCTGTTGCTGACGCAACTGGCGGCGGCGATGGAGGGCACTCAGTTGGTTGCCGAGTGCCCCGGCCGGCGGCCCCGATCGCGGCAACCGCATGCTTCGCGTGTAGACCCACGCATAGCGCAATGGTCCAATGGGACGGATCATGAGACGTGTGTGCTTGTGGTGTCGAACGGAAACGACGCGCGGCCTTTGTGAATTGGCCCTGGAACTCGCGTCGCTTCTTCCCGGTACTTCTATATGCCCGATGGCTCAGCGAAGTCAAAGAAAGACTTCACAAATTCCCGGGAAAAAAGCCCAAATTCTCCCACCCGGCGCGGCGCCAGCCGCATCCGTGAAAAGGCTTCGGCAACCGGCAGAGTCGAAGGGCTCGGCCAGCGGTTTTTCACTACGCGCGCCGGCGTTTTTCGCGTGGGGATAGACTCGCTTGGCCGCCCCGGTCCATCACCATCGCCAAAATTGTGAAATTGTGAAGCGGGGCGGCTTGCCGCCCGTGGTTTTGGACATGGCCCGCAGCGACCGTTACTCGGGCCACAAGTGGGCCCGCTGCACGAAGCATCCAGGCCCGTCTTCCTCCCCCGTTTTTTCCCGTTAAAGCCGCTTTCTTTCCTTGAATCCCGGGATTACAATATTCGATGGCGTCGGAATGAGATATCAAGTCCCTCACGGAACATCGAAGATGGCACAGCTCCTGTTGATCTGGCTTTCTCTGGCCGTCGCAGCGCCAACCCGGTCGCCTTCCTTCGCCGAGTTCGACCAACGTGCCCAGGCGGGCGAGCGGCTCAACGTGGTCTTCTTCGGCGCGTCGCTCACCTGGGGCGCCAACGCCTGCGACCCGAACCGAACTTCCTACCGCGCCCGGGTCGCCGAGCGATTGGAAGCGAAGTATCCTCAGGCGCGGTTCAAGTTCTACGATGCGGCCATCGGCGGCACCGGTTCGCAGTTGGGCGTGTTCCGGATCGATCGCGACGTTCTGGCGCGGCGCCCGGACCTCGTCTTCGTCGACTTTTCGGCCAACGACGACATTTATAGCGAAAATCGTGAGACGCTGGCCAGCTACGAGGCCATCCTCCATCGGCTGGTGTCGGAAGCCCGCTGTCCCGTGGTGCAGGTGATCTTCCCGTTCAAGTGGGACGTCGCCCGCAAGACGACCGACGGGATGAAACGCCGCGACGCCCACCTGGCCATCAGCCGCGCCTACAACACGCCGGTGGGCGACGCCATCGCGCTGGCGATCGAGCGCGTCGGCAACGGCACGACGTCGCTCGAACGGCTCTGGCCCGTCGATGGCGTTCATCCGTGCGACGAGGGCTATGTACTGTTTGCCGACGCGGCCTGGGCCGCCCTGCAAGGCGCCGTGGGCCAGGGCCAGGTGTGCCGTGTCGCGCAGCCGATGCTCTACGGCGAGGCGTACCTCAAGAGCGTGCGGATGCCGCTCGTGAAGCTCGGCCCCCTGCCCGCCGGCTGGAAGGCCGGCAAGCCGAACGTCAGTTCGGCATATTTCGACTTCCTCATGTCGCGCTGGCTCGATAGCGAGACGATTGCCTCCCGGCCGTCGCCCGCGCAGAGTCCAGAGCCTGCGACGCCCGAGGCGAAAGCGCCCGACGCGAAGACCCCCGAGCCGTTCCGTGCCCAGTTCCGGGGCAGCATGGTGATGTTCTTCGGCGAGACGACGAAGACCTCGGGCAAGTACCGCGTGCGGATCGATGGCCAGGTCGTGCGTTACCGGCTGCCGAAATCGACCGAGACGCTTGACCTGTTCGATGCGGGCCAGTTCGCCCGGCGCACAGGCGGCAACGGCCACCACGCCCAAGTGATCGCCACCGGCCTGGACATGGCCGCGACACATACCTTGGCCATCGAACCCGTGCTCGAACCGGGCGAAGAGCTGCGACTGGAGAGCATTTGCGTGGCCGGCAAGGAAGCCGCCGTAGAACCGATTCGTTGATTTCCCGCGTCTGAAGCGTTTCCTACCCCTGAAGCGTTTTCTTCCCACCCTGGAAGGCCCTCCCATGCGCCACGCCATTCTTGCACCGTACCCCACCAGCCATGCCAAGCCAGCGACCGCGCGAGGCGGTCTTCCGACCTGCTGGCGCTCGGCCCTCGTGCTGGGGCTGTGGATGACTGCTTTGGCAGCCACGGCCCTGCACGCCACCGAAACCGAGAACCAGGTCCTCCGCATTCTGCCCGCGGCGGCGAAAGTGGTCGTCGACGGCAAGATCGACGACTGGGACCTTTCCGGCGGCATCTTCGCCTGCGGCGACGTCGAGCGGCTGCGCGAGCATTACGGCCTCTGGTTCCACGCCATGTACGACGCGGACAACGTTTATCTGCTGGCGCGATGGATCGATCCCACGCCGCTGAATAACCCCCAGTCGAGCAAAGGCGGACAGGGATGGGATGGCGACTGCCTCCAGGTCCGTTTCATCACCGGCTACAAGACCCCGCACGAAGTGGTTACCTGGCTGACCTGCTGGCGCGATCGCGACGGCATCGGCATTGTCCGGCGCGAGTCGCCCGACGCAATGAATTGCAATCGTCCGTGCGTGCGGTTGCCCAACTTGACCAATGCGTTGGAGCACGGGGCGCAGCAGGCCTTCACCGTCAACGCCGACGGCAAGGGCTACGTTCAGGAGTTGGCCATTCCATGGAAACAGCTTGTCGAGGACGGTAAGGCGCCCGCCGCCGGGTCGGGACTGCGGATCACCCTGGAACCAAACTTTACGACCGATGCCGCCGGACGGCTGACGATCAAAGACCTGTTCCGGGCCGGCGCTATTCCCGACCGCATCTTCGCCTTCCGCGCCTACGACGTCTGGGGCGAGGGCATTTTAGAGAAGGCCGGCCACGTGAAGCCGGCGCCGCTGCGATTGGCCGACGAACGGGAGATGCCCGTCACGCTGGCCGATCGCGCGCCGGTAGTCGATTGGCGCTCGCTTATCACGGTTCGCCAATGGCCGGGGTTCAAGACGCTCCGCTTCGACATGCCGTTTGACGGCCACGTGTCGCTTAATTTGCGCGACAAGCAGGGCGTTGTCGTGCGGCAACTATTGACCGATCATCCGTTCGCCAAGGGTACCCACGAGGTGAAATGGGACGGCCTGCCGACGCCCTATTTTCGCACGCCCGGCAAACCATTGCCGGTGGGCGACTACACGTGGGAAGCCATTGCGCATCCGGAGTTGAAGTTGACGATGCGCGGCTGGGCCGCCAACGCCGGCATCCCTTGGGAGGCCGGGCCGGGCACCAGTTGGGGCGGCGATCACGGTCCGCCCAGCGCCTGCGCGGCCGACGCCGAAAAAGTCTATCTCGGCTGGGCCGAGGCCGAATCCGGCAAAGGCGTGGTCGCGGTTGATCCCATGGGCAAAGTCGTCTGGACTATCGGCCGCGGCACGGGCGGTGCCGTCGATGGGCTGGCCGTAGCCGGCGGCACCCTGTTTGGCATCGGTCGCGGCGGGACCCCCATTCATGGTCACGACATCTTCCGCCTCCGCACGAGCGACGGCGTGTTCGAGAACTGGAAAGGCCGCGACAGCGCCTCGCTCGCCGTCCCGGACCTGTGGCAAGGCCGCCCCGACGTCGCCATCATGCCGCTCCACGCCGACGGCATCGAGGTCTACCGCGGAACATTGTACCTTACCTTCGGCAACCCGTCGTTTATCGACCAGGACATTCGGAGCTGGAAAGATTTTGGCGCCAAGTTGTTCGAAGGCGGCCCCATCGCCGACCGACTGCTGGGCCTCTTGGACCAGCAGCAACGCAAACGGCTGGTCGACTTCGTCCTTGATCGGATCCCCGTGGAGCGGGCCATGCAGGGTTACCGCTTTCAACGGTTCGATTTGCCGCTGTTGGATGGGCTCAACGACTTGCTGAAGTCGGCCGACCTGGCGCCGGAGGCCGCCACGCTTCCGGCCGCCGAGCGGGCCCGCGCCACGCGACATTTCCTGGAGAAAGAATTCGCGCCCGCGCTGGTCAGGCGGCGGTCCGATTTCGTGGCCGTGTGCGACGCCCGCTCGGGCAAGCTCCGCAACATGATCAATGTTTCGTTGCCCCAGGCCATACACGCCGTCAGCGATCGGCTTATGTACGTGATTTCCGGCGGCACGACCGTGTTGGCCCTCGACCCGCGCAGCGGCAAGACCTCGCCGGTCGTCACGGGTCTAACAAACGCCGTCGGCCTGGCGGTCGACGCGGATGGCCGGATTTACGTAGGCACGGGCGAGCCCGACCACCAGGTGAAAGTATTTATCGCCGACGGCCAACCGGCCGGCACGATCGGCCGCAAGGGCGGTCGCCCGCTGTTGGGCCCCTGGCGTGCCGACGGCCTCTATGCCATCAGCGGCCTGACGATCGACCAGCAGAACCGCCTTTGGGCCACCGAAGCCGACCAGTATCCCAAACGCGTCAGCGTGTGGGACACGGCGACGGGTCGGCCGCTGAAGGAATTGTTTGGTTCCACCCACTACGGCGCCAGCGGCGGCGCGATCAACCCCCGCGACCCCAACGTGCTGATTGGCGTCGACTGTGAATGGCGGTTCGATCCGAAAACGCAGACGCACCGCTGCACGGGCGTTTTCGACCGT
>Ga0182014_10001957_pt1 | contig 26704 bp, 20 predicted proteins | sample 612S2DmetaG_FD_120489 | JGI IMG/M metagenome (GOLD analysis project Ga0182014, IMG submission 120489) | Permafrost microbial communities from Stordalen Mire, Sweden - 612S2D metaG | ecosystem: Environmental > Terrestrial > Soil > Wetlands > Permafrost | place: Sweden: Stordalen | collected... | reverse complement strand
GTTCTGGGTGGGCGCCAACATCACGGTCAAGAACCTGGTCGCCACCTTTCTGGCCGGGGCTCCCGGCCACTCTGAGGGAGGCTACAGCTTCCTGCTCAGCAGTGACGGGGTGGTCCTCAGTCACTCGCCAGGCGCCGCTGCGGACCTCGGCCTGGGCCCCAAGCAGAAACAGGCCGCCGCGGTGAACCTGGTGTCGCAGAACAGCCCCTGGCTGTCGGTGGGGAACGAGATGCGGCTGGGGCTGGCGGGAGAGCAGACCATCAACCTCGCCGGGGAGCCGGTTGCGGTCTTCTACAGCCCCCTGCCGGCCAGCCAGTGGAGCCTGGGTGTCGGAGTCCCGGTCTCCGGAATCGACGGCAGCGTGGTCGGCTTCTCGCAGACCATCACCCGCGGCCTGGTCGGGGTGACCGCCCTGCTGCTCCCGGTCCTGGTAGCACTGGCCTTCCTGGCGGTAGTCATCACCAATATCCTCAGCCGCCGGCTCATCAATCCACTTTCCGACCTCACCGGGGCCTCGCGCCGGATCGCCGCCGGCGACCTGGAGACCCCGGTGTCGGTGACCCCGGGGCCCGGCGACGAGATCGGAGCCCTGCAGATGGCCCTCGAGAGAATGCGGACGCGGCTCTCCCGGCAGCGTGAGCTGATCGATGCCGCCCACCACCACCTGGAGCAGCGGGTCGAGGAGCGGACCTCCGAGCTCCGGCAGCGCAACGAAGAGCTGGCGACACTCAACTCGGTCAGCGCCGACCTGAGCCGGTCGCTGGTGCTCTCTGACGTCGCGACTGCGGCGGCCGACCGGCTTCGCCAGCTCTGGGACGTGCAGGAGGTCTCGGTCTATCTCCTGGATGGCACCGCTCCGAACGGCATCCGCCTGGTGGGCCGAGCCGCGGATGGCGACGACTCCCTGCATGGGAGTGCAGAACTGGCGCTGGCGCTGCAGGATCTCGGCCAGACCCCGGCCACGGCGGTTCAGCTCGGCGATCTGGTGGTGGTCCCGCTGCTGGTCACCGGCACCAGTGTGGGCTACCTGGTCCTGCGTCAGGGCGGGGTCCCCGGGGAGCGCCAGGTCGAGATGCTGGAGGTCGTCGGAGGCCAGCTGGCGCTGGCCCTGCGCAACGCCCAGCTCTTCGCCGACACCCAGGAGATGGCCACCCTGAACGAGCGCAACCGGATCGCCCGAGAGATCCATGACACTCTGGCCCAGGGACTGACGGGGATCGTGGTCCAGCTCCAGGCCGCTGAGGCCTGGCTCCTCCGGGAGCCGGAGCGAGCCCGGCAAGCCGTGACCCAGGCCACCGACCTCGCCCGCTCCAGCCTGCAGGAGGCCCGCCGCTCGGTCTGGGATCTCCGGCCCCAGGCCCTTCAGAGAACCGATCTGCTGGCCGCCATCCGGGAGGAGCTGGACCGGGTCCAAAGGCGGTCCTCGGTCACCGGCACCCTGGAGGTGCGGGGCCGGCTCCCGACCATCTCGTCGCCGGCCGAGGTGGCGGCCTTCAGGGTGGTGCAGGAAGCGGTCGCCAACGCCCTCCAACACGGTCGGCCGAGCAACATAAGGGTGACCGCCAGCAGCGACGGCTCCGACCTGTGCCTGGAGGTACGGGACGACGGGACCGGATTCGATCAGTCGGCCCCATCTCGCCCGGGTGCCTTCGGCATCACTTCGATGGGGGAACGGGCCGCCGCCTGCGGGGGGAGCCTGGAGGTCGTGAGCCGACCCGGAGAGGGCACCCGAGTAATCCTCACGCTCCCTGCTGAGGCACCGGCTCCGACCGGGGCACTGGGATGATCCGGGTCCTGGTGGCCGACGACCACCCGGTGGTCCGGGAGGGCATCTGCGCCATGCTGGAGGCGGAAGTCGACCTGGAGGTGGTGGGTGACGTCGCCGACGGGGAGGCTGCAGTCGAGCTGGCGATGGCCACTAGGCCCGACGTGGTCCTCATGGACGTGCAGATGCGCGGCATGGACGGCATCGCGGCGCTCAGGCTGCTCCGTGACCGGCTGCCCTCCGCCAAGGTGGTGATCCTGACCACCTTTGGCCACGAGAACTACCTGAACCTCAGTTCTCGAGCGGGAGCCAGCGGCTACCTGCTCAAGGACGTCAGCCGGGACCAGCTCACCGACACCATCCGCCGGGTGGCGGCCGGTGAGTCGATGATGGAGTCCGGCTCGGAGTCTGACCCGATCAGTCCCCGAGAGCTCGAGGTCCTGGAGTGCATGGCCCGGGAGATGTCCAATCAGGAGATCGCCGTGGCCCTCTGCATCAGCGAGAACACTGTCAAGACCCACGTCAGCCACCTCTTCGGCAAGCTCGGAGCCAGCGATCGTGCGGGAGCGGTCCTGAGGGGCTGGCGACAGGGCCTGATCTCCAGCTCAGAGGCAGGCAAGACCGCAAATCACCCCCATGAGGGATGACACGCGCTTAGACTAGCGCCTAACATGCCCGGAACCCTTGGGGCAGACGTGGTGTGGCGGACAGCCCGACAGCACGTCCGAGTTCCGGAACGTGGTAATGGAGGTTCAAGACAACAGTGAGAAGGATTTCGACTCTCCCGCTCTGGCGAACGGCGGGGCTGGCCAGCTTGGTCGTCCTCTCCGTGGTGGGTCTGGGCTCCGGGGCTCTGACCGCCAATGCCGCCACGTCCACCTCTTCGAGCAAGATCGTGACCTGGGCCGAGGCCCCTAACTCCGGCCCCAACTACATCTCGCCGGTCACGGGAGCCACCTACTTCACCACCAGCAACCTCTCCCAGTTCTCGGAGATCATCTACAGGCCTCTCTACTGGTTCGGGGATAACGGCAAGCCGGTCCTGAATGCGAGCCTGAGCCTGGCCGCAGCTCCGGTGTACAGCAACGACAACAAGACCGTCACCATCAACATGAAGCACTGGGTCTGGTCCGACGGCCAGCCGATCACGGCCCGGGATGTCGTCTTCTGGATGAACGTCCTCAAGGCGTCGGTCAGTCCCGCGGCCAGCAACATCGGCAACTCCAATGCACCTGGGCCCAGCTGGGGGGCCTACGTGCCGGGCCTGTTCCCGGACAACGTCGTGAGCTACAGCGTCACCGGTACCTACACCGTGGTGATGCAGCTCAACGCGTCCTACAACCCGACCTGGTTCACCTACAACGAGCTCAGCCAGATCACCCCCATCCCGCAGCACTCTTGGGACCGGACCTCGGCCAGCAGCCCGATTGGCAACTACGACGAGACCGTGCCCGGGACGGCCACCACTGGCGCGCTGGCGGTGGCCCAGTACATCAACTCCGAGTCCCAGAACACCACCACCTACGCCACCAACCCGATGTGGCAGGTGGTGAGCGGTCCCTTCAAGATCTCCCAGTACAACATCTCCGGCTATGTCAAGTTGGTCCCCAACACCCGCTACTCGGGTCCGGTCAAGCCCGACATCAAGGCCTTCGAGGAGATGCCCTTCACCAGCCCCGAGTCTGAGTTCAACGAGCTCAAGGCGGGAGACCTGACGATCGGCTACCTGCCCCAGGAGGACTACGCGCAGCTGAAGACCCTGGAGCGCAGCGGCTACAAGGCCAACTACTGGGACATCTACTCGACCAACTACATGCCCTACGACTTCAGCAACGCTCAGGCGGGTCCGCTGTTCAAGCAGCTCTACATCCGCCAGGCGATCCAGTCCTTGGTGGACCAGAAGCAGATCATCAAGGACTACTACGCGGGCGGGACTGGCAAGGTCAACAACGGGCCGGTACCGAACACCTCGGACAACCCCTTCCTCACCAAGTTCGAGGCCAACCAGAACGGCGTCTACCCCTACGACCCGGCCAAGGCAGCCTCGCTGCTCAAGGACAACGGGTGGACGGTCGTCAAGGGCGGCGCCAGCTACTGCTCCAAGCCCGGCACCGGCTCGGGTGAGTGCGGCGCAGGGATCACCCAGGGAGAGAAGCTCCAGTTCACCTTCCTCTACGCCTCCCTCGGTCCCGTCTTCACCGATGAGATGACCACCCTGGTTTCCGGTTGGAAGCAGCAGGCTGGCATCGAGGCCACCGTGAGGACCCCGGAGACCTTCGCCGACGTGGTCACCAACGCCTACACTCCCGGCAACGCTTGGGAGCTGGACAACTGGGGGGCTGGCTGGATCTATGCTCCGGACTACCTGCCCACCGGCGAAGAGCTCTGGGAGTACGGGGCCAGCTCCAACAGTGGCAACTACGACAGCGCGGAGGCCAACGCTCTGATCAAGGCCACCACCACGGCACCGAACCCGGTGGCGGAGATCAAGGCGATCGACAAGTATGAGAACTACCTGGCGGAGCAGCTTCCGGTGCTCTGGATGCCGAACGCGCCCCAGGCCCTGACCCTCTACAGCCGCAAGCTGGCCGGTCTCGTGCCCCAGGGAATCTTCGATGAGCTCTATCCCGAGGTATACCGAATCTCCTAAGCGGCAGCTCGACGGGAACGACGCGGGGCCCGGCGTCAGCTGGGCCCCGCTTGCCAACTGAATCGGCCGGCGGTAGGATCGATGACGTTAGGGTGAACTGAGATGATCGGCTACCTCATCCGGCGGGTCCTTCAGGCGCTGGTGGTGATCATCGGCGTGACGATCATCACCTTCATCCTTCTCCACATGCTGCCCGGCAACCCGGTCCGGGCCATTCTGGGCCCGAGGGCCAGCAAGGCCGATGTCGCCTCGCTGACCCGGCAGTTGGGCCTCAACAAGCCACTGCCGGTGCAGTACCTGCTCTGGCTCTGGAACCTCGCCCACTTCAACCTGGGGTTCTCCTACCGGCAGACGGCGACGGTCTCCTCGCTGCTGGCGGCGCGGATCCCGAACTCGCTGCTGCTGGTCGGCAGCTCGCTGGTGCTGGCGCTGGTGCTGGCCATCCCCTTGGGGATGTTCCAGGCGGTCCGGCGCAACAGGCCGGACGACTACACCCTGACCGGGCTGGCCTTCATCTTCTACTCCATGCCCACCTTCTGGCTCGGCATCATCCTGATCATCATCTTCAGCGCCACCCTGGGCTGGCTTCCTCCGGAGGCCCCCCAGGCCTCGGCGAGCCTGTTCTCACAGCTCAACGCGCTGATTCTGCCGGTGGCGACCCTGACCCTGGTGACCTTGGCCCTGTTCAGCAGGTACATGCGGAGCTCGATGCTGGACAACCTGGTTCAGGACTATGTGCGGACCGCCAAGTCCAAGGGTGTCTCCAATCGACGGGTCCTCTTCAGGCACGTCTTGCGCAACGCCCTGATCCCGGTGTTGACCCTGGTCGGCCTGAGCATCCCGGGGGTCGTCGCCGGGGCGGTGGTGACCGAGACCGTCTTCAACTACCCGGGCATGGGGTACCTCTTCTTCCTCTCCGCCCAGAATGACGACTTCCCGGTTCTCCTCGGCGTGACCCTGGTGATTGCGATTGCCACCGTCCTGGGATCGCTGGTGGCCGACATCCTCTACGCGGTCGCTGACCCGAGGATTCGCTATGTCTGAGCTGGTCTGGGCAACGGGCCCGGCACATCCCCGGAGCTTCATCTGAGATGAGCGTGGGATTCGGCGCGGGGCTCGACGCCACGCCAGACGACCTCCCGGTCACCACTCCCGAGGGGGGCGAGGCCTACCAGGGCGCCAGCATCTGGCGGATGACCCTGGCGGTCTTCATGGAGAACAAGCTGGCCATCATCGGGCTGGGGCTGATCGTCTTCTTCGTTCTCTTCTCGTTTGTGGGGCCTCTGCTCTACCACACCCAGCAGGCGTTTACCAACCCCAACATCAAGGATCAGGGACCCAGTCTGGCCCACCTTCTGGGCACCGATGACACCGGGTTCGACAATCTCGGCCGACTGATGCTAGGTGGTCAGACCTCGCTGGAGGTGGGGCTGGCGGCCGCAATCCTGGGGGTGTGTATCGGTGTCATCTGGGGGGCCGCTGCAGGACTCGCCGGTGGCCTCATCGATGCGGTGATGATGAGAATCGTCGACTCCCTGCTGGCGATCCCCTTCCTGCTGCTGCTGATCCTCCTGGGGACGATTTTCTCGGTCTCCGTCCCCGAGATAATCATCGCCATCGCCTTCGTGTCCTGGCTGGGCCCGGCCCGTCTGGTACGCGGAGAGACGCTGACCCTCCGGACCCGGGAGTTTGTGCAGGCCGTGCGGGTCATGGGGGGCAGCCAGCGACGGGTGCTCCTCCGTCACATCATCCCCAACTCCATCGGAGTGATCGTGGTGAACGTGACCTTCCAGGTGGCGGACGCCATCGTCGCGGTGGCCACCCTCAGCTTCCTCGGGTTCGGGATTGCGCCGCCGGCCACCAACTGGGGCCTTCAGCTCTCCAACGGGATCGCCTATGTCTACGCGGGTTACTGGTGGCTGATCTACCCGGCCGGGATATGCATCGTGCTCATCGTCATGGCCTTCAACTTCGTCGGGGACGCCCTCCGGGACGCCCTCGAGGTCCGGCTCCAGCGGCGCTAGGACCGAGCGGCGCTTGGCCCCCGGAGGGAAGCGGCCCGCCGAGGCCTTCGGCGACGGACCCCCAGCTCACTGAGCGGGGGTTCAGCGGGACCGGGGATGCCGTTGCCCCAGGGGCAAGGGGTCCGGATCTGGGTCCGGGTGGCTGGGACAGCCAAGAATCACCCCAGCGGGGGATGGTGGGAGATCGCCACCGGCCCTAAGATGACAGCAACCGTGCGGGCACAGGTGGAGCGGTGGCTAGCCGCCCAACATGTCCGAGTTTGGACCGCGGCAATGGAGGTTCAAGACAATAGTGAGAAAGATTTCCGCATTCCCGCTCTGGCGAACGGCGGGGCTGGCCGCCCTGGTCACGCTCTCAGTCGTGGGTCTGAGCTCGGGGGCCCTGACCGCCAGCGCCTCCTCCTCCTCCGGCTCCTCGAGCAAGATCGTGACCTGGGCCGAGGCACCCGCCGCCACTCCCAGTTACATCTCCCCGTTGGTGTCTGCCAGCTACTTCAGCACCACCAACCTCGACTACTTCTCGATGATGATCTACCGGCCGCTCTACTGGTTCGGGAATAACGGCAAGCCGGTCCTGAACCCCAGCCTGAGCCTGGCCGAGGCTCCGGTGTACAGCAACGACAACAAGACCGTCACCATCAACATGAAGCACTGGATCTGGTCTGACGGTCAGCCGATCACCTCCCGGGACGTGATCTTCTGGCTCAACCTCCTCAAGGCTGTGGTCAGTCCCGCGGCCGCCAGCATCGGCAACTCCAGTGCACCTGGCCCCGGGTGGGGCGCCTACGTGGCCGGGCTGTTCCCGGACAACGTCGTCAGCTACACCGCGACCGGCACCTACAGCGTGGTGATCCAGCTCAACGCGTCCTACAACCCGACCTGGTTCACCTACAACGAGCTGAGCCAGATCACCCCCATGCCGCAGCACTCTTGGGACCGGACTTCGGCCAGCACCCCGGTCGGCAACTACGACGAGACCGTGCCCGGGACGGCCACCACCGGCGCCCTGGCAGTGGCCCAGTACATCAACACCGAGTCCCAGGACGGCACCACCTTCGCCACCAACCCGATGTGGCAGGTGGTGAGCGGCCCCTTCAAGGTCGCGCAGTACAACATCTCCGGTTACCTCAAGCTGGTGCCCAACACCCGCTACTCAGGTCCGGTCAAGCCCGATATCAAGGCCTTCGAGGAGATGCCCTTCACCAGCCCCGAGTCTGAGTTCAACGAGCTCAAGGCCGGAGACCTGACGATCGGCTACATCCCCCAGGAGGACTGGTCCCAGCTGAAGACCCTGGAGCACAACGGCTTCCAGGAGAACACCTGGAACATCTACTCGACCAACTACATGCCCTACGACTTCAGCAACGCTCAGGTTGGGCCGCTCTTCAAGCAGCTCTACATTCGCCAGGCGATGCAGTCCTTGGTCAACCAGAAGCAGATCATCAAGGACTACTACACGGGTGGGATTGGCTCGGTCAACAACGGGCCGGTGCCGACCTACCCGTCCAGCACCAAGGAGAACCCGTTCCTCAGCAAGCTCGAGGCTTCCAAGAGCGGCGTCTACCCCTACGACCCGGCCAAGGCAGCCTCGCTGCTCAAGGACAATGGGTGGACGGTCGTGAAGGGCGGCACCAGCTACTGCTCCAACCCGGGCACGGGCTCGGGTGAGTGCGGCGCTGGGATCACCAAGAACGAGAAGCTCCAGTTCCAGTTCCTCTACATCGTCAACGGCCCCGTGTTCACCGACGAGATGACCACCTTGGTTTCCGACTGGAAGCAGGAGGCTGGCATCGATGCCGTCGTGAAGACTCCCGAGACTTTCGGCGATGTCATCACCAACGCCTACACTCCCGGCTACGCCTGGGACCTGGACTTCTGGGGCGGCGGCTGGGTCTACTCGCCCGACTACCTGCCCACCGGCGAGGAGCTCTGGGAGACCGGAGCCAGCTCCAACACCGGCAACTACTACAGCGCGGAAGCCAACGCTCTGATCACGGCCACCACCAAGGCTCCGACGCCGGCGGCTGAGATCGCGGCGATCGACAAGTACGAGAACTACCTCGCGGAGCAGCTCCCGGTGGTCTGGATGCCGAATGCTCCCCAGGCACTGACCATCTACAGCACCAAGCTGAGTGGCCTGGCGCCGCAGGGAGTCTTCGACGAGCTCTATCCCGAGAACTACCGGGTCTCCTAACCAAGGACCTAAATCCGACCGACGCGAGGCCCGGCGAAAGCCGGGCCTCGCTTGGTGCTCGGCCCAGCTGGCGGCCCAGCGAGGTCGGACGGCCTGCCCCTGCAGTCCGGAGAGAGGAGCCGGGGGTCCCAACCTCCCTCCGCGCTGCTGGACACGTGGGCTGGCAGGCTCGCCGGCGACCGACCCTGGCCCAGGAGCCGGATCGTCAGCTGGGGATGGGTGCGGGCTCGGCACCCGGGGCGCGGAGCCGGTGCTGACGCGTCAACGACCAGCAATCGTGCTGGGCGGCCCCCGGAGCGGCGGGGCTCAGGCTGCGCCCGAGCCGGCCCGCGGGTTCAGGCGCTCGGCGTCTGGAGCGGGAAGTGGCAGGCCGCGAAGTGCCGGGGCCCGAAGGGCTGGAGGGGCGGCTCGGTCTCGGCGCAGATCGCCTGGACCTTGGGGCAGCGGGTCCGGAAGCGGCAGCCGGAGGGTGGGTGCAGGGCCGAGGGGAGCTCACCCCGAAGCGGATTGACCTGCTTGGCGCGCTCGCGCTTCGGGTCCGGCTCGGGGATGGCGTTGATCAGCCCCAGGGTGTAGGGGTGGGCCGGCTGAGAGTAGATCGTCTGGCTGGGCCCGACCTCGACCAGCTTGCCCAGGTACATGACCGCGATCCGGTCGGAGAGGTACTTGACCACGGAGAGGTCATGGGAGATCACCAGGTAGGTGAGCCCGTGGGTCGCCTGGAGGCTGTTCATGAGGTTGAGGATCTGCGAGCGGATCGACACGTCGAGGGCTGAGACGGGTTCGTCCGCCACGATCAGCTTGGGGTTGAGGCTGAGGGCTCTCGCCAGTCCGATGCGCTGGCGCTGCCCGCCTGAGAACTCGTGAGGGTAGAAGCTGATGGCGTTGGGACTGAGACCCACCTCCATGAGGAGCTGGCGCACCCGAGCGTTGCGGTCGTCGCCACTGCCGATCTTCTGCACCACCAAGGGCTCTTTGACGATGGTGCCGACCCGCATCCTGGGGTCCAGGGAGGCGTAGGGGTCCTGGAAGATCAGCTGGAGGTCGCGGCGCTGACGCCGTCGGGCCGATCCCTTCATCCGGGCGATGTCCCGGCCCTCGAAGAGGATCTCGCCCGAGGTGGGCTCCTCCAGCCCCACCACCAGGCGGCCGATGGTGGTCTTGCCGCAGCCGGACTCACCCACCAGGCCGAAGGTTTCGCCCTTGCCGATGCTGAACGAGACGTCGGAGACGGCCTTGATGCTGCCGATCTTCCGCTGCAGCACCGCCCCTGCTGTGACCGGGAACTCCTTGACCAGGTGGCGCAGCTCCACCAACGGCTCGGTTCCGCTGGCGCTAGCCACCTTGGCTTCAATCATTGGAGCTGCTGTCACCGACCCCTCCCATGGGTGGCCCCGCGGCCGCGGTGCAGGGGGGCCACCATCAGGCCGCGCCCTCGCGCCGGACGGTGGCGGAAACCGGGTTAAAGCATGCGAATTCGTGCTCCGGGCTGTCACCCTTCAACTCCGGCTCCTGCTCCCCGCATACCGCCGTGGCGTACCGGCAGCGGGGCTGGAAGCGGCACCAGGCGGGAGGGTTGGCGAGGTCGGGGGGCAGGCCGGGGATGGTGTAGAGAGCGGTGTCCTCGCGCTGGTCCATGCGGGGAATCGAGGCCAGCAGGGCCTCGGTGTAGGGATGGCGGGTGTGGTCGAAGAGCTCGACCGTCTGGGCCGACTCGACGATCTTGCCGGCGTACATCACCATGACGCGGTCGGCGCGGCCGGCGATGACTCCCATGTCGTGAGTGATCAGCAGCACCGCCATCTTCAGTCTCTGCTTGAGCTCGTAGAGGAGCTCCAGGATCTGCAGTTGGATGGTGACGTCGAGGGCGGTGGTGGGCTCGTCGGCGATCAGCAACTTGGGCTCGCAGGAGAGCGCCATGGCGATCATGACCCGCTGCCGCAGGCCGCCCGAGAGCTGGTGGGGGTAGTCCTTGAGTCGCTCTTTGGGCCGGGGCATCCCGACCAGGCCGAGCACCTCCTCGGCCCGCTGCAGGGCCTCCGTCTTGGAGGCGTGGCGGTGGATCCGCACCGCCTCGGCGATCTGGCTCCCGACCTGCATGGTCGGGTTCAGGGAGGTCATGGGATCCTGGAAGATCACCGCTACGTCGTTGCCGCGGATGTGGCGCATCTGGTCCTCGGGCATACCCACCAGTTCCTTGCCGGCCAGCTTGATGCTGCCGCTGGCGATGTAGCCGCCCGAGGGGAGCAGCTGGATGATCGACATCCCGGTCATGGTCTTGCCGCAGCCGGACTCGCCAACCAGCCCGAGGGTCTCCCCCTGCTCGATGCTGAGCGAGACCCCGTCGACCGCTCGGACCTCGGTCCGGCGCTGCCGGATGTAGGTCCTGAGGTCGTTGATCTCTATGAGAGGGGCCATCTGTTCAGGTGATCCACGGACATACGCGGCTCCATCGTACCAATTTGCCCGGAGTATAGCGGCCTGCTTCCGATCTGGGCTGGGAGGGCGGCGCGGCGGCCGCCGTCAAGTTCGCCGGGGCCGCTATTGTCACCAGCAGAAGATGAAACCCCGAGTCGGCCTGCGCCACCTCCTCAGCCTCCGTCGGATGCTGGCGGCGCTGATCAGCCTGGCCATCCTGGGCTTCATTGTCGAGTACGTCCACCCCAGCCAGCTGGGATCCGCCCTGGCCCGGTTCCACCTTGCCTACCTGCCGGTGGTGCTGCTGCTCTCGCTGGGTTACTACACGCTCAAGGGCTACCAGTGGCACCTGTTCCTCAAGCCCAACCAGCTCGACCACGGGGCCATGGAGACCATCCTCATCTACTTCGCCGGGCAGCCCACAGCCGTCCTGCCCCTGGGCGAGCTCGGCCGGGCCGTGATCCTGCGGCAGCACGCCAAGGTCAACCTGGGCGCGGTCTCGGCCACCGTCGTGGTCCAGGAGCTGCTCTATCCGATCGGCCTGATCGCGGCGGCGCTACCCGGGGCGGGCAGGTTCCCCGGTGCCCAGGCGGCCGTGGTCACCGCCCTGCTGGGGATCCTCGCCATCTTCACCGTGCTGCTCTGGCCCCGGGCATTCCGCCTGGTGATGCGGTTCGCGGTCCGGATCCCCCTGATCCGGCGCTACTCCGCCGACCTCATGTCCCTGCACCGGGACGTGATCTTCATCGCCCGACGCCCGGCCACCCTCTGGCCCGCGCTCCTGGGCCCGGTGGCCGCGGTGATCGCCATCGCGATGTTCTACTTCACGGTCCGCAGTGTGGGGGTGGATCTGGGCGTCTACCAGGCCGCCTTCGTCTACGCGGTGGCCCACCTGGCCGGCGGGGTCAGCCTCCTGCCTGGGGGCATAGGCGCCTACGAGGGCTCGATGACCTTCCTGATGGTGGCCTTCGGAGTGGCCAGCCCGGTGGCGGCCGCCGTCACCGTCCTCAACCGGGCCTTCGACCGGGTCGCGGTGACCGTGGTGGGCGCCGGAGTCTTCTTCGCCATCCGCGGGCCCCTCAACCTTCGAGGCCTGTCGCTCTTGCCTGACCAGCCGCAATAGGCTCGACGTGATCTTGGGTCGCGGCGGCGGAGGGAGCGGATGAGGGCAGTGATCACCACGCCAGGCAGGAGGGGCAGCGTCCGGTTGGCGGAGCTCTCCGAGCCCTCGGGAGCCGGGATGGTGGAGGACGCGGACGGCAGGTCCGCCGACCCGGTTGAGGTCGAGGTGATCGAGGTCGGGGTCTGCGGGACCGACCTGGAGATCGCCAACGAGGGCTACGGGGCGGCCCCCAAGGGCAGGGACAGCCTGGTCCTGGGCCATGAGAACCTGGGGAGGGTCGCCAGGGCCCCCCGGGAGAGTGGTCTCGCCCCGGGTCAGCTGGTGGTGGCCACCGTCCGCAGACCCTGCCCAGAGCGCTGCGCGCCCTGCGCGGCCGGCCAGAGCGACGACTGCCTCACCGGGCACTACACCGAGCGCGGGATCAAGGGCCGCGACGGCTTCATGGCCGAGCGCTTCCTGGAATCCAGCGACTACCTGGTCCCGCTCCCCTTTGCCCTGCGCCGGGTGGGGGTGCTGATGGAGCCCAGCAGCATCGCGGAGAAGGGCCTGATGCAGTGCTTCAAGATCCAGCGGGCGCGAATGCCGTGGGAGCCCCAGCAGGCCCTGGTCTGCGGGGCCGGGGCGGTGGGGCTGATGGCGGCCATCTTCCTGCGCTTGCGCGACCTCGAGGTCAGCGTGGTCGCCAAGTTCGTCCCCGCCTCGCCGGCGGTCAGGATCGCCGCCGAGGTGGGGGCGAACCTTCTGGATGCCGACCAGCACCCGGTCTCCAGCCTGCCCCGGCGCCTCGGCCAGCTCGACCTCGTCTTCGAGGCCACGGGAGCTTCTTCGGTGGCGATGCAGGCGATGGCGGCGACCGGCCCCAACGGGATCTGCTGCCTCAGCTCGGTCACCGCCGGGGGCCGCACCGTCACTGTCGACGCCGACTCTCTCAACCTCGACATGGTGCTGGGCAACAGGCTCACCTTCGGGACCGTCAACTCCAACCGGCACCACTTCGAGGCGGCGGCCCGGATGCTGGGAGCGGCGGAGAGAAAGTGGCCCGGGGTGCTGGAGCAGATCGTGACCCGGCGGGTGGCGCTGGACCAGTTCGCCGCCGCGTTCGACCGCCAGCCTGACGACATCAAGACGGTGATCAGCTTCTCTGGGGCCTGAGGCCCAGGCTGACTCAATCGCGGGGGCGGTTCAGCCGCCAGTCTCGCCGGGCGCTGCCCGGGGTCACCCTTGCGGCGAGCGGCCACCCTCCGGGGATCGCCGCCTCCGAGCTGCCCCGGGCGGATCGGGTAGGCCCGCGCGCCCCAGGCCGGCCCCGGGAGCCGCTGTGGGCGCGCCGGAGCGGGGGCCGGCTGGCCAGGGTCACCAACTCCGTTGCAAGAGCGCCGGCACTGAGCGGGCGAGCTGGAGGCGCCTCTTCCCCGGGACGGAGGCCGGCGCGGGATACAATCCAGTTCTCTCGGCGGGGCCAAGCCGCTCCGCCCGCAGCTCCGTCCGGAGGTCCAGAGCTTGGCCAGACGTTCGATGGGTGGCCGCACCAGGCGCGGTCCCGCGCGACCTCAGGTCTCCCGGGTCACTCCCCTTGAGGAACAGAAGGAGGAGACGATCGAGATCGAGGGCACCGTGGTTGAGCCCCTGCCGAACGCCCAGTTCCGAGTCGAGCTCCAGACCGGCCAGGTTGTCCTCGCCTACATCTCCGGCAAGATGCGCAAGCACTACATCCGGACCTTGATCGGCGACAAGGTCAAGGTGGAGCTCAGCCCCTACGACCTCACCCGGGGCCGGATCACCTTCCGCTACAAGTAGCGCTCGCCGGCGAAGAAGCTCACCGTCCGGCGCAGACCCTCGGGGAGGGCAACCCGGGCGGTCCAATCCAGCCGGGACTGGGCCAGCGAGCAGTCGAGGCAGCTCCGGCGTTGCTCGCCGCTCTTGCTGGGTCCGTGCACCGGCATCTCCGGCAGGGGCTCACCCTCCCGCCGCCGCTCCGCCACCGCCCGCCGCAGCTCACCCGCCAGCGCCACCACCGAGGTCTCCTTGCCAGTGCCCACGTTGTACTGGCCCAAGGGCCCCTGGAGGAGGCGGAGCGCCGCCTCGACCACGTCCTCGACGAACACGTAGTCCCGGGTCTGAAGCCCGTCCCCGTTGATCAAAGGGGCCTTCCCGGCCAGCAGCTGGCTGGTGAAGATGGCCACCACCCCCGCCTCCCCGTGAGGGTCCTGTCGGGGCCCGTAGACGTTACCCGGGCGCACCACCGCGGTCTCCAGGCCGAAGGAGCCGGCAAAGGCGCTCATGTAGGCCTCACCGGCCGCCTTGGCGGCCCCGTAGGGGGAGCTCGGACACATCGGGTGGGTCTCGCGGGTGGGGATCGTCTCCGTGTCCCCGTAGATGGCACCACCGGACGAGAAGAAGATCACCCGCCGGGCTCCGGCGGCAACGGCTGCCCGCAGCACCTGGACCGTTCCGATGACGTTGACCTCAGCGTCGTGGAGTGGCTCCGCGACAGCGCGGCGCACGTCGATCTGGGCGGCCAGGTGGAGGATCGCCTCCGGGCGCTCTCGGTCGACGACCCGGCCCAGCCAATCGCTCCTCACGTCCAGCTGGTAGAAGTGGGCTGACTCGGCGACCTGCTCCCGGCGGCCGCTGCTGAGGTCGTCGATCACCGCCACCTGGTGTCCCTCTCGGAGCAGCCGATCGGTGAGATGGCTGCCGATGAAGCCGGCCCCGCCGGTCACCAGCACCCTCATGCGGGACCGGGCGGGTCGGGCGGCCGCCCCTCCACCCCTCTGTGCTGGCCCTGATCCGGGTCGATGCGGTCAAGGAGGCCCCCGCGGGGCCTGGGAACGCGGCGGCTCAGGCCCTCCCGTCCCCGCTTCGCCTGGAGCTCGGCCAAGCGCCGGCGCTGCCCACTCTGGGCGGCGGCCACCGATTTGGAGCGCTCCAGTGGCGGCCGGGTGTCCCAGCGCCGGACATAGAAGGCCCCCTTGAGCGCGGTGTAGGGGATGGCCGTCACCTTGTGCTCCAGGCTCTTGGCGTCGATGATGTCCCACACTGAACCGAAGCGCTGCAGCGACGCTGGGGCGACCACATGGGCCCGCAGCACCTGGCCGTCGACGAAATGGAGGGCAACCCGGGCCAGCTGCTTGAGGTCAGTCTGCGGCCCCGGCTGGGTCACCTTGGTGACGTCGACCTGGCGCACCGCGCTGACTGGGATCAGCGCCTGCCGGGCATTGCCGTCAAGGGTGTTCAGGTCGAGGTCCAGGAAGGGGTCGTCCATGTGCAACAGGGGCAGCTCCCCGTAGAGGATCTCGCCGTCTAGGAAGGAAACCACCACTTCCGGCACAGGACACCGAACCTCAACAACATCGCCCGCCGCCAGCTGCCGGTCAGTCCCAACTGTCATCGCACCGTAAGGCCGGTGTAACCCCTTCGCTACCCGCTGCACCCCTAGCTTTGGATCGGGACGGCTACGGTGGGAGACATCATAGGGCCGGTGCTCTGCGGTGGTCGCGGCCGACTCCAGCCAGGACCTCTCCTGGCGCGTGCCGGCCCCGACCCTGGGCACGGCCAGCTCATCTGATTACCTGGGGCAAGCAGAGTGGCCGACCAAGCTGGCAAGAGGCGGCGCGCCCACCGTGCCTCCTTCGCCGCCCAGTTCGCGCTGGTGCTGCTGGGCGTGGGGCTGGCCACCGCCCTGGTGGCCGGGACGGTCACTTGGTTCAAGACCCAGCAAGCACGCTCACAGCAGCAGCTCCAATCCGGGGCGGGAGCCGCCAGCCTGGCCGCCACCCTGGTCCGGATGGAGACGGCCAGCGCCTCCCAGCAGTTCGCCTGCGAGGTGGCCAGGCTGCCCTCAACCGCCGCTGCTCTCGCCGCCGGAAGCCCCTCCCAGGCGGCCGCGGAGGCCAGGGCGGACACCTCCACGGCGGCGGTGGGTCAGGTGCTCGTCCTCCTGGGGACCAGGGGCCAGCTTCTGGCCCAGGCGCCCTCCACCACGGTCCCCGGTCTCTCTGGGCTGCTGAGCCACTTCGGCACCAGCCCCGCCAGCTGCGCTAGGGCCGGCGGTTTCTTCGCCAGCTCCGGCTCAGGAGAGATCCTGGGGGTTGGGGTGGCCACGGTCTCGTCCGGTGGGCTGGTCCGGGGCCGAGTGGCGGTACTGACCCCGGTCGGTGCTGCGGTCCTCGGCTTCGCCCAGCGGCTGTTTGACACCTCCGGGTCCAGCGTCTACCCCCTGTTGGTGGCCTCCGGGAGACTGGTCGAGCCGGCGTTGGTGGCGAAGACTCGCTACCCCTCGGGGGCGGCGCTCCCGCACCGCCTCCAGCCGGCACTCTCCCAACCGCGCAGGGTGGTCCAGGTGTCGCTGGCCGGTGGCCAGTTCGTCGCCGCCGCGGCGACCCTGCCCTCGGCCGGCGGGAGCCCGGTCGCGAGCCTGGTGGTGGTGGACTCGGTCAGCCGGATCGGGCCGACCGTGGGAGACCTGGCGATGCCCCTGGCGCTGGCGGTGGCGGGGGTGCTGCTGCTGGGGATGGTGATCGTCTTCCTGCTGGTGGAGCGTTTCCTCAACCGGCCGCTGCGCCGACTTGACGGCGCGGTGCGGCGGATGCCGGAGGGCGGCTACGCCACGCCCATCGCGATCGAGGGGGCGGACGAGATCGCCCGGCTTGCGGCCAACTTCGAGATCATGCGCAAGCGCCTCCTGCGTCAGAAGATCGCCGCGGGTAGCCAGGTGGTGATCGCCTCGACGCTCGGCGGGAACCTGCCGTTGGAGCAGACCTTGAAAGATGTGCTGCTCAGCCTCACCAACCTGCTGAGCGCGGACCAGGCCCTGCTCCTGCTCCTAGCCCAGCCCCAGATGCCGCGCAGCCTTCTGATCGCCAGCGGGGTTCCCGACCCGCTCCCCACCTGGGCCGAGCTGGAGGGCAGCGAGGGGATCCTGGGCACACTCGCCCGCGACCCTCGCTTCCTGTTGCGCTCCCACCTCAGCCCGGAGGAGCGCGGCCCGGTGGAGGCGCGGATCGGGCTCCGGGACTGCCTGGCCGAGCCATTGCGGGGGGTGGATCGCGCCCTCGGGGTGCTGATCGTGGGCAACCGGCGCCAGCCCTTCCTGCCCGACGATGGCATCGTCTGCAGCGCCGTCGCCGAGCAGATTGTGATGGCGGTGGAGAAGAGCACCCGGCTGGAGGCGACCCAACGGGAGGCCACCACCGACGCCATGACCGGCCTCTACAACTACCGGTTCCTGGTCGGCTACCTTGATCAGCAGGTGAACGTTGCCGAGCGAGCCAGCGCCCCGCTGTCGGTCCTGATGCTCGACCTCGACCATTTCAAGGTGGTGAACGACTCCCACGGCCACCCCGCCGGAGACCAGCTGCTGCGGCGTTTCGCCAGCCTCATGGTTGACACCATCCGCAAGTCCGACCTGGCCGTGCGCTACGGGGGTGAGGAGTTCGTGGTGGTGATGGCCAACACCGGGGGCGAGGACGCCGGGCTGGTGGCCGAGAAGATACGCCGCGCGGTGCAGGAGATGACCGTCGAGCTCGATGACGGCAGCGAACTCAGGCTCACGGTCAGCATCGGTGGGGTGACCTTCCCCGAGGGCTCGAGGGGTGGCCGCAACCTGCTGGACCTCGCCGACCGGGCCCTCTACGCCGCCAAGCGCCACGGGCGCAACTGCGTCGAGTTCGTGGACCTCAGCGCCACCGCCGCGGACCCGATCGGCGGCTGAAGCCGGGCAGCCATAGCCCCTAGGATGGGCGCAGTCCATGAGCTCTCCCATCGACCTTCGCAGTGACACCGTCACCCGACCCTCGCCCGGGATGCGCCAGGCCATGGCGGTGGCTGAGGTGGGTGATGACGTCTTCGGCGAGGACCCGACCGTCCGGCGTCTGGAGGAACGGGTAGCGCAACTCCTGGGCAAGGAGGCAGCCCTCTTCTGTCCCAGCGGGACCATGGCCAACCTGATTGGCGTGGCCAGCGCGACGTTCCCCGGGGACGAGGTTCTGCTCGACTCCGAGTCTCATGTCCTCCACTACGAGTTGGCCGGCGCAGCCATGCTGGCGGGGGTGCAGCTGCGCAATTTCGACGCGCCTCCGGCGGGCTGTCCGACCACAGCCCAGCTGGAGTCATTGCAAAGACTCGGCGACCCCGACCACGAGCCGCGCACGGCGCTTCTCTGTCTGGAGCAGAGCCACAACCGTAGGGGCGGGACCGTTGCCCCCCTGGCCGAGCTGCGCAGGAGCTCAGAGGTGGCTCACGGCATGGGGCTGATGGTCCACCTCGATGGGGCGCGGCTGGCCAACGCCGCCATCTACCTCGGAGTGCAGATGGCGGAGGTCGCCGCCTGTGCCGACTCGGTCACGCTGTCCCTCTCCAAGGGCCTGGGATGCCCTGCCGGGACCCTCTGGGTGGGGACCGCCCGGGGACGCCGGCGCGCCCACACCTGGCGCAAGCGTCTGGGCGGTGGGATGCGCCAGGTGGGGGTGCTGGCGGCGGCTGGGCTCTTCGCCCTCGACCACAACCTGGAGGGGTTGGCCGCCGACCATGAGAAGGCCAGGCGGCTCGCCGAGGCGCTCCGGGGAACGCCCGCGGTGACCGTGGACCCAGAGCATGTGCAGACCAACATCGTGCTGCTGAAGACGGATGCCGACGCCAACCAGGTGGTGGAGCAGGCCACGGGGGAAGGGGTGCTGACAGTTCCCTTCGGTGCCCACACCGTCCGCTGCGTCACCCACCTCGATGTGAGCATGGAAGAGGTGCTGGAGGCGGGGCGGCGGCTGCAGCGGGTATTCGCCGCCTAACCGGGGAGAGCCTCCACTGCACAGAGAAGGAGCGGGCCGTCCGGCCCGCTCCTTCAGCCGGGTTCAGACGAACCGCTGGTTCAGGACGGAGACTCGGCCAGCGTAACCCGTCCGCGACGTGCGGTGGAACGACGCGCGGGCTTGGGAGCTGCCGCACTGGCAGTGCGTCGTGCAGTCGCAGGCCGCGGGGTGCGCGGCGTGCGTGGGGTCCGGACGGCGGCGGCACGCCGTGGAGCTGCGGTGGTGCCGGCGGTGGTGCGCCGGCTGCTCGTCCTAGCCGCGGGTGCTGCAGCGGTGCTACGACGGCGGGTCGGCGTGGCACGGGTGCCGGTGATCCGACGGGCACGGGTCGCCGTGGCGCGGGTCGCGGCCGGGCGCCGCACTGTGCGCCGCGCCGGAACCCGGCGCGGTGACGCTGGCCCGCTCAATGCCGCGACCAGCTTCTTCTCGATGTCGGCCAGCCGCTTCTCCAGCAACTTGAGCTGGGCGGATACCGTCCTTGTCAGGGCCGAGACACTTTCCGTAGCGCGGACGGTGCGCCCCGTGGTGGTGCGGCGAGCAGCCGTGGTACGGCGAGCAGCCGTGGTGCGGCGTGCTGTGGTGCTGCGCGTCGCTGCACGCGGAGCCGCCGGCCTTCGTGGGGTCCGGGTGGCAGGCCGCGCAGCGGTGCGCCTTGTGCCGGTTCGCTTGGTAGTTCGGGGCATGAGTCCGATTCCTCCTAAATTGCTGTGGCGTGACGGCGGGCCGCGCCGCGAGGCGCAGGATCCCTCCTCTGACTGTCGCCGCGCGTGTCGCTTGATGTGGGCTGGATTGCTGAAACGGGGTCCCGCGCCCCGGGGACCAGAATGATTGTGACACACAATCGCGCTGGGGAGTGAAGTTGTCAACCGGTTTGAGTTCCAGGGTGAAGCTGTGACCGACTTGTCGCAGCGTCGGCCGGTGCGACCCCGCGCCAAGTCAATCAGGTTGGGGAGATGCCTTGTCTCGACCTGACGTTAGCGTCGTTCTGGGCGACTTGCAGTGGGTCCTCCAGGTTCGCTTGCGGTGGCGCGTGACGAGGGATCGACAGGGCCTTCGTCGATGGCCGGGTGCACCACACCCTCGCCCGGGACCCCGGCGGGGTGGTCGCGGCGAGAGGCCTGATGTCGCGCCGCGCAGACTCACGTTCCGAATGTGGCGATGACTTTGACGGCCGCGCGGATGTCACACCGGTCAGGTGGTGCTGTGGGTGCGCTGCACTGATCTGCAGCGGATGAGTTGGCGCGAACTGGAGCAGCTCACCTGTTGCCACCTGCGCGAGGGCAGCTCGCCGTCGGGCTCCGAAACGGACCCTGCCACCCCGACATGGGCAGGAGGCGCCAGGTGATGACTCGGATCATGGACACCGTTCCCCTGCACCGGCAGGCCGGGGGCCGCGTCGGGTCCCCCAGGGCCGGTCGAAGCGAGAGGATCACCGGGAGGGATGGAGGCCCGCCGGCGCGGACTGGTGATGGTGCTGGTGGATGCCGTGCGCCACACCGAACGCGGTGAGCAGAGCGCCGCTCTGGCGGCGCCAGAGCTGGGTGATGGCGCTCGCTGCTCTCGACTGACGCGGACTGGCGGTCTCGGCCAGTTGGGGGAGATGGTGCTGCGACGCCGGTCCTGCCCCCGGCCGCGCGGAGCAACTGGGTAATTGCGATGCTCGGTATGCCGACCCCGAAATGTGGCCTGAAGCGACGGCCGGCGGCCAACTGCTGACATTGCCGGCGGCGGCGTCCACCGTCGACTCCTCCAATGCCGATGATTTGCCCTCGCGGCTCGTCGCCGGGGCGGTCAACTCGTCCATCATCCCTGGCGCTGCGGCGCTGCTTGCAGAGGGGTGGGCATTTTGTCGCCTCCAGATCCTGGCCAGCGAGGACGTGGTCACCGGGCCGCGCTGCGGATGCGCTGAGGAACGGCGGGCTCTCTTCGGGGATGAGCCGGGGTGAGCTCTCCACCGGCATGTCCCAGGTTGCACGGCAGCGAACTGGGCGCTCCGATCACGCTCGCCGCCGGGAGCTACTCCGGGAAGCAGCCAACCTGAATGGGAGAGAAGGGTGGCACGCGCCAACACCGCGCCCGAGAGCGAACCCTAGCGAGGCAGACGCAGCAGGGTGGCGGCGTCCCGCTTGACCTCGTCGCGCGCCGGTTGGTACTCGAACCGGTACCCGGCACCGATCACCGCGTGGATGTAGTGGGCGCCGTCGTCACGGGGCTGGAGCTTGCGGCGCAGCCGGTAGAGGTGGGCATCTAGGGAGTGCACCCGATAGGGGTCACGGTTGCGCCAGACCTCGGCGATCAGGTTGGGCCGGGGCACCACCGCGCCCGCCTGGCGGGCCAGTGTCACCAGGATTCGGAACTCGGTCGGAGTCAGCGCCACCGAGCTGCCGTCGCGGCGCACCTCGTGGCGACCCACGTCGATGGTCAGCCCGGGGAAGTGGAGTCGCTCCAACCCGGACGCCTCCCGGCTCAGCTGGGCGCGGCGCAGTCGGGCATTGATCCGTGCCACCAACTCGCGCACTCTGACGGGCTTGCGCATGTAGTCGTCAGCGCCCACCTCCAGACCGACTACCACGTCCTCGGGGTCATGCAGGCAGCTGATCATGAGCACCGTGACCTTGAGGCCGGCCGTGCGCAGCCTGCGGCAGACCTCGACCCCGCTCATGTCGGGGAGCACCAAGTCGAGCAGGATCAGGTCGGGGTCGGTCTCCAAGGCGAGGCGGAGCCCGGTGGCCCCACTGGCGGCAGTGACCACCTCATAGCCGTTCTCGGCGGCTATCACCTCGACCAGCTTGAGCATGGCCTGGTCATCGTCGATGACCAGGATCTTGGAGCTGGTGTAGTCGATCCTGGGGCTGGCGAGGGCCCAGCTCACATCTGACATCTGCGTCGCTAGCTCGCTCATGCACCGATGTTTGCAGGGGCCCTCGAGATGACCCATCGTGGTCTGGGTACGGGTGGGTAACAAGCTGCACGGGGGTTGTTACGGCCTAAGCCAAACTCGCGGGTCGGCTAGGATGTGCTCGGGGGATCACAGGAGCGACAGGTGGAGAATCCTCTCAAGGGCCCGGCCGGAAGGCGCCGGTTGGGGGCCGTTCTGGCGGGGACCGGGGTCCTCTTGATAGCGGTCGGGCTGGCGCTGCTCGTCCCCCCGCTGGTGCGCCTCGGCCAGCGTTCCAATGCCGACCAGCAGGCCCTTCAGAAGTGGAAGGCCCCGGGCTCTTCACTGAGCAAGCGCCTGCCTTCAGTGAAGATCGTCACCGAGCCGGGGGCCAGCCCCTTGCCCACCGCCGCGGTCTGTGGCAGCGGCTCTGCGGCCGCCTCCTACGCCCTCATCGACTTTCCCAGCCTCTCCGGGATCGAGGGGGTGGCCGGGAACGGAGGGTGGTCGCTGCTCTACGAGCGCTCGGTGGTCCATTACGCCAGCTCCCCGGGGCCGGGCCAGCCGGGGAACGGGCTCTACGCGCTGCACCGGGAGCCCAACTTTGAGCCGTTGGGGACGCTCGGGGTCGGCGACCCGATAGTCCTCACCAACCGCCTGTGCCAGCAGTACACCTACCAGGTCACGGCCATGTGGACCGAGTATCCGGCCCAGGTCACCCAGCTCCAGCCCATCAGCGGCGGCACCTGGATCACCGTGATCACCTGCACCCCGCTCTGGATCGACAGCCAACGACTGGTGATCAGGGCCAAGCTCGCCAGCAGCTGAGTCGGCCCGGCCTCCGGCGCGTCCCGCATCGGCTGCCGACCACCACATGAGGGGGCCCGCCTCCATCGAACCACTAGATGGTGGGGTAAGGGCGGGGTCGAGCTGGTATGCTTGAGCCTGGGCTGGACACGTCTTGTCGGTGCTCGCGCACCCAGAGCCACGGAGGGAGCCTGGCTTGGACATCGAACTGGGAAGAGGCAAGCGAGCCAGGCGGGCCTACGGGTTCGACGAGGTGGCGCTGGTGCCGGGCAAGGTCACCATCAACCCCGACGAGATCGAGATCCGGCTGCGCATCGGTGAGATCGAGTTCCTGGTGCCGATCGTCGCCGCAGCCATGGACGGGGTGGTCGACGCCGGCTTCGCGGTGGCGATGGGGCGGCTGGGCGGGCTGGCGGTCCTCAACCTGGACGGGATCAACTGCCGCTACGACGACGTGGCCGCGATCTACGACCAGATCGCTGACGCTCCCCGGGAGCGAATCAACGTCCTGCTCCAGGAGCTCTACCGGGAGCCGGTGAAGGACCACCTCATCTCCCAGCGGATCGAGCAGATCAAGCGCGAGGGGGTGATCTGCGGTGTCTCCAGCACCCCGGCTGACGCCGAACGCAAGCTCCCGATCGTCACCGAGGCCGGCGCCGACCTCTACTTCGTGCAGGGCACGGTCCTGACCGCCCGCCACATCTCGCGCTCCTACCGGCAGCTGGACTTCGCCCAGCTGGTCCGCGACTCCAAGCTCCCCATCGTGGTGGGCAACTGCGTCGAGTACCACACCGCTCTGGAGCTGATGGGAACCGGGGTGGCCGGGATCCTGGTAGGGGTCGGCCCCGGAGCCGCATGCACCACCAGGGCGGTGCTTGGGGTCGGGGTGCCCCAGGTCACCGCCACCGCGGACGTGGCGGCGGCTCGCCACGTCCACAGCCGGGCCGGCGGTCGGCCGGTGTCGGTGATCACCGACGGCGGCATGCGGGTGGGCGGTGACGTCACCAAGGCTCTGGCCTCCGGGGCCGACGGCGTGATGATCGGCTCGGTCTTCGCGTCGGCCGAGGAGGCTCCCGGGCGCGGCCACCACTGGGGGATGGCCACCCCCGACGCCGATCTGCCGCGGGGCACCCGGATCAAGGTCGGGACCAGGGCCACCCTCCGGGAGCTGCTGCTGGGTCCCGCCCGGGTCGACGACGGCAGCCAGAACCTTCTGGGTGCCATCAAGTCGGCCATGGGTGTCTGCGGGGCCCGCACCATCGAGGAGTTTCAGCAGACCGAGCTGGTGATCGCGCCCTCCATCCTCACCGAGGGCAAGCTGTTTCAGCGGGAGCAGCAGGTCGGGATGGCCCGCTGAGGTGAGCGGCTGGGGGCGCAGATGAGCACCACTGCCCTCCCTCCCTCGAGCCGAGCCGGGCCCGACCCGGGGTTCGCCTCCGGCACCGACACGATCCTGGTCTTGGACTTCGGCTCCCAGTACACCCAGCTGATCGCCCGCCGGATCCGCGAGCTCAACGTCTACTGCGAGCTGGTGGCCGGCGACGCCGCCGTCGGCGACATCGCCGGGCGGCGGCCGCGAGGCCTGGTGCTGAGTGGCGGACCCTCCAGCGTCTACGATCCCGGCGCCCTCCACCCCGACCGCGGGATCTACGACCTCGGGATCCCCATCCTCGGCATCTGCTATGGGATGCAGTTGCTGGCCCACGACCTCGGCGGCCGGGTGAGGCCCTCGCAGAGCCGCGAATACGGACTGGCCTCGGTGGTGGTTGACGGTGACGACGGCCTCTTCGCTGGCCTGCCCACCGAGATGCCGGTCTGGATGAGCCACGGCGATGTCATCGAGGAGATGCCCGAAGGCTTTCGCGCGGTGGCCCACACCGTCAACAGCCCGGTCGCGGCGATGATCGGCCCCGGGGACCGGGTGGGCCTGCAGTTCCACCCCGAGGTAGCCCACACCCCCAAGGGGATGGAGTTGCTCCGCAACTTTCTCTATGGGAAGTGCGGCTGCAGCGGCACCTGGGAGCCCCAGGGCTTCGTCGATCAGACGGTCTGGGAAATCCGCCAGCGGGTGGGCTCGGAGCCGGTCATCTGCGCCCTCTCCGGGGGGGTCGACTCCGCCGTCGCGGCCACCCTGGTCCACCGGGCAGTGGGCGATCAGCTCACCTGCATCTTCGTGGACAACGGACTGCTCCGCCGCGGTGAGGCCGACCGGGTCATCGACGTGCTCACCCGAAGCATGAGGATGCGGATCCTCCGAGTGGAGGCCGAGGAGCGCTTCCTCAACGCCCTCAGCGGGGTCACCGATCCAGAGGAGAAGCGCCGCATCGTGGGTCGGGAATTCATCGCCGCCTTCGAGGAGGAGACCAGCCGGCTGGGTGGGGTTTCCTTTCTGGCGCAGGGAACGCTCTATCCCGACGTGATCGAGAGCACGGCGGCCGATACCTTCGGCGCCCACCGGATCAAGACCCATCACAACGTGGGGGGGCTTCCCCAGGGCATGCGGTTCTCTCTGATCGAGCCCCTCCGCTACCTCTTCAAGGATGAGGTGCGCCGGGTCGGCAAGGCCCTGGGACTGCCCGATGACCTGATCCAGCGCCAGCCCTTCCCAGGGCCAGGCCTGGCCATCCGGATCATCGGCGAGGTCACCCGGGAGCGGCTGGAGACGGTCCGAAGCGCCGACTGGATCGTGATCGACGAGATCAAGCGCAGAGGCCTCTACCACCAGGTCTGGCAGAGCTTCGCCATCCTCACCCCGATCAGCAGTGTCGGGGTGATGGGTGACTTCCGCACCTACGCCACGGTGGTCGCGGTCCGGATCGTGCAGTCCGAGGACGGCATGACCGCCGACTGGGCCCGGGTCCCCTACGAGCTCCTCGCCGAAGTCAGCCGCCGCATCGTCAACGAAGTCGCCGGGGTGAACCGGGTCGTCTACGACATCAGCAGCAAGCCGCCCGCGACGATCGAGTGGGAGTGAGGGCGGGGCGAGAGCGCTCGCGGCGGGGGGACGACGCCGTGGCCTGGCCCGGCGATCCCGCCAGCGCGGCACCGGCGACCGGGCTGGCCGGCGCTAGGGGACGGGAGGGGTTAGCCTTCCCTAGACGCGGTACCGTCGGGACCCTGCGGTCTGACCACCCGCTTCCGGGCGGCCGCGCCGTCCACCCCTCCGGTGAGCATCCGAGGAAAGGCACTTGCCCCGACTCGTCTCGGCGACCGATGTAACCAGCCGCGACCCTGACCCAGTGGCCAGACTGCTGCGCGCCAAGCTGGAGCAGCTGACCACCGAGGAGTCGTCCCTCTTCGAGGCGAGCCTGGAGCCCACCGCTCCGGTCCAGTACGGCAAGCGCGCCGGCGACCATGTCGCCGAGAGCGCCGACCGGCTCGCCCGATCCCGGACCGCCGGCGAGCTGGAGCGGTTGGAGGAGGAGGTCCGGGCGGCGCTGGACAAGCTGAACGCCGGGACCTACGGCGTCTGTGACGGCTGCCGGCGGCCCATCCCCCAAGCCCGGCTCGAGGTGCTCCCCTGGGCGACCAGGTGCGTCGGGTGCCAGTCCGCCCGGCGCCGCTAGCTGCGGCCTCCCCGATGGCCAAGGGGCGCCCGGGCTGAGGCCGCCGCCCCGCGGTTCGCGTCAAGGCCTGGCGTCCGGTTACCCTGACACCCGATGTCGCCGATCGGCCTGATCGAGTGCTCCCTCCGGCACGGGCAGCAGACGCTGCTGCTCAGCCGGCTGCGGATCCGTCACGTGCTCCCGCTGCTGGAGAAGCTGGAGGGCTGCGGGTACGCCGGGCTGGATGTCTTCGGTGGCGCCACCTACCAGGCATCGCTGGAGCACCTCGGCGAGGACCCCTGGGAGCGGCTTCGGGCGATCCGGGCCGCCACCACGATCCCGCTGGTCGGACTCATCCGGGGCCAGGCTCTGGTGGGCTACCGGCCGCTTCCGGATGACGCCGTCGACCTCTTCGTGGCCCTGTGTGCCGAGAGCGGGCTGGACGTCTTCCGCTGCTTTGACCCGCTCAACGACCCCCGCAGTCTGGCCCGGGT
>Ga0182014_10001955_pt1 | contig 26725 bp, 13 predicted proteins | sample 612S2DmetaG_FD_120489 | JGI IMG/M metagenome (GOLD analysis project Ga0182014, IMG submission 120489) | Permafrost microbial communities from Stordalen Mire, Sweden - 612S2D metaG | ecosystem: Environmental > Terrestrial > Soil > Wetlands > Permafrost | place: Sweden: Stordalen | collected... | reverse complement strand
TACTTTGGCCTCGCCGTCGCTTCCGGCAACACCAATACGCTTAACACCTCCACTTTCACCAACCTGACAGTGGTCCCATAAGCCTGCGCTGGAAACGGAGTATTTATGAGAATAAAAGTCGCCCTCGGCCTGATGGTCGCGCTGCTATTGGCAGTGGCCCTGTGCCACCCAGGCAGTGGCACGGTTCCGTTGGCCAAGGGCGAAACATCAGACGGGCGGATCACGCATCCCGCATCACACATCCCGCGCCGCGCTCAAGGCGCCTCGCCCCCGGCCACCCGGCCAAGTCAGGCCATCGAAGACGTTCTTCTGGCGACCGCTGAGGGTGAGACTGATCCCGACCGCCGAAGCGCAGCTTTCGAACGCGCCGCCGGTTCCGTCGCTATTGCTGACCTGGCGACAGTGCTTGATTCGCTCGCGCGTGACGCCCGTCCTGCGGCCGCCGAGTTACGCCAGTTCCTCGTGCGGCGCTGGGCCGAGGCGGACGCGCCTTCGGCAGCGGCATGGACCGCACAGCTCCCTGATGGTTCCGTGCGCCGTGCCGCCCTCGAACAGGTCGCCATCGCCTGGGCAAATACCGATCTGCCCACTGCTGCCGCATGGATCCAAGCCATGCCCGCCGGCGAAAGCGAGCAGGCCGCGGCGGTTAGCCTTGGCTACGAAGCCGCGCGGAGCGAACCGGTCACAGCACTGTCAGTGGCCAGCGCTTTGCCGCCCGGGCCGCAGCGTGACGACTTGCTCGTTCACGCCATCAGTCAATGGGCCGCAGGCGATTCGGCAGAAGCGGCTGATTGGGCCAAGCAGGTGCCCGATGTGAGCCTCCGAGAGCGCCTGCTCGCCGCTGTAGCTGTGTCTTCGGCCGAAAAGGACGGTGCCGCTGCCGCTACCCTGGCTGTGAATGATCTTATCGCCGGAGAAGAACAGGACCGTGCGGTGGTTTCTATTGTCCAACGCTGGGCGCAGAATTCGCCCTCCGCCGTAGCCTCGTGGGTCGCGCAGTGGCCGGACGCCCCGGTCCGCGATGCGGCCACTCAGAACCTCTTGGCGCTCTGGACGGGTCAAGACAGTCAGGCTGCCGCCGCCTGGTTGGAGGGTTTGCCAGCGGGGGCACTCCGAACCACCGGAGTTTCCGCCTACAGCCACGCATTAGCGGACCACGACCGAAGCTCGGCGACGGACCCGGCGGGCACGCTTAACAGTGGCTATTCTAGCCCGTAAAGTGGCCCGGTCGCGCGGCTCTCGCGCCGCAAGCAAGGAATCTCCTGGTCAGCCTTCGGAATGTCCCCGTCGCGCCAGGCTCTCACGGCGGGTAAAATTGATCTGTATGAAACTTTGCTCACTCCCAACAGTGATTCGGACCGCCGCAAACGAACCGTGCAATGGCAGTTCAACCTCCCAAGCCCGAGCGTCTCGCCCAGGCCGCCAATTCCAATCTCACCTTATAAGCGCTGCAATCGGCAGGCTGTCCTGGCCTATCAGCCTGGCGCATCTCCTGGCGGCGCTGATCGTTGCCGCGCTCACCGTGTCCACCCAAGGACAAGGCAGCCTGACCCTGGCCTGGGATCCCGATGCCGGTGGCAGCATTACCGGTTACCGCCTCTACGACGGAGTGGTGAGCCGAGCTTACACCAATGTGATCGACACGGGAGCCGCGACCACCCAAGCCGTCACAGGTCTGGCCGTCGGCGTCACCTATTTCTTCGCCGTCACCGCCTATGATACCAACGGACTGGAGAGCGACTATTCCGCTGAGATCAGTTACACGGTACCCCCGCCCACAAACAATCCTCCCACCATCTCCCTGACGGCGCCGGCCAATGGCTCGGTTTACACGGCTCCCGCCACCATCACGCTTGCCGCCGCCGTCACCTCCAACGGCCACACGATTAGCCAAGTCCAATTCTATAATGGCGCGACACTGCTCGGCGCAGTTGCCGCGGCGCCCTACAGCTTCGCCTGGAACGACGTGAGCGCCGGCCTCTACAGCCTGAGCGCGACAGCCGTTTATGACTCTGGCGGCACCATTGGTTCTCCGGCGGCGAACGTGACGGTCGCGGCCGGGAGACCGCCATCCGGGCTGACGTTTGCAGCGGATTCCGGAGCCATCAGCGCCCCGTTCGTAGCCACTAACGGGATCGTGTTCCAGTCCGTCGCGACGGATGTTACGAACGGCGGCCTCGCCGTTTACAGCTTTGACGTCGTCAATGTGGGCAACTACCTCGTTTCCGCCATGGTCAATGCCCCCACCGTGGGCGAGAACTCGCTATACGTCAACATCGACGCTGAGCCGACCGATCCACTGATGATCTGGGATATTCCGATCACCACCGGGCTCACCAGCCGCACGGTTTCCTGGAGGGGGAATGGTACTGGAGACCCGGCGCTGGCACAGTATAGCCCCAAGGTCTTCACCCTCTCCGCCGGCACGCATCAATTGATCATTCGGGGCCGGGCAGCGAACACCACCGTAGGCACCATCAGCATCGCGGCGACACCACCCACGCTCCAAATCCACACCGCGGCTGGCGGCGCAGTCGGCTTGAGCATCCTTGGCCAACCGGGCCAGACGTATAACGTCCTGTCCTCGCAGGATTTGACCGCCTGGGCCCTCATTGGCACGGTAACGCTGGACGCCAATGGCTCCTGTGTGTTCACCGATCCCGCCGGCACCAGCCTGCCCTTCAGCTACTATCGCCTGCAGGGACAGTAGGGCGGGCATCCCGCCTGCCCCTTCCCGGGCGGCACTTGCTCAGCATTGGCCCGAGCGCGCAAGCGTCTCGGGCCAGCTCTAATCCACCCTTCGCTCCGTGGCTTCCCCCAAAAAGATTCAGTGACGCCAGGCGGCTGCCGTGCTAGAACATTCCCCAGAGCTTTTGCACAATGACCGAACTATGAAGACTATGACCTCACTCGCACCCAAACATGTTTACCTGATGACCAGCGGTGATCTGCGGCTTTCCGCCAACCAGCAATGCTGGCCCGAGCAGGCGAAGATGGAAGCCGTGCTCGTCAAGGCTCTGAGAGCCGAAGGCTGGAAGGTCGTGCGCGCGCACCCCTTTGATAAACAGAAGCAGCACGGCTTCATTGACTCCCAGAAAATGGGCATGGCGGTGTTCCGCAACCTCGACCCAAACGCCCCGCTGATTGTGGCCGAGTCCGTCTGGCAATACACCCACCACGTGTTAGCCGGCCTGACCACCCATCGCGGTCCGATCCTCACCGTCGCCAACTGGAGCGGCACCTGGCCCGGGCTGGTCGGCATGTTGAATCTGAACGGTTCCCTGACCAAAGCTGGCGTCCGCTATAGCACGTTATGGAGCGAGGACTTCACCGACAGCTTTTTCGGGAACGGCCTCCGCCAATGGCTCCAGGAAGGCGTTGTCACTCACGACCAGAGCCATGTGAAGGACCTGCAGTTGCTCAAGCTGCCGCTCGCCGACGAGCAATTCGGCAAGGGTGCCGCCCGCCGATTCCGTCAGCAAAAGGCCATTATGGGCATCTTCGATGAAGGCTGCATGGGTATGTTCAACGCGATCATCCCCGAAGAACTCCTCCACCCGACCGGTGTCTTCAAGGAGCGGCTCAGCCAGTCCTCCCTCTACGCGGCTATGCAGCAGGTCTCCGACGCCGAAGCGCGCGGCATCCTGGACTGGCTCCTCAAGAAAGGCATGACCTTCCGCTGGGGCAAGGACGAGGAGTCCGAACTGACCGAAGCCCAGACCTTGCAGCAGTGCAAGATGTATATTGCCGCCGTCCGGCTCGCGGACGACTTCGGCTGCGCCACCATCGGCATTCAATACCAGCAAGGCCTGAAGGACCTTGCCGCGGCCAGCGACCTGGCGGAGGGCCTCTTGAACAACACGGACCGGCCGCCGGTGAAGGCCGTCAAGTCTAGCCGCGTGCTGTTCGCTGGTGAAGCGGTGCCGCACTTCAACGAAGTTGATGAATGCGCCGGCCTGGATGGCCTGGTGACCTATCGCCTGTGGCGCGAGCTGGGCTTTGCGCCCGAGAACACCCTGCACGATGTCCGCTGGGGCCAGCATTACAAAGGCGATGGCGTGAATGATTTTGTCTGGGTTCTCCAGATTTCTGGCGCCGTGCCGCCCGCGCATTTGACCGGCGGCTATCGCGGCGCCACCAGCCAACGCCAGCCGCCCATGTATTTCCGCCTGGGTGGCGGCAGCATAAAGGGCGTCTCCAAGCCCGGGCCCATCGTCTGGAGCCGTGTGTTCATCATGGACGGCAAGCTCCACTGCGACCTGGGCGTGGCCGAGGTCGCCGAGCTGCCGGAAAAAGAGACCCAGCGCCGCTGGCGCGAGACCACCCCTCAATGGCCTATCATGCACGCCGTGCTCGATGGCATCACGCGCGACCAGATGATGGCACGCCACAAGGCGAACCACATTCAGGTCGTCTATGCCCCGAGCGCAAAACAAGCCCACCGCGCCTGCCGCATCAAAGCCGCGATGCTGGCCGAACTCGGCCTCGAAGTGCACCTGTGCGGGAACGTCGCGCTGGCCTGATGCGGGATGCAGGATGCGGGACCAATAGAGGCTGGTCGGGCGTGTAAGCCGGACGGTGGCAGAGCCGTCCAATCAAGCCGGCACATTTCTGCTGTGGCGCTGTCAAACCCAGACGGAGTTACGGCAGCGGTGCTGTTCGGGTGGCATGGAAGCACCAGAACGGCACCCCGAGAACAAGCCCAGCAGTAGAGGACCAATCCAGGACCAATAGAGGACCAATAGAGGACCAATAAAGAGCATGTGGCTATCTCCTGGCTTGCTTCACGCTTGGCCTTGGCTTGCCCGTGACTCTCACTCCGTGTCCCTCTGCTCTCCACTGGCGGTTCCTTGGGTCCGCCCACTCACTCTCGGTTGCAGGCCCTGGTCGAAACCTCGTGCATTCCGGGCAGAACTTGTCTTCAAGCAGTGAGTAGAGATGCCACCAGAAGGGGATTCGCCGCACGCGCGCGCGCGCCAAAAGCTGGAAAAGAAGTTGGGAATTTGTTTGCCATTAGCTAAAGTATCTGCTATAGTGGTCGCCAGATGGTGATTTCCTGATGCGAAAGATGTTGGTTGCCGGCACGGAGGCTGCAACGGCGGCATCGGTTTTTCCGGCAGCGGGCATTCGAGTCAGGAGCACCGTCGTGGAGAAAGGCAAAAAAGGCACGTCATGTTGAAGCTGCTCTGGATGAATCCGGAACCCACACGGAGACATATGTACACCTCGCCACTCATTCGCTCGACGTTATTCGCGTTCACCCGACTGATCACTATCGCTCCATCGTGTGGGCGGCCAGCTTCCAATTTCCCAGGCAATTCCGCACACACTTGGATAACACAACCAAACCTCCTAAAACTATGCGCAAGATAATCTTCGTTTCCGCGACGTTACTACTGCTGCTCGCGATCTGGATCTTCTACCCGAAGAGCCATAGCAGCGCAGGCCCAGGTTTCAATTCGGGGAGGGGTTTGCCTCCGGTGGCGGCCTTGGCACCCGGTGCGGGCGCCAAAGCTGATGGCCACAGCGGGAACACCCCAGTCCTTCCGAGCCAGCCCAGCGCCAATCCCGCACCCACGCCAGCGCCAGGCTCCACGAACGCGTCCAGCTCGAGCGCGGCCACCGGGAAGCTCAGTGACTCCGCCTTGCGTCAAATCGAGGCTCTGATGACAGAAAAGGCGGGGCGGTCCCCAAGTCAGAACAAGGTGGACTCGCAATTGCTGTTTGCAGGGAAGTTGAGTCGCAATGAGCCGATCGCCGAGGGGGTAAAGACACTCCGGGTCGAACTGGATCGAGACCAGGCTGACCGGGTGTTGGTGGACATCAAGGCGGGCGTTTCTGAGGAACTCCTGGCCGACATCCGGCAGCGGGGCGGGAACATTCTCAACAGTTTCGCCCAATACCAGTCAATCCGCGCGGCGTTGCCGCTGAAGGAAATCGAAAGCGTGGCCGCGCGAACCGATGTCGTATTTATCGGCCCGGCGGTGAAAATGACCGTGAACACCGGCAGCGTCGATTCCGAGGGGGACGTAGCGGAAAAGGCCAACGTGGCGCGGGCTACGTTCGGCGTGGACGGCACGGGGGTGAAGGTCGGGGTGCTCTCGGACAGTGTTGACTACATCACCAATTCCCAGGCCCTGGGTGATTTGGGCACCGTGACGGTGCTGACGGGGCAGAGCGGCGTCCCGAGCACCGGCGAAGGGACCGCGATGCTGGAGATCGTTCACGACCTCGCCCCGGGCGCCGCGCTTTATTTCGCCACCGCCGACGGCGGCCAAGCCAACTTCGCCAACAACATCCTTCAACTGCGCGCCGCGGGGTGTGACATCATCCTGGATGATGTCGAGTACTTCAATGAATCGCCCTTCCAGGACGCCCCGATTGCGCAGGCGGTGAACCAAGTGACGGCGGGCGGCGCCCTATATTTCTCGGCGGCGAGCAATTCGGGGAATAAAGATGATGGAACCTCCGCCACCTGGGAGGGGGATTTCCTCGACAGCGGGCAGACCGCCACTACGGCCAAAGGCGTTGGGAAAATCCACAGCTTCGGCTCCGCAATCGCCAACGTGGCCAACACCTCATCCGGGTCTGAAACCGCCGCCTTCTTCTGGTCGGACCCGCTCGGCCATTCGACCAACGATTATGACGTGTTCATTCTGGATGCTACCGGGGCGACCCTCGTCTCGGCCTCAACGACCACCCAAAACGGCACCCAGGACCCGTACGAATCGGTGAAGGTGAACGACGGCGAGCAAATCGTCATCGTGCTTTCCACTGGGACCGGGCGCTTCATGCACCTGGAGAACGGTCGCGGCCGCCTCTCGTTCAACACGGCCGGCCGAACCAAGGGCCATTCTTGCGCCACCGACGCCTTCGGCGTCGCCGCCGTCAGCGCCAGTGGTTTCACCACCCCCTTCACCGCCGCCGCCAAAGTCGAGACATTCAGCTCCGACGGCCCCCGGCAGGTGTTCTACAATGCCGACGGCACCGCCATCACGCCGGGAAACTTTTCCTCGACCGGAGGCACGGTGCGCCAAAAGCCGGACCTGGCGGCCGCCGATGGTGTGAGGACGACCCTGCCCGCGACCAGCGGCCTCAACCCCTTCTATGGCACTTCTGCGGCGACCCCGCATGCAGGGGCAATCGCGGCGCTGCTGAAAGCCAAAAACCCGAGTTTGACCACCAGCGAAGTGCGCATCGCGTTGACGACCGGGGTGTTGGATATCGAGGCCGCCGGAATAGATCGGGACTCCGGCGCCGGCTTGCTCATGGCCGACCTGGTGTTGCAAGCGGCCGGGACGGCTCAGCCGCCAACCATTACCGGCTTTTCCCCCACAACCGGCCCCGTGGGAACGGGAGTGACTATCTCGGGCACCAAGTTCACCGGCGCGACCGCCGTGACATTCAACGGGGTCAGCGCCACGTTCACGGTCAACTCTTCGACAAATATCTCAGCGACTGTGCCCAGCGGCGCGGCCACGGGATTAATTGCGGTAACGACGCCGGACGGCACGGCCACCAGCGCCGCCAGCTTCACCGTCACCGCCGGCCCGGCCATTACCGGCTTCACACCTGCCAGCGGGAACATCGGGACCACCGTCACCATCACCGGAGCGAATTTCACAGGCACCACCGACGTGAGCTTTGGCGGCGTCTCCGCGTCGTTCGTGGTGAACAGCTCCGGGCAAATTACGGCCACCGTTCCGGCCGGCGCGGTCACCGGCAAGATCCTCGTCACCGGTCCAAGCGGTGCGGGTGAGAGCGCGGGTTTCTTCACGGTCACCACCGCTCCGGTCATCAGCGGGTTTACCCCGCCCAGCGGTCCGGTGGGGAGCAGTGTGACGATCAACGGCGCGAACTTCGTCAGCGTCAGCGGCGTCGCCTTTAACGGCGTCTCCGCCGTGAGCCCGGTGGTCAATTCCTCGGCGCAGATCACGGCCACGGTGTCGGCGGGCGCCAGCACGGGCCCGATCAGCGTCACTACAGCCAGCGGCACGGCCCAGAGCGCCAGCAGTTTCTTGGTGGTGTCGGTGCCGGCGATCACCAGCTTCACGCCCCCCAGCGGCAGCGCCGGCACGGTCGTGACCATCAACGGCACGGGTTTCAACGGCGCCACCGCGGTCACGTTCAATTCCTTGAACGCGGCGTCTTTCAGTGTCAGTTCAGCCACACAAATTATCGCCACCGCCCCCGCAGGTGTGGCCACAGGCCCCCTCCGCGTGACCACGCCCGGCGGCACGGCCACCAGCGCTGGCTCCTTCACCGCCCTGAGCGCTCCGGCCAACGATAACTTCGCGGCTGCCCAGGGGATCGCCAACAGTTCGGGGACCGCCTCGGGCAACAACACGCTGGCCAGCAAAGAAACGGGCGAACCCAATCATGCCGGCAATCCGGGCGGCAAGTCCATCTGGTACGCCTGGACGGCCCCCAGCAGCGGGACTTGGAGTTTCGACACCATCGGGAGCGCGTTTGACACCCTGCTGGCGGTTTACACAGGGGGCACAGTCAGCAACCTGACGTTGGTCGCGGCCAACGACGATATCGTCCCCCGGGTGGTGACCAACAGCCGGGTCGCGTTCGTGGCCTCGGCCGGCGTTATCTACCGCATCGCGGTGGACGGTTTTTCCGCCGGGTCACAAAGCGGCACCCCCGCCGCTTCCGGCGCCGTCACTCTCAACTGGGCGCCGACGGCCAGCGTACCGGCGATCTCCGGCTTTTCACCCGCCAGCGCCGCGGTCGGCGCGAGTGTGATCATCACCGGCGCCAACTTCACCGGAGCCACCAACGTCTCGTTTAACAGCGCGAGCGCCGGGTTCACGGTGAATTTGGACACGCAGATCACCGCGACGGTGCCCGCCGGGGCGACCGTTGGCCCGATCACGGTTAGCGGGCCTGGCGGCACAGCGGCGAGCGCCGCCGTGTTCACTCCCGCCAGCGGCATGAACAACGACAACTTTGCCAATGCGTTCGTGCTGGCCGGCACCTCTGGCAGCACCAACTCGAGCAACGTGGGCGCCACCAAAGAGGCCGGAGAACCCGACCACGCCGGCAATGCCGGAGGCAAGTCCGTGTGGTTCGCCTGGACAGCGCCCAGTTCAGGGATTTGGACCTTCAACACTTCCGGCAGCAGCTTCGACACGCTGCTGGCGGTTTACACGGGGAGCACCGTCAGCGCTCTCACCGTGATTGCCAGCAACGACGACGCGAACGGCACGGTCACCAGCCAGGTCTCCTTCAACGCCGCTGCCGGCACCATTTACCGCATTGCCGTTGATGGCTACAACGGCGCTAGTGGCAGCATTGTACTCAACTGGAGTTCCACACCCAACCAGCCGAGCATCGCGAGCTTCACCCCAACCGGCGGCAACGTCGGCGCCAGCGTTACGATCAACGGTCAGAACCTCGGTGGCGCTATCGCCGTGCAGTTTAATGGCGTGAACTCGACGTCATTTGCGAATACCTCCGCCTCCCAGGTCACTGCCGTCGTCCCCGTTGGCGCGAGCACGGGGCCGCTCAGCGTTCTTACCACCAATGGCACGGCCCAGAGCGCGAGCGACTTTGTCGTAACCGGCAGCGCGCCTGCCAATGACAACTTTAGCAGTCGCATCGCTATCGTTGGCGCGACCCGAACTGTCACCGGTTCGAATGTTGGCGCTACCAAGGAAGCCGGCGAGCCGAACCACGCTGGCAACGCCGGCGGCGCTTCAGTGTGGTGGACGTGGACCGCGCCGAGCAGCGGCACCTACACGGTCAGCACCCGGGGTAGCAGTTTCGACACGCTGCTGGGGGTCTATACCGGTTCGAGTGTGGGATCACTCGTGATCGTGGCCTCCAATGATGATGGTCCCAACATGGGCACGGCCAGCCTGGTTTCCTTTTTTGCCACCGGGGGCACCGCCTACCAGATCGCCGTGGATGGTTACAACGCCGCCTCCGGGAGCATCGTTCTGAGCGTTTATCCCGGCACTGCGAGCCAGCTCATTTACTACACCGGCTTCGACGCGGGATACAGCACGTCCTTCGCGCTCGCCGGACAAAACGGGTGGCTCAGCTACGGCGCGGGCCAGAACAGCGTGGTGTACGATTACTTTTATGATTTCAGCCAACAGGCTTATGTGGGCTACTCGTCCCCATCCCCCGGCACCAACCTTTTCGTGTGGCAGCCTCTGAATTATACCCCCAACACCAACACCCTGCCGGTCATCGTGTTCTCCACCTACATGGAAATCGTGGACTCGACCACCGGGCTTTACGATGACTTCGGCTGGGGTGTTTTTAACGAGAATGGCCAGCTCTTCTTCCTCGATTTCGACAACTACGACCTCGGCATCTATTACGAACTGAACGATGGTTCGGGGTACCAGTACACGGGTCAGACCTTCCAAAACGGCTACATTTATTACCTCCAGGTGACAATGGATTATGGAAGAAACACCTGGAGCGCCACCTTGGACGGAACCACCCTTGTCCAAAACCAGCCCATCTCGGCCGCAAACAATGTCCCGCTGAACCTCGGTGACATTGACGCGACCTGGCTGCAAACCAGCGGCACATTCGGCAATAACTACATGCTCTTCGACGACTACTACGTTTCCGCCCAACCAAGTCAGGCGCCTCGAATCATCACTCCTCTGCAAGACACTTCTGTCACGGTCGGCGACAACACGAACTTCCTGGTGGTGGTGGACAGTCCCCTGCCAGTCACCTACCAGTGGCTCTTTAATGGTGCGAATCTCGCCGGTGCCACCAATGCTTCACTCACGCTTAATAACGTCACGTTCGCCCAAGCCGGCAGCTACAGCGTCGTGGTCAGCAACTCTGCCGGCATCGTCACCAGTACCGCCATGCTTACCTTGGCTCAATTGCCGAACCTGGCTCCCTATAAGCCTGCCGGTTGGTCGGACAAGATTGTCGCCGCTACCAACTCCAGCAGCACCCTGGATGCGGGGATCATTTACAGCGATCAGGACGTTTATGTCTCCTGGGCCGTGGTCAACAATGCGACCACCGGAAACGTCGTGCAGCGCTTCTACACATATCTATATCTGGACGGCGTGCTCAACCACTCGTGGTTCACGGACAGTCTCAACGCCGGATTCTACGTTTATGTGACCAACTACGACATCGGCAAGCTGGCCTCCGGCCCGCATACGCTGCGCATTGACACCGACGCAACCAGCGTCGTGCCCGAGAGCAACAAGAATGACAACAGCTATACGAAGAACATCATGGTGAGCTCGACCAACAGCTCTCGGCCGGTGCTCAGTTCACCGTCCCGCTCCGGCAACGGCCCGTTCCAGTTAACACTGAGCGGAATTCCGCAGCGCAGTTATCAGATCCAGGCCTCGACCAATCTCACCACTTGGTCCGTGCTGGCAACCCTCCTGAACTCGAATGCCAACGGCCTTTTGCAGTACTCTGATCCGACCGCCACGAACTTCAGCCGCCGCTTCTACCGCAGCCAGCTTGTCCCGTAGCGGCGTCAGTTCTCCTCTTCCTCGCTTGGCGGCTTGGAAGCCGGCAAAGAAGCCGGGGCATTGGTCGCCGAAGCTGAAGGCGCGGTTTCCTTGAGGAAGTGATCGAGAATCGCCAGGTAGGCGTCGGTGGCGAAACCGGCTTCCTCGCCGCCGTCGCGTTTGAGCGCTCGCAGTTGGTCGGCGGCAGTCTTGGCCTCGGCGCGGATATCATTGACGCTCAGCTTGCCGCTCATCAATCCGCCAAGCAGCTCATTGAACTTGTCGTTCGCCTCGGGCCCGGCGCCACTGAGGAACTGCTTCTGTACCTGCTGGATAAGGTTGGTACTCGCGCCGAGTTGCGCGAAGGCAGGGGATGGTTTGGGCGGCTTATTCGTCGGGGCCGTCGATAGCGCGATCACCGGGGCGTTGGTCAGCGAAGCCAGGGAAGGGGAGCTGGCCGGCATGGAGCCCAGCATAATCACCGCCACTTTCGCACGAGGCAGCCGGACCGTTCCCAGCACGTCGCTTTGCAGGACCACTGTATTCGTGTTAAGCGACAAGACGTGGCCGGCGTAACGGTCTCCGTTCTGCATTTCCACCTGATCGGCCCGCAGCCGGCCCGGGGAGAGGAATAGGGCCAGGGCGGCGCAGACCAAGGCAGCGCCGATGCGCGCAAGGCCGGACTTCGGCTCGTGGCGTGCGCTTCCAGGATAAAACGCGTCGCCTAGCAGCAGATTGAGGTCGTGGACAGCGAGAGTGAGTTGGGCGTACGTGTCTGCCGTCTCTTCATCCAGATCGCGCTCCTGCAGCCGCTTGCCCATCCGCCGGAAACGAGCGCTGAGGGGAAGCTGTTCATTCGTGTCCCCCAGGGCACAGAGAAGGCTCCGGACCTTGTCTGCCCGGTCGCGGGCCGTGCGGATGATCCGCAGGGCCGCGGCCATTTCCGTGTGGCCAGCCTTGACGCTTTTCAGCAGCACGCACTCGAACTCGCGGCAGTATTGGGGGCGGTCGGCATAGACCCGGCAGTGGCAGCCATCGAAGGCGGCGCAGGGCTGGTTCAAGTGCGGAGGGCGCAGTTTGGAGCGCGGCATGCAAACGGGCAGGCCCAGCGCCCGCAGTCGCGTGGCATCGTCGTCCGGTCGCAAGCCGACGTTGGCAAAGATTACGCCATTGCAGCACAGCCCGCAGGCGGGGCAAAGCTCGCCGATGGCTGCGTCGTCCAAATTCTTCGAGCCGTTCAATCTAGCCTAAAGCTAAGGCCAGTCTCTTCCGAAGGCAATCCCTCCACATTTTGGGTTGCCCGCTGGCGTGTTCTCTTGCAAGGTCTTGGGACAAGTTCCGAAAGGGCAACTATATGAGCGCAGAACATAGTCACAGCAACTACCCGAAGCTTCACAATGCCATGTGGCCCGGCCTCGTCGGCAAAGGCAGCCCCGGTGCCGAACCGTGCATTGACCTCGACACCATGCTCGACCTGACCGCGCGGGCCGAAGTGGATGGCATCAAATTCGACGGTGTGGATCTCTTCCTGTTCGATCCCCACGTCAGCATCGATATTCACGACGACGACCTCAAGCGCCTGGCTGACAAAGTGCGGTCCAAGGGTTTTGTTGTCGGCTCGGTGGTCGCGCCTGTCTGGCCGCCGACGGGGGGCGGTTCGGCGATCGGCAGCGAGGAGGATTGCCAGCGCTTCGTCGGGCAAGTGCGCAAGGCCTGTCGCATCGCCCGGAAGCTGCGCGCGTTGGGTGTTCGCCCGGACGGCGTCGTGCGGATTGATTCCGCTTGCGCAGTGGCGGATTGGGCGAAAGACGCCGAAGCGAACCAAAGGAGGCTCGTGCAGACCTTCAGCAAAGCTTGCGACATCGCGGAGGATTTCGGTGAGCGGCTCGCGGCTGAGGGGGAGATCTGTTGGGGCGGCATGCACAGTTGGAAGAAGATGGTGGACGTGCTCGAACGGGTGAACCGGCCCAAGATGCTGGGTTTCCAGGCCGACATGGCCCATACGCTCCTTTACATCCTCGGTTACAATGCCCCGGAGGATGCCATTCTCCCGCCGGATTGGAATTGGTCGGACCCGCAGCGCCTGAATGAAGCGATGAAGACGCTCACCGGCGCGCTCCGTCTCTGGACCACTGATTTCCATGTCGCGCAGAACGACGCGACCGTCCACGGCTCAGGCACGCACGACAAGACCGGCCACCATTGCCTGCCGAACGATCCGAACGGCAAGCTCACTATTCCCCATCACGCGGGCTACTGGTTGCATGGAGAAGACGGCCGGCTCACAAAGGCGATCCGCCACATCTGTTGGGACGGTTGCATGTTCCCCAACGCCGTCATGATGAAGCAGGATACCTGGAACGACATTCTGCGCGCGATGATCGCCGTCCGCGATGCGCATGGCTGGCGTGAGGAGGCCAAGCCAACCGCCCAGGCAAAGGCACCCGCCGTCGCGCTCAAACCGAGGACGTCCGCCAAACCAGCGCGGCGAAAGGCTGCGAAGGCAGTGTCCAGAAGACCGGCTAAGAGAGCGTTAAAGAAGGTGACTGCGAAGGTCAAATCCAAGGCCTCCGACGCCAAGGCGGGACTCAAAGCCAAACTCCGCAAGCCAAAAGCCGCCAAAAGAACGCCGGCGAAAGCAAAGAAATCCCCGCCAAAGAAGACCGCTCGGCGGAAGTAGAACTGGAGCGCTCCTGCCCGACTGAGCTCCGGGTCGGACCGCGAGCCGTCCCGGCTCGCAGCGGCCCGCACGGTCCCTGGGAGTGTTGGTTTCGCGAGCACTCGGGCCTATATTTGCGCGCTGCGCGCCGGGACGGCTCGCGGACCGGTCAGCGTGATGCAGCCCTGCCCACCGAATTCCCTTCCGGCATTCTTCTTGCCAGCAGCACTCGGCCATATTTCCATGGGCAAATGAAGATCCGTTGTTTGTCAGGAAGCCGTTGGACCTTGGTGTTGATGCTGACCACCGCATCGCTGGCCTCTGCCGCGCCGGTCAATCAGCTTACTGATGAAGAAAAAGCCGCCGGCTGGAAGTTGCTCTTTGACGGCCAGACCACGCAGGGCTGGCGCACCTTCAAGAAGCAAACTTTTCCCGACAAAGGTTGGGAAGCCAAGGACGGCTGGCTGCATTGCCTGGGCAAAGGGGGCTGGGACATTATCACCGATGCCGAGTTCAACGACTTCGAGCTGCAATGGGAATGGAAGCTGGCCCCGGTTGGCAACAGCGGCGTCAAGTATTTCATCCTCGAATCTCGCGCAAGCGCCCTCGGCCACGAGTACCAGATGATCGACGACGAGCGCGAACCGGATGCCGTGAAGGCTGATGGCAAGCACCTCACCGCTTCATTCTATGACGTGCTCGCACCAACCCGCCCACCCGTGAAGCCGACGGGCGAAATCAACACCTCGCGGATTCTCGTCAAAGGCAATCATGTCGAGCACTGGCTCAATGGCGTCAAGGTGCTGGAATACGAGTGTGGCAGTGAGTCGGTCAAGGCGGGAGTGGCCGCCAGCAAATTCAAGAACACAGCCGGATTCGGCGACAAAGTCAGAGGCCACCTCCTGCTCCAGGATCACAACAGCGAAGTCTGGTTCCGGAATGTGAGAATCCGCTCGCCGTAAACAGCGCTCCCGGGCTTCAACCCTGCGCCGTTTTGGGCTTCAATTCCACCGCGTCGGCACGGTAGCCGCTCTTGGCGACAACCTGCTGAAGCTCGGGGACATTTGTCCGGGTCGCGTCAAAGGTCACCGTCGCGCGCCCCGCGATGCCGTCTACGGTCGCCGACTTCACGCCTTCTTTCGCGCGAAGCGCCCGCTCGAGTTTTCGCACGCAGTTATCGCAGCCCATCCCGGCAATAACGAGGTCGCGCGTCTCCAAAGTCCCTTCACTTTGTGCATTCTGAGTATTGTCCATAATCTTGCGTCGGAAACCTCCCTCACGTGGTAAAACTCACCACGTGCGGTCGCACCAGCCGCTCAAAGTCCTTATAGGCCAAGTCTGATCACCTCCGCGTGCGAGCCTGCATTGAACGCGATCTCCTCATTCCCAGTTAAAGACGCCGCCATAAACACCTCCATCCCGTACAAGTTGCCGAACGGCGGCATCGCCCCCGTCTCGCAGTCCGGCAGGAGCTTCTTAAAGACGTCCTCGGGCACGAACTTGACCTGATCGGCCCCCGTTACATCCCGCAGCTCCTGCAATACGATCTTACGGTCCGCCGGCAAAACGACCACCACCATGTCCCCGTCGAGTTGCACGATGAACGTCTTGGCAAGCTCCTTCCCTGTAATATGGGCCGACGCCGCCATCTCCTGCGCCGTATACGCCGTCGAGTGGACGATGGAGATGTTTTTAATCTTCTCTTTATCGAGAAACTCTTTCAGCTTCTTAACTGGCATAGTGCGCTTCTTCCGGCATAACCATTTTACCCTAAGCCATCTCCCTGGATAATCAAGCACCCGACCCAATTCCCGCGATCCCAGGTTCGGAGCGCCGGTCTCCGACCCGGCGTGTTGGGGAGTTGCTGAACCGCGCCGGCACCGAGAACGACGTCCCGTTGCGCACGGTTGAAATGGCAAACCAGTTTTCGAAGAACCAAATGCACGCTGGGGCAAAGCCCAGCGCTTGCCTCTTGCGCCAGAAGGACACTGCCAACACACAGGGGAAGACCAGTTGACCAAATCGTGCCGCCGTACGGTTCGAGCCGTGAGCTGAACAAGCCAATCATCGGATGGGCCGCTTTGTGGAAGAGTAGGTTCGCGTGGTCCAGCAGGAACACAAACCCCGGCTCAGAACGGAGGATCAGCACCAAAAACAGCGCTACGCCGATGCCAAAGCCAATCAGCTTGGTCCCCGCAACCGGTTCCCATTCGCGTCGGTCCATTGGGGTAAAGACAGCAAGATGTTCGCCAACATCGGCGGTGAATGAATTGCCCACCGGCCGCGTCCTGTTGTGCGATCAGCCGCTACTGCCGGCAAGAATCAAAAGGTCCGCGCTCGCAAAAACGCCCCCACACCCGACCAGCGCCGGGCCAAGCATGCTTACAGGGGAGGTTCCTGGCACATCGAAGCCGGACGCCGACGCGCTTGCGTTCCCACGCGTGTCCGTGCGCGTCGTCCTCGGCTTAGGCTACTTGGTATTGGCGGCTGAGTACTGAGAAATGGCTCGCATGTATTGCGCGCGCTCGAAGGCGCTCGGGTCGGGGCAATTCTTTTGGCTCAGGCTCCCCTTGAGCTGCGTGACGGATTCGTACTCGTGCTCTTCCATCCAGGCGATGAGGTCGCGCTCAATGACGCCGATCTGCCGCACACCGTGCCGGATGAGCGTGGAGCACAGCGTCGTAATATCGGCCCCGGCCATCAGCATCTTAAGAACGTCCGTCGCACGGTGCACGCCGCTGGTGGCGGCGAGGCTGGGGCGTACTTTGCCGTAGAGCAGCGCAATCCAGCGCAGCGGCACGCGCATGGCCATCGGGGTGCTCAACAGAATGTTGGGCTTTACCTCAAGCGCCTCGAGGTCGATGTCCGGCTGGTAGAAGCGGTTGAACAGGACGAGCCCGTTCGCGCCCGCTTGGTCCAGGCGTTTGGCCATATTGGCGAAGTTAGTGAAGAACGGGCTCAACTTGACTGCCACGGGAATAGTGACCACCGACTTAACCGCCTTGAGAATATCAAGATAGGTCTGCTCGATCTGGGCCGAGCTGAGCTCCATGTCCGTCGGAATGTAATAAATGTTCAGTTCCAAGGCATCGGCTCCGGCCTGCTGAATCGCCTTGGCATACTCGGTCCATCCGCCCACGGAGGACCCGTTCAGGCTGGCGATGACCGGGATGCGCACGGCCTGCTTGGCCTTCGAAATATGCTTGAGATACTCCTCCGGCCCGAGGTGAAACTCCTTGGGCTCCGGGAAATAGGTAAGTGCCTCCGCGAAGCTCTCGGTGCCGTGCTCCATGTGATGGTCCAGCTCGGCGCGATCCTGGCGCAGTTGCTCCTCAAACAGGGAGTAAAGCACCACCGCCGACGCCCCGGCGTCTTCCATCTGCTTGATGCCGTCGATTTCCTCTGACAGCGGAGAAGCCGCGGGAACCAACGGCGTGCGAAGTTTTAGGCCAAGGTATGTAGTTTTGAGATCCATAGGTCGCTGAATAGTTATTGATGATAGGTGATTAGTGACTTGGTTGCCCCTCACCCCGGCCCCCCTCCCCGTCGGGCGGGGAGAGGGCGAGCAAAGAGCGCCCGTGCTTCAGGGTTGCTGGTCCACAGTTGTGGTTGGTTTGGCCTGGGGGGCAGCCCCGTTGCCGGCCTTGGGAGTAGATCCCGCCAGGTACTGATAGTCGGTCCAACGCTTGTCCGCGTCGGTCTGCGCCTGGGCAAAGAACCGCTTGGCGTCCTCCGGCTTGCTCTTGGTGAGCATCTTGAACCGGTTCTCCGAGAGCAGGTAGTCCTGCACCTTGGTCTTGGCCGCCGAGGAATCCAGTTGCAGCGGGTTCTCACCCTTGTCCGTGCGACGCGGGTCGTAGCGGTAGAGCAGCCACTGACCCGACTCAACCGCCATGCGCTGCTGTTTGGCGCCCGCGCCGCGGTCCAGGTCGATGCCATGAGCGATGCAATGGCTGTAGGCGATGATGAGCGACGGGCCTCGATACGATTCGGCCTCAAGAAACGCCTTGAGCGTGTGCTCATCCTTGGCGCCCATAGCCACGCTGGCCACATATACCGTGCCGTAGCTCATGGCAATCAGGCCCAAGTCCTTCTTGCGGAGCGGCTTCCCGCCCGCGGCAAACTTCGCCACCGCGCCGCGCGGCGTGGATTTGGAGCACTGGCCGCCGGTGTTGGAATACACTTCGGTGTCCAGCACGAGCACATTGACATCCCTGCCGCTGGCCAGGACATGGTCGAGGCCGCCGTAGCCGATGTCATAAGCCCAACCGTCGCCGCCGATGATCCAGACGCTGCGCCGCACGAGGTTGTCCGCGATGGCTAGCAGCATCTTCGCTTCGCTGCTGCTGTCGCCAGCGAGCTTCTGCTTGAGGGCGGCCATGCGTTCGCGCTGATCGTAGATGCCGGCTTCGTCCGTCTGAGTGGCATTGATGAGGCTATTGACCAGATCATCACCCAGCTTCGGCGCGAGCTTCTGGAGCAGCTCGCAGGCAAAACCCCTCTGCTTGTCAATGGAGGCGCGGAAGCCAAGACCGAACTCGGCGTTATCCTCGAAGAGCGAGTTGTTCCAGGTCGGGCCCCGGCCATCCTTGTTCTTCGCGTAGGGCGTGGTGGGCAGGTTGCCGCTGTAGATGGACGAGCAGCCCGTAGCGTTGGCCGTGACAATGCGGTCGCCGAAAAGCTGCGTGAGCAGCTTCAAATAGGGCGTCTCGCCGCAACCCGCGCACGCCCCGCTGTATTCGAAGAGCGGCTGCATCACCTGCATCTGGCGTAGTTGGGTGACCTTGACCTTGCGCCGGTCGAATTCCGGCAATGCGAGGAAGAAGTTGTAGTTCTCGCGCTCGCTCATACGGATCGGCGGCTGCGGGCCCATGTTGATCGCCTTGAGCTTCGCCTCGGTTTTGTTCTTGGCCGGGCAGACTTCGACGCAAAGGCAGCAGCCCGTGCAATCTTCCGCCGCCACCTGCAATGTCCACTTCATGCCTTTCCACTCGGGGACGCGGGCATCCGTGCTCTTGAATGTCGCTGGCGCGCCTTGCAGGCGGTTAGCTTCGTAAACTTTCATGCGGATGCAGGCGTGCGGGCAGATCATCACGCACTTGCCGCACTGGATGCAGGTCTTCTCGTCCCAGATCGGGATCTCCAGCGCCAGATTCCGCTTCTCATAGCGGGCGGTGCCGGTCGGGAACGTTCCGTCCGGGTTGAACGCGCTGACCGGCAATTCCTCGCCCCGGTTGCCGTAGATGACGCCTAGGGTCTCAGCGATTTCCTTCGGCGCGTCGGCACTGAAGGGAGGGGGAAGCTCCTTCGTGCTGGTAACCTGGGCGGGAACCTTGACCTCGAACAGGTTCGCAAGCGTCTGGTCCACAGCGGCGATGTTCTTCTTGACGACTTCCTCGCCCTTGCGGCCATACGTCTTCTTGATGGTGTATTTGATTTGCTCGATGGCTTCCTCGCGCGGCAGCACGCCGGACAAGGCGAAGAAGCACGTCTGCATAATCGTGTTGATGCGCGCACCCATGCCGGTGGCCTTGGCAACGGCCAGGGCGTCAATGACATAGAACTTGAGCTTCTTCTTGATCAGCCCTTCCTGCACAGGCCGGGGGAGCTGGTCCCAGATTTCATTCTTGCCATAATGCGTGTTGAGCAAGAACGTGCCGCCGGGCACCAGGTCCTTAAGCATATCGTAGCGGTCCAGGAAGATCGGCTGATGGCAGGCGATAAAGTTGGCCTTGCTCACCAAATAGATCGAGCGAATCGGCTTCGGCCCGAAGCGCAGGTGCGAGATGGTCACCGCGCCCGCCTTCTTCGAGTCATAGACGAAGTAGCCCTGCGCGTAGTTGTCGGTGTTCTCACCGATGATCTTGATTGAGTTCTTATTGGCGCCAACCGTGCCGTCCGACCCGAGGCCGTAGAACATCGCGCGGACGACTTTATCCGACTCGGTAGAGAACTCCGCATCACAGGCAAGGCTGTTGTGGGTCACGTCGTCGTCAATGCCCACCGCGAAGTGGTTCTTCGGATTGGCGGCCTGCAGGTTGTCAAATACAGCTTTGATCATCGCCGGGGTGAATTCTTTCGAGGACAGTCCGTAGCGGCCGCCCAGAAGCTTCGGCATGGACTTCAGCTTGCCCCAGCCCGCGCCCAGGCCCTCGTTGAGGGCGGCCATGATATCCAGGTAGAGCGGTTCGCCCAGCGCGCCGGATTCTTTGGTCCGGTCGAGGACTGCAATGGATTTCACGCTCGCCGGCAACTCCTCCATGAACCGCTGCACGCTGAAAGGCCGGTACAGGCGCACCTTGAGCACGCCGACCTTCGCCCCGCGCTCATTGAGGTAATCCACGGTCTCTGCCGCTGTTTCGCAGCCCGAGCCCATCAGCACCACCACGCGCTCGGCATTGGGGTCGCCGGCGTATTGGAACGGCTTGTACTGGCGGCCGGTGATGCTGGCAAACTTGTCCATCACCTGGGCGGTGATGTCACCGCACTTGGCATAGAACGAATTGCACGCCTCGCGTGCCTGGAAGAACACGTCCGGGTTCTGCGCCGTGCCGCGGAGCACGGGGCGATCGGGATTCATCGCCCGCTGCCGGTGCGCGATCACAAACTCCTCGTTAATCATCTTGCGAATGATGTCCTCGGTGACCCGCTCGATCTTGGACACCTCATGCGACGTGCGAAATCCGTCGAAGAAGTGCAGGAAAGGAATCCGGCTTTCCAGCGTGGCCTCCTGCGCGATCAGCGCGAAATCCATCGCTTCCTGCACGCTTGCCGAGCTCAACATGGCAAAACCCGTCGTGCGCGCCAGCATGACATCGCTATGGTCGCCGAAGATCGATAACGCGTGCGTCGCCAGCGCGCGTGCGGTGATGTGGAACACCGTGGGCGTCAACTCCCCCGCGATCTTCAACATATTAGGCACCTTCAGCAGCAAGCCCTGGGACGCCGTGAACGTACACGTGAGCGACCCGGTCTGAAGCGCCCCGTGCACCGCGCCGGCTGCTCCGCCTTCGCTCTGCATCTCCACCACGGAAGGGATAGTGCCCCAGAGGTTCTTGACCCCTTCCGAGGCCCATTGGTCGCACCACTCGCCCATGTTTGAGGAGGGGGTGATGGGATAGATCCCCATCACTTCATTGCACCGGTAAGCCACGTAGGCTACCGCTTCATTGCCGTCAATTGTCGTGTAGGTTTTGTTCATTTTGCTAAAGCGTTGCACCGTTAGAATTATCTGTGCCCTCGCGAAAAGTGACTGCTCCCCGCGGTTGAACCCCCGCCAGAATTGTGAATCCTCATCTAGCGACGCTGCAGTGTGCCGGGATGCGCGCCCTGGCACTTCACCCGCTTTGGCAAAACCTCACCATATTTTGCGCCGCCTGAACTCCATTAGGCCGGCAGAACCAAAGTGCCTCACGAAGTGGGTCTTCTTTATCCTCGCCTTTATCGGCCGGATCCAACCGGGGCGGCGGGATTGCGTCCTGCCTGGCGGCCTGGCGCTGGAACAGCGGGCGAGGCAAGCTTGCCTTGCATCCGGCGCCGTCGCCCCGTGAGTTTGGTATCGAATTTTAAGAGAATTGCACTATCGTGGCTCGAATTGCGAACGCCCTCGACCCATCCTTCCGCCAGCAACTCGCTGACAATTTCGAACACTCTGACATCCGAGATACACGGGCAGAACGACCTTTTGCAGTCTTGGGACGGTTGGACCTGCACTGCTTCGACGGGGCAGTAAGGAGCCGTCAGTTCGAGGGTCCCGAAACGCCCGCCCTGAAGCGCCTGAACGACCGAGTGCGCGGGTGCGCCGCCGTTGGTCTGCTCCCAGACTCTCTGCCCATCGGCCATTGTCATTTTGACTGAGCTATACCCGAGCCGTTGCGCAGCAAAGACCAAATCCGCCCAAAGCTCTTCTCCTGAATTGCGCCGGCCTCCTTCCAGCGCGAGCCAGTTCATCAAGCTTAGGGCATAATGTACTTCCTGCCGCATCTCCAGCGAATTACCCACTTCCCGGCCTACCGCGAACCAGTCCAGGCTGAAACGCAGCTTGCCGGCAAAGAGCAGCAGAACGAGCGTTGCTAAGCCCAGCAGCACGGGAACCCATTGGCCGCCAGACCAGAACGCCGCGAAGCCCATCAGCAGAAATAGCGAGGTTAACGCGTAAAGGTACAATACCGCTCTTCGCCGCGATAGACCCATGCTGAGCAGATGATGGTGAATATGCCTGCGGTCCGGGTGGAAAATCGGCAGACCACGCAACCCGCGCCGCAGGATGGCCAGCGCGGTATCGAGAATGGGCAGAGCCAGGACGAACAAAGGCGCTGCCAGCGCGGCAAGAATCGTTCCCTTATGCGAGCTGAGAATCGCGAACAAGCCGATCTGGAAGCCCAGAAAATACGCTCCTCCGTCACCCAGGTATATGCGCGCGGGCGGGAAGTTGAACCGCAGGAAACCCAGCAGGGTGCCTGCCATCCCAGCCACGAGGAGTTCAAAACTGCCGCTCTCGTGGCCTACATAGGTCAGCAGCGTCATCAACATCAGGCAGATTCCACCAGCCAGACCGTCCACGCCGTCGATCAAATTGATTAGGTTAGTTATCCCCACCAGCCACAGCACGGTAATCAAGACTCCCCAGCCGCGCAGTTCGATGATGGTTTCAGTAAAAGGAATCTTGAACCGCTGGATCCCAATCCCAAAAGCACAGACCGCCATTGCGATCAGGACCTGGCCAACCAGCTTTCGTTTTGCCCCCAAAGGCTTGAGGTCATCCCAAAACCCGAGCGCAAACATGGCTAGTGAGCTTATCAGCACAACCGTCCTGCCGGGCATCCTCTCCCGTTCTTCCGGCCAGAGCGCGGCGATGAGAATCTCGACCCCGATGAACGCTACCACCAGTGCCAGACCCCCAAGTCGCGGAATAGCTCCTTCGTGGGTGTGGTGCAAATCCTGCCCGCGCTGGAATCGGTTCGAAGGCCCTGCCGCTTTGAGGATCGCTGGGACCATTACCAAGACAATTCCCATGCCCAACAGGCCGCAAATCACGATTGGCCAGTAGTTCATACGACGAAGCGCTGCGCCGGAAAATCGCTTTGGCCTAGAGCCCTATCGAGCACGGATGTCATTCGATTCATGCCAACTTATTTGGGTGTGGGGCGACGGCTCTCAACATCGAAGAATCCCACCGCGCCCTCTGCAAAAGCAGAGCATTCGTAGCAGTTCCCTCGCCGCACGAAATGACGAAACCCTCAACATCATAGGAACAAAGACTACCGCGTCCAGCCCATTGTTGAGCGACGAGAACCTGAAAAGCACGGGTGGCGTCGCCGGGCAGCACCTGGAATCTCGAACGGGTCGTCGAACTTGGCTCGTATCGCGTGCTGGAAGGCATCTCCTCAAGAAGCGTCCGATTGCAAGCAGGTTTCGAGAGGCTCAGCAATGTCGGCGTAGCCCCCCGCATCCAGGGATCGCCACCGCTTAGCGGCAGGCAGGATGTCAGCCGATATGGCACCGAGCGGTGGCAGCGCCAGGATGCGCCCAGGGGCCAAGCTTGACCAAAGCTAGCTGACCACCTAATCCTTCTGCGTTATGCGGTCGTCTGGTATCCAGAATTTTCGTGTGGGTCCGACGAGGTCCGGACAGGCACGATGCCTATCCCGCGGACGTCGCCTGATGTCCTCACCTGCAAAGTGCGTCCGATTCCGCACCCTGCGCCGCTGTCACTCGAACCGTTGAGGGCAAGCTCCCTCTAGCAGCCGCCTCACAGAACATCATGAAAAGATATGCTCTCTTTCGATTCCACTTTCTCTCATTTCTGACGGCTGCCACAGTCTGGTGCGCCGCCTCCGGCGTTGCTCGGGCCGACACGGTCCGACTCTCCGAGCAGGAGGTGGCGATCCCAACCTATTTGGCCGGAGACCCCGAGCCGAACCCGATGTTCTTCTTCGGTCAAAGCTCGCAGGGAGCGGAAGGCCGTGTTTACCCGTACCCGCTCTACGACACGCTCACCAATATCAAATCGAACAAGCTCTATCGCATCGTTTACCTGGAAAATGAATATGTTCGCATCGGGATCTTGCCGGAGGTCGGCGGGCGCTTGTTTGAGGCCATCGATAAGAGCAACGGCTACAACTTCATTTACCGGCAGCACGTGATCAAACCGGCGCTGATCGGTTTGATCGGGGCCTGGATCTCTGGCGGCATCGAATGGAACATCCCGCACCATCACCGCGCGACCACGTTCCTGCCCGTGCAGTACCGGCTGGCCTCGAATGCCGACGGCAGCAAGACGGTGTGGGTGGGGGAACTCGAAGTGCGGCACCGGATGCGCTGGGCGGTGGGTTATACACTGCGCCCGGGCAAGTCCTACCTCGAGTGCTCCGTCCGCATCGTGAACCGCACACCCGTCGCGAACACGATGCTCTGTTTTGCCAACGTGGCGGTGCATGTGAACAAGGATTACCAGGTGATTTATCCGCCGGGCACGCGCTTCGTCACCTTCCACGGCAAACGCGAGTTCACGACCTGGCCTTGGGCCACCACGCGGTACGCCGGCGCCGATTTCACCCGCGGAGTCGATGTGAGCTGGTACACCAATCACATCGCGGCCAACTCGATGTTCGCCTGGAATTACGAAGACGACTTCTTCGCCGGTTACGATCACGGCAAACAGGCCGGCATCATGAGCTTTGCCGATCACCATGACGTCCCGGGCAAGAAGTTCTGGACCTGGGGCAATGGTCCGCGCGGCCGGATGTGGGACAGAATCCTGACGGATGAAGACGGCCCCTACATCGAACTGATGGTCGGGGCCTATTCCGATAACCAGCCCGACTATAGCTGGCTACAGCCTTACGAGACCAAGGCGTTCGAGATGTACTGGTATCCTTTCCGCGACATTGGCGGGGTCAAGAAAGCCAACCTGGAAGCCGCGGTCAACCTCGACGTGGAGACCAACGGCCAAGCGCGCGTGGGCTTTTGTACAACCAGCGCTCATCGGGCGGCCCGCATGCTTCTGCAGGCCGGGACGAAAGTGCTCCTTGACGAGACCGCGCCCATCAGCCCGGCGAAGGCGTTTGTCAAATCAGTTGCGATCCCGGCGGGAATCGATGAACACGATCTGCGCGCGTCCATCTCGGTTGAGGGGCGAGAGTTGGTTGCCTACTCGCCGGTGCGGCTTGAGCCTGCCAAAATGCCTGAGCCAGTCACAGGGCCGCCTTCGCCCAAAGACATCAAGACCATCGAGGAGCTGTATCTGGCGGGGCAGCGCATCGAGCAGTTCCATAGCCCGGGACAGGAGCCCGAGCCTTATTGGGAAGAAGCGCTGCAGCGAGACCCCGGCGACGCTCGCGTGAACACCGCCCTGGGCATTCGCCTTTTCAAGAAAGCCAGGTTTGCGGAAGCCGAGGAGCATTTCCGCCGCGCCATCGCGCGGTTGATGGTGAACTATACCTCCCCAAAAGACGGCGAACCGTTTTACTACCTTGGCTTGACGCTCCAGGCGCGCTCCTGGGAGCCCGGCGCGGAAGATCCCGGGCCGGCTGCGAAGGAGGAAGAGAACTCGCTGCTCAAACAGGCAACCGACGCATATGCCAAAGCCGCTTGGAGCCAGGCCTGGCGGGCGCCTGCCTATTATGGTTTGGCGGAGATCGCCGCCCGAAAGAACGAAACAACCGCCGCCCTTTCCTATTTGGATCGCGCACTGGAGGCGAACACGCTGAATTTGCGGGCGCTGACGCTCAAGGCCTCGCTGCTACGAGACCTGGGCCGGCGCCGTGAGGCTCTAGCGCTCCTGGACGCCGCTGCGCAAAAGACTGATCCGCTGGACGTGCGTCTCATGGCCGAACGCTGGCTTGCTGGCGATAAACCCTCTCTTGCAGAGCTGATTCGGACGGAGCAACGTTACCCGGCGACGGCCCTGGAAACCGCGGCTGAATACTTTGACGCAGGCCGATGGCGTGACGGTGCCTCACTGATAAGGGAGCTCGTGCGCGCTTGTCCGCCTGGGGACTTGCTCGGCAAGCCTTCGCCGCTCGCCTATTACTACGCCGCAGAATTCGCTGAGCGCCTGGGGAATGCGATAGAAGCGAGCGAATACCGCCGCCAGGGTCATGCCAATCCGCCGGACGTTCTGTTCCCTTTCCAATGGGAAATGGCGCCAGTGCTGCGCCGGGCCATGGCTGCCGACGCGCACGATGCCCGCGCGCCCTATTACCTGGGCGACCTCCTGTTTGATGCCCAGCCGGAACAAGGGCTTAAGCTTTGGGAGCAATCGGTCGCGCAAGACCCCTCCTTCCCGCTGGCGCACCGGAATCTCGCGCTTGCCTATGAACACCGCAAAGCCGGCAAGGATCCGCAGCGCGCCATCGCCGAGCTCGAGCTCGCGGTAGCTGCGCCGCAAAGATACGCTCAACATTTCACCGAGCTGGATGAGCTATATGCCGCACAGAGTGTCGCGCCGGAACAACGGCTGGCGCTCCTTGAGCAGAACCACCGTGTCGTCGCCACGCGCGATGACGCCCTCTCGCGCGAAATCGGGCTTAAGGTCTTTTGCGGGAAGTACGATGAAGCCATCCAATTGATGACTGGCCGGAAGTTCTCAGTGTGGGAAGGCGGCTCG
>Ga0182014_10001954_pt1 | contig 26730 bp, 23 predicted proteins | sample 612S2DmetaG_FD_120489 | JGI IMG/M metagenome (GOLD analysis project Ga0182014, IMG submission 120489) | Permafrost microbial communities from Stordalen Mire, Sweden - 612S2D metaG | ecosystem: Environmental > Terrestrial > Soil > Wetlands > Permafrost | place: Sweden: Stordalen | collected... | reverse complement strand
CGGGCACGATGCGCACGGCGGGCACGATGCGCACGGCAGGCGTGGTAGACCCGGCAGGCGCGATGGGCGCGATGGGCGCGATGGACACGGTGACCGGATGCCCGCTTGCCAGGGATGAGCACGGCAGGCCCGCTGGACACGGTGACCGGATGCCCGCTTGCCAGGGATGAGCACGGCAGGCCCGCTGGACACGATGACCGGATGCCCGCTTGTTAGCGCGGATTTCCATGCAGCTTCTTCGCCCCTGGGTTAGCTGAACTCGAAGTGCAGGCGCCGACCGTGCCACCAGGGCACGGCGGTGTCGGCTGGGAGGCTGGCCTGGCGCAGGACGGGTGAGTAGGCGCGGCGGTCGATGCGGACGGTGACCTGGTCGTCGTTGACGCTGATGGTTCCGGAGCTGTCGAGGAAGCGCCGCTGGAGGGTGCCGGGAGTAGCGGCGTGGTAGCCGGCGCCGAGCCGGGCGCGGAACGCGGCGAGCAGTGCCTGGGCCAGGACGCAGAGCATGATGTCCAGGTCGACGTTGAGGTTGACGGTGGAGGACAGTGCGTCGGCGCAGAACGCTGTGATGATCTCGGCGAGCCGCTGCTCGATGGTCATCCGCCGGGCGTACTGGGTGACCAGGTTGCGGGTGGTCATGTTGTGGTCGTTGGTGATGATGACGGTGGGGGCGTCGCGGCCCAGGCCGGTGACGACGAGCTGGCGGGCGGTACCGGGGTAGCTGGTCAGCTTCACGGCCTTGTCCTCGTGCACTTTCGGCTTGTTGTGCGGGCCGGGCCGGTCCAGGGTGACGGTCTTGAAGTCGCTGGGGGCCAGGCTGCTGATGTGGCGGAGCAGGGCGGGCGAGCGCATCCGCAGGGTGAGGAACTTGACGCCGCGGTCGTCGAGTTCGCCCGGGACCTGCTGGGTGGTGACCTTCTGGTCCATGACCAGCATTGCCGGGTCCTGGCCGGAAACCTGCTTCCAGTGGTCGCAGAACGCGATGGCCTCCCGGTTCTGGGTGGCCTTGGAGATGTCGGCGCTGGCGTAGATGAGGTTGTGGGTTTGGGAGTCCTGGGCGAAGAAGGTCAGCACCGACCGGGCGCGCTGGGAGCGGGCCGGCACGTAGTGCTTTTCCAGCACCGGGTCGTGTCCCCAGTGCATGACGGCGTGGAAGTCCAGGTCGAACACCGCCTGGTCGGCGGTGGCCAGCCCGGCGCCGATCATCTGCTTGCCGAGGGCGGCCAGGAACTGGCGCTGGTGGTCGTGCGACAGGCGCCAGGAGTACTCAGTCAGCGCTGATTTCTTCGGCAGGATCGCTAGCCCGGCGAACAGGGCGGTGGCCGGGTCGTCCAGCAGGTCGTCCACGTGGCTGACGCGCCGGGTGCCGGTGAGCTTGAGGGCCAGCAGCGACAGCAGCCACGACAGTGCGGGGATGACGCGGGTGCCGGGGTATCCGGCTGTGCGGGCCAGGGCGGGCAGGTCCAGGGCGACCAGGTCGGGGACGGCCAGCAGCAGCCCGGCCAGGCGGGTGTCAGCGCGGGCGGGGAACGCGCCGAAGTCGATCACCTTCGCGCGGGGCAGCCGGGTGTCCCGCCCGGCTGTGGCCGGGCTGGCGCTGGCTTCGGGCTCAGGGTGGCGCAGCAGCCGGCCGAAGCCTTCCTCGGCCAGGATCTCCCCGACCGACGTGCGGTTCAGCGGCGTGCCCTGGGCCGACAGCCGGGCGCTGATCTCGTGCACCGACAGGCCCTGCCGGCGCAGTTCGACCACCGCGGCGCGGGCGGCGTCCTTGCGCGGCGCGCTCTTGCGGCCGGGCCTGCCCGGCTCGGCGAACAGCGCCAGCTTCCCGGCCCGGAAGTCGCGCACCAGCGAGGACAGCGCCGACGGCGCGTACCCGAACCGGGCGGCGGCCTGCTCCAGGGACGCGCCCTCCAGCACGTAGGCACGGATCGCCTCGTACCGCCGCTGGCTGGCCTGGGCGGGACTCACGAACGCCTCCCGGCCCTTTCTCGGGGCTGGTTTCGCTGCCATGAGTCACTTCTCCCATCTCGTCTCATTCGAAGGCAGACGGCACGCCGTGACCGCCATTCCGTCATCTTCGCTGCTCATATGGCATTCATGTGAGGATTCCCGGCCCGCCCTAGATCGCCGCAGCGCGCCTGTCCTGCAGGGAATGGCAGCTAGTCCGGCAGATCAGACAGCCGATCCAGCCCCAGAAACCAGCCTGGCCACGAGCACGAGACCACGCCGAACCTGGCATCCACCCCTGGTGGCCGAGGATGCGGCACACAGCCCGGCCACCGCAAAAAAGGGTCAGGAACGCTGCACGGAAGTCCGCGTTAGCTGAGCAGTAGGACGGCGTAGGCGGCGAGCCAGTGCTCGACCATGTAGTCGTCGCCCACGACGTGGGGCAGGGACGCCTCGGTGTGCCGCGCCACGGCGGCCAGGGTCGCGGGGACGCGCGGGTCGTCGGCGGGCAATGCCTCGGCCAGCCGGCGCCAGCACCAGGCCCGGCTCAGGTTGAGGCCGTGCAGGTGGGCGATCCAGCCGTCGGAGGAATCGGACACGATCGCGGGCGTGAACAGTGCCGCGGGCTCCCCCTCGGCTATCCCCGGCAGGAAGGCACCGAGCCAGCGGGCGAACTCCGCGCCCGGCAGGACCCGAGTCATCAGCTCCGCCTCGGTCAGCGCGGGCGACAAGAAGTCGTACCCCGACGGCTCCCAGCCGGCCGGGTAATCGGTGTCACCGGCGAACCAGCGCCGCGCCGTGGCGGTGATGGCGTCGGCGAGCCGCGGGTCGCCGCCCTCGGCGCGCCGCCTCGCGTACGGCAGCGCGCGGGAGAGGCCCAGCGCGCCGTTGCTGTGCATGCCGTACCGGATGGGATAGGTCGCCTTCGGCAGCCAGGTGAGAAAGTTGCTGGTCAGGGCTTCCCCGAGCGGCTCCATCACCGCCGCCCAGCGTCGGCCGTCGGCGTCGCCCGCGTCCTGGTCCAGCCGGGTTGTCTCCTCGATCAGCGCCAGCGCCCAGCCCCACCCGTACGGGCGCTGGCGGAGGGCGTCATCGGGCTGCGCCATGAACCGAGCCTCCGCCGCCAGCGCCTCCGGCGCGAACTGCCGGTCCAGCACCTGCCGGATCTGCGGCCCCGGCACAGCGCCGGCCGCTGTTCTCAGCAGCCGAACGAGCAGCCAGTGCATCTCGACACAGGAGTGCCAGTCGAAGCTCCCGAAGAAGACCGGACTTCGCTCCCGGGGACGGTACGGGAAGTCCCCGGGCTCGGTCATGGTGTGGTGAATATCAGAGGGGAACTCCCGGGCGATGTTGTCCACGGCGAGCCGGGAGTAGCCGGCAGCATGGGCGTGCAGCAGCCGGGCCCGTTCAGCAGAAAAATCAGCGGCCGAAAACCCATCGGGGGGAGAACCAGCGGGGGAAAGATCCGCAGCGGGATTCTCGGGCATGCTGGTCGGCCGCCTACCGGCCTCAGCGCGGGGCCAGGCCGAGGAGCAGGCTGTCGACGACGCGCTCGGCGAACTCGGCGTTGCGCTCCACCGTCTCGCACTTGCCGCGTGACATCGCGGTGCCGGTCAGGGTGAGCATGGCGATCTCGACATCGACGTCCGGCCGGACCTGGCCGGTCTCGATGCCGCGGCGCAGCACGGACCTGATCACGTTCCGCCGGGGCTCGACCAGCGTCTCGGTGTAGCGGGCCATCAGCCGGGGGAACTTCTCGCCCTCGCCGAGCAGCAGCGTGTACTGCCGGGTCCGCCGCGGGTCGGCGGAGTCCTGTGACATCACGGTGACGATCGCGATGAGGTCATCACGGACGGACTCGCCGCGCGGGTCGGGCAGCGGGCTCTTCAGCGAGCCCAGCGCGGCCAGCAGGAGGTCCTCCTTGTTGTGCCAGCGCCGGTAGACCGTAGCCTTGCCGACACCGGCCCGGGCGGCGACCTCCTCGACGCAGAGGCCGTCGGCGCCCTTCTCGGCGAACAGCTCGAGGGCGGCCTCGATGATCGCCTGCTCGGCGCGCTCGCTGCGCGGCCGTCCGGGGCGGCGCCCCGAGGCGGGCCCGTGATCCGGGCCCGCCTGCGGGTGAGCAGTGGCGTCACGCGCATCCGGGCAACGCTCCCCGAGCGGCCCGAGCTCGTACTCGTCGCCCGGGACCTCCGCGGGGCCCGGGGGCTCCGCGGTGAGGTTGACGGCTGCCGGATTCATCGTTACTTATCCTTCCACGCCTGATGACCGGTCGGCGAAGTCCCCCGGCCACACGTCGACGAGGTACTCGTCGGACGGGTCGTACACCGCCTTAGGCGCCGCCCCATCAGCGTTAGGCACCGCCCCATCAGCGTTAGGCACCGCCCTATCGGCGAGGTGCTCCTGCCAGACGTCGAGTGCGTCCATGGGGTCGATCCGCGGGGCCTCGGCGGCCTCCCGGGCGGCGGGCCGCAGGGCGGCCCGTCCGACGGCTACCGGATAGGCACCCGCTGGCTCGGCGGCCAACGGCTCGGCCGTCACCGGCTCGGCGAGCACGGGCTCGGCGGTCGGCGCGGTGGAGCCCAGGCCGGGCATCCAGCGGAGCACCACGATGGCGCCGGCCAGCGCGATGGCCGCAGCCACGATCGTGGTCACGTGCATGGCGCTGACGAAGGCCTCGTTGGCGGGCCCCAGCAGGGCCCGGCCCGCCGTGCCGAGCTGCGCGGCCACGGCCTGCGTGGCCGAGATGGAACCACCGGCCGCGCCCCGCGTGGCGGCCGGAAGGCTGGCGAGCGTCGGGCTCAGCGTCTGGTGGTAAGACTGGGCCAGGATCGAGCCCAGCACGGCCACACCCAGCGCGACGCCGACCTGGCGCGCGGTGTTGGTCAGCGCGGAACCGGCGCCGGCCCGCTCCCGGGGCAGCACGTCCATGACCGCGGACGTGGCGGCCGGCATCGCGGCGCCGATGGCCGCTCCCTGAATGAAGAACAGCAGGCCCAGCAGCCAGACCGGGGAGGCCGTGCCGAGCAGCACGTACCCGGCGAGCGCGGCGGCCATGACGAACATGCCGGCAGTCCCCACGACCTTCGGCCCGTACCGCCGGACCAGTGCGGCGCTACGCGGGGACAACAGCAGCTGTCCGACCGCGAACGGCACAGTCATAAGGCCCGCGTCAAGCGCGCTGTAGCCTCGGACGTTCTGCAGGTAGAAAGCGGTGAAGAAGAACACCCCGCCCATGCCAAAGAAGACCAGGCCAAGCGCGCCCACCGACGCCGAGAGGCGGCGGTCGCGGAACAGCCGGACGTCCAGGGCCGGATGACGGGTCCGGGACTCGTGCCAGACGAAGGCCGCGAGCACGGCCAGGCCGCCCGCGATGGGGCCGAGCACCGAGGGGTGCACCCAGGAGCCGGCGTCGCCGCCCTGAACGATTCCGTAGACCAGCAGGACCAGGCCCAAGATGGACAGCAGCACGCCGGGAATGTCGATGCCGGCCCGCTCGGGGTTCCTTGACTCGGGAACCAGCACGGCGACAGCGATCGCACCGGCCACCGTGACGGGCACATTGATCAGGAAGACCGAGCCCCACCAGAAGTGGGCCAGCAGCACGCCGGCGAGCACCGGCCCGATTGCGAAGCCGATGCCGACGGCGGAGGCCCAGATGCCGATGGCCTTGGGCCGCTCCTTCGGCTCGAAGACGTTGGAGATGATCGACAGCGTCTGCGGCATGACGGCGGCGCCGCCCAGGCCCATGGCCGCGCGCGCCATGATCAGCTGATCGGGCGAGCGGGAGTAGGCGGACAGCAGCGAGCCGATCCCGAACAGGACCAGGCCGATCATGAGCATGCGCTTGCGGCCGATCCGGTCGCCGACCACCCCGAAGGTGAACAGCAGGCCAGCGAACACCAGCGTGTAGGAGTTGATCGCCCATTCGAGCTGGCTCTGGCTCGCTCCCAGGCCGCCGTGTGGCTCGGCGATCGTCTTCAGCGCGACGTTCAGGACAGTGTTGTCGATGACGATGGCGAGAAGGCTGACGATGAGGACGCTCAGAATGCCCCATCGCCGTCGGTAAATGGTTTGCGTATCCATGGTGCCTTTCGCAGCGGACGAACGGTCCCAGCCGGGGACGGGGCCAAAAGCCCCGCGGCCGGCGGGAAGATCACGCGCGGTGCGGTCGTTCCGGCTAGTGAGAGCCTGATGGCTCATTGCTCCCGGTCGGCCGTCGCGTCCTCGCGACCCGCGCTATCGATACGGAACAGGATCGTATCGGAATACATTCCCGGCGAGCATCTTATTTTTGGGGTCACCTTCCGGTAACATTCCGTGAATCTCTAAGGGGGCCACCATGACCGGTCTGAGCCGGACCACCATCAACGGCGGGACTACCAACGGGCCGTGCACTCCGATCCCGCTGGGCGTCTACCGCGGAGCCGCCGTGGACATCGGGCCCATCCGGGATTACGAGAAGAACTTCCTGAACAACAGGGCCGGGACGGGCGTCAGCTACGTTTTAGCGTTTCTGCCGGACGATCCGGTGACCTGGCCTCAGTTCGAGCAGGCCACTCTGGCCGCCTCGACCAATGGGCCGCCCGGTACCGAGACCGCCACCACGTGGACACCCGTCCTGGACGGGCGGACCCTGATGCTGGCCGTCCCGGCGTGCTGCCTGGGCACGACGTGGGCCGACGAGGCGGCGGGCGTGAACGACGCACACTGGACCGCGCTCGCGACCACCCTCGTCCACGGTGGCCTCGGTCGTTGCGTGCTCCGGATCGCGCGGGAGTTCAACGGTTCCTGGTACCGGTGGCAGGTGACGTCTGCGAACGCCGCGGCGTATCAAGCCGGGTACGCGCACATCGTGCAGACCATGCGCGCCGCCGGTTTCGCCGGGACATTCATGTGGAATCCGTATCTGGGGCGAGGGACTTTCGCCGCCTTCAGCCCGCCGACCGGGGTCGAGAGTGTCTACCCGCTTGCGGACGGGCCTTCGGGCCCGGACACCATCGTCGATCTCATCGGGCTCGACGTCTACGACGGGCCTGATCCGGTCAACTACCCGTCCGGGGAGGTCATCCGGACGCCCGCGCAGCAGCAGGCCGCGTGGCACGGCATGCTGGCGCAGCGGGACGGGCTCACCGGCTGGCGTTCCCTCGCGGTTGACCACGGTAAGCCCCTCTGCTACCCGGAGTGGGGGCTGCGGCTCTGGAACGACAACTACGTATATCAGGGCGGCGGGGACAACTCGATCTTCATCCTGGAGATGGCGGCGTGGCTGAAGAACACCCAGGCGCACATGCACGCCTTCTGGGAGGACCCGGGCATGGGTGTGGCCGATCCCGACGACCTGCCACGGAGGCTCGTGGCCGCGCCCAACGCGCGGAGTGCCTTCCTCGGGCAGTTCGGCTACCACTGAACGGGTCACTGGGCGGGCGGCTCACTCCTTGATGGCGATCAGGGCCGCCATAGCCTGGCGGCGGTGGCCGGCCCCGGACTCGACGAGCGGCTTGAGGTAGCCGGCGAAAGCGGCCGCCTCGGCCGGGTCGAGGAGGTGGGCGGCGACTTCCCCGAACGGCGGCAACTGGGGGCCGGGCGAAGCTCGCAGGAATCGGCCCCACGGGCACGGCGGCCGGGCGGCCTGCACGTTGACCCGCAGCTGACAGTGAACCTCCCGGAATCCGGCCCGTTCGGCGAAGCCAGCCAGATCGCGATCGTCGAAGTCGAGCTTCGGGCCACGGGGCTGCGTTTGCAAGCCGGCGTAAAACAGCCTGACCTTGGCGGCGATATCGGCGATGGGCCGTACGTCGTAGCCGAAGAACCAGCCGGGTTCGGCCTGCAACTGGGCGACCGGCTCGACCAGGATGGCGCGGCCGCCCGGCTTGAGCACGCGGTGGAATTCGCGCAGCGCCGCGGCCTTGTCCGTGACGTAGATGAGCACGGACCGGGTGGTGACCACATCCACGGAGGCGTCGCCGATCCCGGTCAGGGCGTCGGCGGAAGCCCGGCGGAAGTCGCAGCGGTCGAGCTGCCCCTCCGCGGCGACCGCCTCCCGGCAGCGATCAAGCGCATCCTGCGAGATGTCCGAGAAGATGACCCGGCCGGTGGCCCCCACCCATTCGAGGGCGCCGAACGCGATCAGCCCGTCACCGGTCCCGACGTCCAGGACGGTTTCGCCGGGCGTGAGCTGGGCGCGGTCCAGCAGGTCGTTGCGCTGCGGGTAAAGGAACGAGGTCAGGCGGCGTTCGCGGGGTGCCTCGTCGTCTCCGTGGCGCACGCGCAGCAGCCAGGGGTGCCAGCGGTCCGGGCCGGCCGGCGACTTGCGGTCCGGGCCGGCCGGCGACTTGCGGTCCGGGCCGGCCGGCGACTTGCGGTCCGGGCCGGCCGGCGACTTGCGGTCCGGGCCGGCCGGTGGCTTCGGCGTGCTGACGTCGGCGGGGACGGGGACGGGGACGGGAGCTGGCGCGCTGCCGGGGGCGGGAGCTGGCGCGCTGGTGGCGGCGGGAGCTGGCGCGCTGGTGGGGGCGGGGATGGGAGTACCGGTGGGGGTCAATGGCGGGGCGGCCGCGGCGGTGGCCCCGGGACGGGCGGGGAACGGTGCGGGTGACGGCTGGCGCTCCGGCCACGGGTTGCGCTCGGGCCACGGTTCCCGGGCTGGCGGGGCGGGGCGTGAGGACGGCGCAGGAGCCTGCCGCTGAGGGGCGGAGGGGACGGGGCGCGGGGCCGATGGAGAAGCCTGCCGCTGTCCTGCGGAGGGGGCGGCCTGCGGCCGGGCGGCGGCCTGGGGTGAGGTGGAACGGCCGGGCCAGGGTCCCCGGACCGGCTGCGTCGGCCATGGTTCCCGCTGCCGTTGCGGCTGCGGCTGAGGTTGCGGCTGAGGTTGCGGCTGTGACTGAGGTCGCGGCTGAGGTTGCGACTGCGGCTGGCGTTGCGATTGCGGCTGACGTTGCGGCTGCGGCTGAGGTTGCGACTGCGGCTGACGTTGCCGTTGCGGCTGTGACTGCGGCTGCCGTTGCGGCTGCCGTTGCGATTGCGGCTGAGGTTGCGATTGCGGCTGCGATTGCGGCTGGCGTTGCGGTGGAGGCGATGTTTGCCGAACGGGCCGCGCCGGGGCTGAGTCCTGGGCCGGGCGCACCGGCTGCGGTTCCCGAACGAGCCGCGCCAGGCGTGGGTCCGCGGCTGGGCGCCCGAGGCGGCGAGGCTCCGGAGGCGGCGGCCGGAGCCACGCCTCGGATACGGACCGGACCGGAGCGCCCGGACCGGTCGCGGTACGCGGCGGGCGGGCTGCGGCCGTGTCCGGCGGTCCGGCGGCCGGACCCGGTGAGCGCCCGCCCACGGCCGCGGGAATCCCGCGCGTCACGCCGCCGCGCCGGATCGCGGTGCACAGGAAGGCCGCCACGAGCAGGAAACCGACCGGAACGGCGATAGCGGCCCTCATCGCGGTGATGAACGAATCGTGCCCGGCCAGCCGGTTCTGCAGAATGGCCAGGCAGAGCGCGCTCCCCAGCACCGAGCCGACTTGCCGGGCGGTATTCATGACACCCGAGGCGGCGCCGGCGAGGCGGGGGCTGACGTTCCGGGTGGCGATCGTCTGCATCGGCGATATCGTGCAGCCGACACCCAGCCCGGCGATTACGTAGCCGGGCACCAGGTCGTTCCAGTGCGACGTGGACCGGGCGGCCAGGACGATCACCCCCAGCCCCACCGCGTACAGCGTGAAGCCGGTCACCAGCAGGAGCTTGCCGCCTCGGTCGGCGAGGCGCCCGGCGAACGGTGCGGTGAACCCGGAGACCAGCGCCGACGGCGCAATCGTCAGCCCGGCTTTGAGCGGGCTGAAGCCGAGCACCGTCTGCAGGTAGATGCTCATCGGCAGCCACATCCCGACCAGGCCGATCGAGATGATCAGGCTGACCGTGCTCATCAGCGCGAAGTTCCGGTCGTGGAACAGCGAGAACGGCAGCAGCGGCGGCCGGTCCTGGCGGAGCGCCTGGACGAGCACGAAGATGACCATCAGCAAGACGCCGACCGCGAGGATCAGCGGGATGCTGATGAACGACCAGACCGGGCCCCAGTTATAGCTTTGCCCTTCGACCAGGCCGTAGGTGATCGCGACCAGGGAGGCGCTCGCGATGAGCACGCCGGGCAGGTCCATCGGCTGCCGCCGGCCGGACCGCACCTGCGGGATGACCAGGCTGGCGAGCACGATCGCGGTGACGCCCACCGGGATGTTGACGAAGAAGATCCACCGCCAGCCGAGCCAGGTGACCAGCATGCCGCCGACGGTGGGGCCGGCGATGGTGGCCAGCCCGGCCACACTGCCCCAGACCCCCAGGGCGGCGCCGCGCCGGTTGCTGGGGAAAATCGCGATGATGATCGCCATGGTCTGCGGCAGCAGCAGGGCGGCCCCCAGGCCCTGCACGACCCGCGCGCCGATCAGTTCGGTGACGTTCTGCGAAAGGCCCGAGGCGGCCGAGGCCACGGTGAACACGGCCACGCCGGTCAGGAAGAGCGTCCGCCGGCCGCGGAGGTCGCCCAGCCGGCCGGCGGTGATCATCAGGACGGCGAGCACGATGATGTAGGCGTTGATCACCCACCCGACTTCCGCCAGGGAGGCGTGCAGCGCGCGGCGCATGTCCGGGATCGCGATGTTCACGATCGTCAGATCGAGCAGGGTCATGAAGAAGCCGAGGCTGAGCGTCAGCAGGACCGCCCACTCACTGCCCCGCCTTCTCGGCATGCCCTAGCCACCTCTCGTTCGGCCCGATGATCGGCCCGATGGGTCGGCCCAATGATGGACGCCGATCATTGACCCAATGATTGACCCGATGATTGACCCGATCATTGACCCAATCATTGACCCGGTGATGGGCCCCATGATGGGCCCCATGATGGGCACTGGGCCGGCGGCTACGGGGACGGCATGGGCGCTCCCTTCAGCGCTCACCCTCAACACGAACCAAACGGCATACCGGTTCGCAATTCGTAATGTTTTGTCCTCCGGAAAATTCGCGCCAAAGCCCGGGACCTACGAGCCGAGCATGACGTCGGCTTGCTGGAGCAGTCCCCCGGCCCGGTCGACCGCCACGGCGAGCAGCAAGCGGGTGAACTCTCCGTCCAGTTCCACCGTGACGGACGTCTCGCCGTCCCCGGCGCGGCAGGCGCCAGCGCGGCACGGTCCGGCCCACGCGGCCGCCATCCGCAGGCGGCGGATCAGCAGCGCCCGGTCGAGCGCCGGGGCGGCCGGGATGGAGGCGGGCCACGACGTGGCACCGTCGTTCATCAGCGCGACGAGCCGGTCCACGGCCAGGCGCAGCGGGGAGCCCCCGGCGGGCGGCACGGCCAGGATCAGCGACTGCACCCGGGCGGGCCGTTGCGGGCTGAGCCTGATCTCGACCTGGGCCACTCCCCCGTCGCCGGTCAGCCACCAGCGGCAATGCGCGGGCGTGTCGAACTCGGGTGGCCGTGTCGCGGCGTCGCGGAAGGCCCCGAGACGCTCGCGGATCAGCGCGATCTTGTGCTGCCGTTCGGGGAACGGCTCGTCGAGCGGAACGTTGCCGGAAAAGAGCTTGTCCGCCACCGCGTCGTCCCAGGTCTGCAGCAGTTGGGCGACGTCGTCGCGGGCGGCCAGCGTCTCCGGCCACGGGCCCCCGGGGGCCAGCGCCAGGGCCCGGTCCGCGTGCGCGGAGCCGTGCAGATGCGGGGCGCGGTTCGGGACGGCGCGGCGCGCATGCTGCGCCAGAACGGTGGTGAGCAGCCGCACCGCGAACGGCCCGACGGGTGCGTAGGTGCTGTTGCCCAGGACGATCGCGCCCAGGCCCGTGGCCGGGTGCCAGCGCATGTTGCTGCCGAAGCCGGGGTAACCGCCGCTGTGCTGGACGATCCGTCCCCACGCCAGGTCGTCCTCGACGAACAGCCCGAACCCGTAACTGCTGGTCGCCGAACTGCCCGGCATCGGCATCGGCAAGCGGATACCGGTGGCGACCTGCGGAAGCTGCATCTCGCGCCGGGCCGAGCGGGACAGCGGGTGCGGGCCGCCGGTCTCCTCCGGGCCGGGCGGGAAGGCGGCGGCGAACCCGGCGACCCAGACGGCGAGGTCCCGCACGCAGCTGAACACCCCGCCCATCGGGGCGAACGCCCCGCACGGGGCCGGCGGGATCTGCGACCACCCCGCGCCGGCGCGACGGTGGCCGGCGGCGAGCTCCCCCGGGGTGAATTCGGCGGCCTCGAAGCCGGTATGCGACATACCGAGCGGGGCCAGCAGCCGGGTCCTGACGAAGTCCGGGTAGGGCGCGCCCGAGACGGCGGAGATGACCCGGCCGAGGATCGCGTAGCCAAGGTTGGAGTATTCGAACCGGGTACCGGGCGCCCAGGCGAAACTGACGCCCCCGGACAAGAACTCGGAGAACTCCGGAAGCGGTGTGCCCTGCTCCCGGTCCCCCCACGGATCGTCGGTGGGGAACCCCGCCGTCATCGTCAGCAGGTGCCTGATCCGGACCCGCTGGGCGTCAGGCGTGACCGGCGGCCAGCCACGCAGCTCGGGTACGTAGTCTTCGGCCAGGTCATCCAGGCTGAGCGCGCCCTCGTCGCGGAGCGCCAGGATCACCGAGGCGGTGAAACTCTTGGTCATGGAGGCGATCCGGAAGACCGTCCCGGCGTCCGGCGCGACGCCAGGCTCCCCGGCTCCGGCGGGCCCGGCGGGCCCGGCGACCCGGCGCTGGCCGAATCCCCCGGAGTGGACGAGGCGGCCGCCCGCCACGATGCCGTACGCGATGCCCGGCTGGCCGCCGCGGCGCTGGTAACTCTCAGCCAGGGCGTCCACCGCCTCCCGGTCCGCCGCCGGCAGCTCTGCCATCCCGTTGACTGGCTCCGGCTCCGCCGTCATGCCCGCCTCCCGTCCATGGCCCGCCTCCCGTCCATGGCCCGCCTCCCGTCCATGGCCCGCCTCCCGTCCATGGCCCGCCTCCCGTCGCTGGTCCGAAGGCCTAGTGTCTCAGCCCGGGACGTTTGGATCTTGCGCACCACCTGGCCGAGTGGTTCGTTACGAAAAGTCAGGCAACGTACGGCGTTCCGCTGGGTTAGCGGTGCATGCGATGATCGATGCTGTCCGGGGACGCCGCTGGGGCGCCTCGAGACGTGGAGGTTCACCGATGAATCTGCAGCCAGAAGGACCACGCTCGGCCGCTACAGGAACGCGGACCGCAGCAGGAGTCCCGGCCGCCGGACAGCCGTCCGTCGCGACGAGGCCGGCCCAGACCACTCAGCCGGAGCCGCTGTACGGCGGCGCTTCCGGGCGGCGGGTTACCGTCCGGGACATCGCCGCCGCCAAGGCACGCGGCGAGAAGTGGCCTATGCTCACCGCCTACGACGCGCTCACCGCGCACATCTTCGACGAGGCCGGCATTCCGGTGCTGCTCGTCGGCGACTCGGCCGCGATGGTGGTGTTCGGGCACGACACCACGATCCCGGTCTCCCTCAATGACCTGATCCCGCTCACGGCCGCCGTCGTCCGGGGCACAAGCCGGGCCATGGTCGTCGCCGACCTGCCGTTCGGCTCCTACCAGGGGTCGCCCGGCGACGCGCTCACGGCCGCGACCCGGTTCATGAAGGAATCCGGCGCGCACGCGGTCAAGCTGGAGGGCGGCCAGCGGGTCGCGCGCCAGGTCGAGGACCTGGTCGCGGCCGGGATCCCGGTCATGGCCCATCTCGGTCTCACGCCGCAGTCGGTGCACGCGTTCGGCGGGTACCGGGTACAGGGCCGTGGTGAGGACGGCGAGCAGCTGGTGCACGACGCCAAGACCCTGGAAGCGGCGGGCGCGTTCGCCGTCGTCCTGGAGTGCGTGCCCACCGCGCTGGCGGCGCGGGTGACGGAGGCCCTGTCGATCCCCACGATCGGCATCGGAGCCGGCCCGGTTTGCGACGCCCAGGTCCTGGTCTGGCAGGACATGGCCGGCCTGTCACCGCGGACACCGAAGTTCGTGCGCAAGTACGCGGATGTGGCCTCGGTCCTGCACGACGCGGTCTCGGCGTACGCTCACGATGTAGTGTCCGGCCAATTCCCCGGGCCGGAGGAGTCCTACCGCTAACCCCCACCCCCAGGGATCCGGATGTACGTACCCGCACATTTCGCGGCCGACGACGGCCTGGTGAGCGAACTGCTCGCCAGGCACGGCGCGGCCGATCTGGTGACGAGCACAGCGCAGGGGCTGCTGGCGACGATGCTGCCGTTCGTCTACGATCCCGAGGCCGGCTCCCGCGGCGCGCTGCTCGGCCACCTGGCGCGTAACAACGACCAGTGGAAGGTGCCGTCCATCGGCGAGTCGCTGGTCATCGTCCGGGGCGCGGACGCCTACATCTCGCCATCCTGGTACCAGTCGACCGCCGAGCACGGCCGGGTGGTCCCGACCTGGAACTACATCACCGCGCACGTCTACGGCAAGCTCGTCGTCCACGATGACCCGGACTGGGTCGAGAACCTCGTGCGCCGGCTCACCGACAAGCACGAGAGCCACCGCGAGCAGCCCTGGTGGGTGGATGACGCGCCGCCGCCGTTCATTGCGGGGCAGTTGCGCGCGATCGTCGGCGTGGAGCTGGCCATCACGCGGATCGAGGCGAAGGCCAAGCTGAGCCAGAACCGGCCGCAGGCCGACATCGACGGCGTGATCGCGGGCCTGCGCGCCGAGGGCCGCGACCAGAACGCGGACGACGTCGAAAGCGCGCGGCCCGCGCCGGAGTAGAGCCCGGAGTCAGGCGCCGGGTCAAGCCGGGGTCAGGCGCCGGGGTCGACCGTCACGTCGGCTCGATTCGCGTAAAAGGCCACATGGTCGGCGATCTCCGCGACCGCGGCGTACGGCTTCTCGTACGTCCAGATGGCGTCGTCGACCGTGCCGTCCGGGGTCTCGACGCTGTAGTAGCTGGCGTCACCCTTGAACGGGCAGTAGGTGGCCGTGTCGGTCCGCCGCAGCAGGCTCTGGTCCACGTCGGCCATCGGGATGTACTGCACCGCCGGGTAGGTGGACTCCTGCAGGGTCAGGGCACCCCGGGAATCGGCGACGACCGTGTCCCCGATCCGGACCACGACGCGGCCCTGGGTCGGCTCGATCGTGATCGGGTGCTCGGCAGTGGGCTGCAGGACGGGTCGGGACATGACCTTCTCCTTATGCGTTCGGACGGCTCGCTTCTCAGTCAACAGCGAGAACAGAGCACAGCGGGCCTCTGTTCCGCCCGCCGCGCATCGGCCGCTCCTACCGCGCGGCCGGCCGCAGCGCCCCCGGGTCAGGGCGACGACACCAGGGTGAGGCGGGCCTCAGCACCCCGGGGCGCGGCCGACCTCAGCGCCCTACGGCGCGGCGGACCTCAGCGCGGGCAGGACCTCTTTGCCGATCATCTGAATGGTCGCCATCGGGTCCTCCGACATGACCTGAATCGAGACGATGTCCGCTCCGATGTCGGTCACCAGCGGATGGTAGGCGTCGACCAGCCCGGCGGCGTCCCGGGCGCAGGTATAGCTGGAGAGGACCTCAGCCGGGTCCATCTCGTCGGCCCGCGCCCGGAGCTCGGCGGGGTCGGCCGTCTCCAGCCGCCCGGGGGCGCGCAGGCCGCGCATCGGCCGCAGACAGTGCCAGGCCTCCTCGTCGTTCTCCGCCAGCACCGTCCACCGGGTGGCCAGGATGAGCTGGGCGGCGCCGCGCTCGGCGGCCGCGCGCCGGTAGGGCTCGATGACCTTGGCCACCGTGTCCTCGGGCTGCTTGACGCTCGTAATCAGGCCGTCGGCGTACCGCCCGGCGAAGTCGGCGGACTTGGGGCCGCCGGCCGCCATCAGGACCGGCAGCGAGCCCACCGGCGGCGAATAGAGGCGCGCAGCCTCGGTCGTGTAGTACGTCCCGGAGAACGAGACCTTCTCGCCCGCGAAAAGCCGGTGGATGATCTCCAGGGCTTCCTGCATACGGCCCTGCCGCTCGGCGTACCCGGGGAACGGGAAACCGAGCGGGCGCTCGTTGATGGCCTCGCCGGTCCCCACCCCGAGCAACAGCCGGCCACCGGACAGCCGGTCCGTCGTCGCGGCCATCTGCGCGACCAGCCCGGGGTGATAGTGGAACAGCGGGCACGTCACGGCGGTCCCGAGCTGGACCCGCTGCGTCCGCGCCGCGACCGCGCCCAGCCACGACCACACGAAACCCGCCGCGGACGCATCGTCCACCCACGGATGGAAGTGATCGGAGCCGAGGACCACATCGAAACCGGCCTCCTCGGCCGCCACGGCCTGCTCCACCAAGTCCTCGGGCTGATAGGCCTCATGACTGCACAGCCAGGCAAATTTCATGGTCACCCTGAATTCCGCGACGACGCTTACCTCTTCAGGACGCTACCAAAGTGCCCGGCGCACCCCGCATCCGCGCCTGCCCGTCACCGCCGCATTCGTCCCGCCCGTTACCAGGTCTCCACCCGGGGTGACGATACGACTGTATGCAATCGTGTGATGACCGTGCGAATTATCATCGGCTAAGGCACGATGGAGATGTGAATGGGGACGAGGTAGCCGCGCTTCGAGCCCTGCTCGACCCGACTGGATGGCCGGAGCGCACCCGGTTGTTCGCACGCGCCCTGCGGACCTCGACCAGCATGCGCGGCGGCCTGCTCCTGGTCGGGACGCCCGCGGAGGAGCCCTGGCATCTCGCGGCACACCTGGACGACGAGAGCCGCCTGTCCGGGATCACCGAACTGGCCCCCACCCTCGTCCGCTGGAACGCCCCGGTGAACGCGCCACCGCACCTGCGGGTCGGCCTCGAACGCCTGGAGGCGGCCCGGCGCGGGGAGACGCTGTTCGTGGTCACGCCGGAGACCGCACCTGCCCCGCTGCTGGAACGGGTCAGCGGCGCCCGCCGGGCCGGCGCCACGATCCTCGCCCTGAACCAGGGCGATCGCGAACTGGACGGCCTGGCGCACGAGACGCTGACGGTACAGCCGGGAGTCGCGCCGGTGTCGTTCAGCGTGGCCCAGCACCTGGTCAGCGCGGCGGCCGGGGAACGCATCCCGCAGCCGCGGCGCGGCGTGCGGCAGCGGCTGGCGCGCCTGCTGGACGTGGTCAGCGGGCCGTCCACGTAACGCCCCGCGGGAGCCGGGAGTCCGGGCTCAGCGGTCCGGGCTCAGCTGTCCAGGCTCAGGACCATGGTCGGGCGCTCGATGACATGATCGGGGCGCAGCGGCCGGACGGCCGTGCCGATCGCGAAGAACTCGGTGGTATGAGTGCCCCAGGTGTGGCTGTGCTGCCGCAACTGGACCCCCACGATGCCCTCCGCGTGCAGCGCTTCGGCTTCGGCCTGCATTCGGCTCATGGCCAGCTCGCGGGCGTCGTAGAGAGCCTGGGTGAACTGCTCGATCTCGACGTTCCGCCCGATGTTGCCCAGCATGCTGCCCATCCGCTGGTGCGCGATGTGGTAGACGCAGGAGCCCATGACCATGCCGAGCGGGGCGTAACCGGCCCGGATCAGCGTCCAGAAGTCCTGCCCGGACAGGTCGGAGGTGAACGGCTGGTTTTTGTTGTTCCGCCATTGCGTGACGCCCCCGCCGCCGGCGCCCTCCTCGGCCTTGACCGCGGTGCCCACCGCGATGAACTCGGCGATGTCGTTGCCGAACTCCTTCATCTCGACGTCCAGCCGCACTCCGACGATCCCGTCCGCGTGCAGCGCGTCGGCCTCGGCCTCCATCCGGGTCATGGCCAGCTCCCGGGCGTGGTACATGGCCTGCGAGAGCACGTCGAGTTCCTGGTTCTTGCCCCACCGGCCGAGCTGCAGGCCGACGTGGTAGATCGAGGTGCCGAGCACCAGCCCGAGCGGGCGGAACCCGACCTCGCGGACGAGCAGGAACTCGTTCACCGACAGGTCCGAGGTGAAGATGCTGCCCGCGCGGCCCGGCTCGAGTTCGGCGAGACGCCGCATGGCGTCCTGCGGCACTCCCGCTGCGCCCAGGTCTTCGGTGAGGTTCTGGTCGGTCATCCGCCTTCTCCTACGTTCGTCCGATTCGCGTACGCGCGGCCTGCCGGCGCTGCGGGTCGAGGGATAGCACAGCCAGGCTCGGCTTACGCTCCTGAGCCGCCGACACCGAGAACCGGGCGATCGACGTGCCGATGATCGTCGTTTCCACGATGTGGTCGCGGCTGCCTTCCTGCATGGGGCACTCGCGCTCGCTGACGCGCATCTTCATGTCGGCGATCACGACGCCCTCGGCGCCCTGCCGCCTTACCTCCCGCTCGAGCTGGATCCGCGCGTCGTGCCGACCCTCGTGGACAAGCTCGGTGTACCCGGCCACCTCGGCGTTGCCCGAACTCCAGCGCGTCTGGCCCACCGTGAGCCAGTCGTCGTGCCGGGCCGCGACCGAGATACCGAGCGCGAGACCGGCCGGCACCCAGCCGCGCGTGATCAGCTTGGCGAAGTCCTGCCCGGACAGGTCAGAGGTGAAGGGGGCCTTCTTCGGCGGCGGCGCGCCCGGGGCGCGCACCGCGGTCCCGATTGCCTTGAACTCCAGGCCGCCCGCCGGGAAGCGCCCGATCGACAGGTTCACGCCGACCACACCGTGACCGCCCAGGGCCGTGCATTCGGCGACCATCCGGTTGATCGCGGTGTGCCGCGCGTCGTAGAGCGCCTGCACCAGCGGGGCGAAGGAAGTGACGCCGCCGCGGCCGGACACCTGCGTGACGGAGCGCGTCGGGCCGAACGAATTGCCGTAGTAGCCGGTCCACGCGCCCGCGCAGCCGTACCCGCCGGTGTAGCCGATGTTGTACACGGCCGCGCCCAGGACCTGGCCGACCGGCTCGAAGCCCACGCTCCGGATCGAGGTGAACTCGTCCGTGGACAGGGCGGAGCCCCACGTGCCGCTGCGCCGGATCTCGGCCATCCGCGCCTCGGCGATCGAGGGCAGTCCCGACCGCCGCGGATTATCAGTCACGGCGCACCTTTCTCGCGGGTCACCTCACGATACTCTGCCGCCCCGCGTCAGAAAGCCGGCTCACCTTCATCGTCGCCGCCCCGCGTCAGAAAGCCGGCTCATCCTTCGTCGTCGCCGTCCTGCGCGTCCCACTCCCGGTTCCGCTCCTGCACCAGTTCCAGGGCGCGGCTGGCTTCCGCGCGGGTGGCGTACGGCCCGAGCCGGTCCTTACCCGGGCAGCCGTCGTCGCCTTCGACCTGGTGGTGCGTGAGGCAGTACCACCAGTGCTTGTCATCGTCCATGGATATTAGACTCGCAGATTATGGCGACCAAGCTCCACCCGGGCGGACCATCCGAGTTGCGCCCGGTTCCCCCGCAAATCCCACGGCCCGAGTACGTCGGCCGGAAACGCCCGCGACTTGGCGAGCCCGATATCAAGAACCCCGCCACGATCGAGCGGATGCGGGTGGCCGGCAAGATCGCGGCCCAGGCCCTGGTCGAGGTGGGCAAGCACGTCGCCCCGGACGTCACCACCGACGAACTGGACGAGATCGGGCACGACTTCCTGATCGCGCACGACGCGTACCCCAGCACGCTCGGCTACCGCGGCTACCCGAAGTCCCTGTGCACCTCGCTCAACGACGTGATCTGCCACGGCATCCCGGACGGCACGGTGATCCGCGACGGCGACATCGTCAACGTGGACATCACGGCCTTCATCGGCGGCGTGCACGGCGACACCAACGCGACGTTCTGCGCGGGCGACGTGGACGAGGAGTCGCGGCTGCTCGTCGAGCGGACCCACGAGGCCATGATGCGGGGGATCCGCGCCGTCGAACCGGGACGCCCGCTGAACGCGATCGGCCGGGTCATCGAGTCCTACGCGCGCCGGTTCAGCTACGGCGTGGTCCGCGACTTCACCGGTCACGGCATCGGCACGACATTCCACTCCGGCCTGGTCGTCGCGCACTTCGACGACCCCGGCAACGACTTCGTGATGGAACCGGGCATGACGTTCACGATCGAGCCGATGCTGACCCTCGGCACCATCGACTACGACATCCTGGCCGACAACTGGACGGTGGTCACCAAGGACCACAAGCGGACCGCGCAGTTCGAGCACACCGTCCTCGTCACCGACGACGCCCACCAGATTCTCACCCTTCCTTAGGGCAAGCCCATTTTTTAACCGTAACGGGCCGCGGTGGGAGTACCGCGGCCCGTTCGGGTTCTCCTGGCTCGAGTGCTAGGCGTCGCGCTTGCGGAAGAGGATGAAGCCGGCGATCAGGGCGGCCGCGGTGTAGGCGCCGAGCACGGCGAACTCGCCCCAGGGAGAGAACATATGCGGGTGAGCGCCGGCCACCGTTGACGTGATGGCATCACCGGCCGACGACGGCAGCCACCGCACCACGTCCGCGTGCCAGGTGTCCGGCAGCAGGTTGACCAGGATAGGAATGACGAAGAGCACGGCCACCATGATGGTGATCGCCCCGGCCGTGTGCCGGATCATCGATCCGATGCTGTAGGCGAGCAGTCCGCACAGGGTGACGAACAGAGCCGCGCCGACCACGGCCCGCAGCACATTCGACTGCGAGAGCGTCGCGTTGTCGTGGGTACTGGCCAGCAGCGCCTGCCCGAGCCAGAAGGAGGCAAAGGCGGCGACCAGCGCCATGACCAGCATCACGGCCGCCATGACGGCGGCCTTGGCGAGGTAGATCACGCCGCGCCGGGGCATCGCCGTCAGCGACGTACGGATGGCCCCGGTCGAGTACTCCGAGGTGATCACTATCGCGCCGAGGACCACGATGACGAGTTCGCCGAGGAAGTAGAGACCGGCGAGGCTCGTCGCCGTCGCGTCGAAGGTGGCCCGGTCCGACGGGCTCGTCTGGGACCAGTGCGCCGCGATACCGCCGGTGATCGCGGCGCCGAGCCCGATACTGATCACCAGTAGCGCCAGGATCGTCCAGTAGGTGGAGCGCACCGACCGGATCTTGGTCCACTCGGAGCGCAGCGTGCCGGTCAGTCCGGCGCGGCCGGATGCGGGGGGCAGCGCCGACAGGCGCGTGGCCTCTGTGGTGACCGCCATGTCAGCTCGTCCTTCCTGCGCGCGCCTGCTCGGTGGCCATGCCCGCCGGCTGACCCACGGCCGCCGGGGCCGCCTTATCCGCCTCGCCCCCGGGGCCGGCGGGACTCGGCGAACCGGTCCCGTCCGAGCCGGCGTGGTACTCCACGCTGTCCGCGGTGAGCTCCATGAACGCCTGCTCGAGGGACGCGCGGGTCTGGGAAAGCTCGTGCAGCCGGACCCCGGCCTCGAAGGCGACGTCGCCGACGCGCTCGGTGGGAAGGCCCTGGACGAGCAGTGAGCCGTCGCCGTTGGCGGTGGCGGTGCCCCCGGCCGCGGCGACGGCCTTGGCCAGCGCGTCGATCTGCGGCGTGCGGACCCGGACGGTCTCGGTCGAGTTCTCCGCGATGAACTTCTCGATCGTGGTGTTGGCGATCAGCTTCCCCCGGCCGATCACGATGATGTCGTCGGCGGTGTTCTCCATCTCCGACATCAGGTGGCTGGAGACGAACACCGTGCGGCCCTCGGCCGCCAGGGCCTTCATCAGGTTGCGGATCCAGCGGATGCCCTCCGGGTCCAGCCCGTTGACCGGCTCGTCGAACATCAGCACCGACGGGTCGCCGAGCAGGGTCCCGGCGATGCCGAGCCGCTGGCTCATGCCGAGGGAGAAGCCCTTGGACCGTTTCTTGGCCACGTCGGTCAGGCCGACCAGCCCCAGCACCTCATCCACCCGGCGCTTGGGAATGTTGTTCGTCTGCGCCAGGGAAAGCAGGTGGTTGTAAGCGGTGCGGCCACCGTGCACGGCCTTGGCATCCAGGAGCGCGCCGACCTCGCGCATCGGGTAGGCCAGTTCCCGGTACTGCTTACCGTGCACCGTGACCGATCCGGCCGTGGGGTAGTCCAGGCCGAGGATCAGCCGCATGGTGGTGGTCTTGCCGGCCCCGTTGGGGCCCAGGAAACCGGTTACCTTGCCGGGTTCCACACTGAAGGAGAGGTCGTTGACGGCGACCTTGTCGCCGTATCGTTTCGTGAGGCCCCGTACCTCGATCATCTAGTAGTCCCTTCATGCCCCTGAGCAAACCCGGATTGACCGGGTCACGGCTATTCTCGCGTATTTGCGTCAGCGGTTCGGTACCCGCGAACGTTTTCACGGTAGGCGTCACGCGCAGGGCGCCAAAGTACCGTGCATCCACAGCGTGGCATGACAAATGTCAGGGGGCATCGTCCTAAAGGGTGATTCGGGTGTGCACCCACCGGATGATTTCGAGCCAACTGGGCGCGCGATCGCCGGCTCCCGGGGCTCCCCCCGCGGCAGGAAGGCAGCAGGAAAAACGGTCGCCGGCGCCCGTTCGGCGGCTCCCCGGCGGATGCGCCGCAGCGGGCAAGAGTGCCGTCGGCGCCCGTTCGGCCAAATTATTCAGCCCCGCCGGGCGCGTGCGTGCACGCTGACCGTGTAACCGGCGCTGCGGTTGACGACCTGGTGCAGCTGGCCGCTCCCGTGGACCCGCATCTTGCCGGGCACTAGTGGCGTCGTCGCGACCCCGCCGTCGCCGATCGCCTGCTCCGTGACCTCCCCCGCGACCACGGTCACCACTTCGCAGCCGCAGTCGCCCTCCGCCCAGCCCCCGCCCGCGTCCCTGTCCCGGTCCGGGTCCTTCGATGCGGCCGGCGCCGAGGGCGGAATGATCATGAGCCACGCCTCGGCCGGACCATCCATCGGGAGGCTGACGCGAACGGGCCGTTCGGGGTCGAACCGGACCAGTCCCCACCAGCGTTCCGGGGCGGCCGTGACGAGCCGCAACTGGCGGGCCAGCTCGCCGATCGTTGCCGCGGACCCGGCGGGCAGACCAGACCCGGGGAGTCCGGGAGGCCCGGGAGCGATGAGCTGGGCGATTTCCGGGGCGACGGAAACGTCGAGGTTCACGAAATCCAGTCCTTCACGTGGTGTCCAGGGGAATCCCCCGGTCAGCGCCGGGGAGCCGGGGGTCTCATCACCCGGCGACGGCGTGGGCCAGGACTGGCCGATCGGACGGCGCCCTCAGCGAGGGCGGGCGATCATTTGGTCAGCGCGCAGGCGGCCGTCAGCGACAGCAACACGAAGGACAGTGACCGTGCGCGCCCGTCGCCGCACGGCGTGAATCGCTGCGGCGGGGCAGGCAGAAACGGTCGTCCACAACACATAGGACAGCGCATCCCGGCCCGGGTGTCAAACCGGCCCGCCGGACTGGACGGTAACTCAGGCGCCGACGGTCCCGTCGATACCCTCGCGCAGGAAGTCCGCGTGCCCGTTGTGGCGGCCGTACTCCAGCAGAACGTGCACCATCACCATCCGCAGCGACACGTCCTCATCCCATCGTGGCTGCCACCCGGCCAGGTCCAGGGTCGCGGCCGCCCGCTCGATGCGGCGCGAGTTCTCGACCTCCGCCGCCCAGGCCGCGAACGCCTCAGCCCTGGTCGAGGCGCTCGCGTCGTACGCCGCCTGGAAATCAATCTTGTCGGACCAGACCATGGGCGCATCGTGGTCCTCGAATACCCGGCGGAACCAGGTACGTTCCACCTCCGCCAGGTGCCGCACCAGGCCGAGCAGCGACAGCGTCGACGGCGGCATCGACTGCAGCCGCAACTCCGCATCGGTGAGCCCGTCGCACTTCATGGCGAGGGTCGCACGCTGGTAGTCGAGGAAGGCCCGCAGCATGTCGCGTTCGGTGCCGAAGCTCGGCGGCCCCACGCGATGGTCAGTGGTCACCGGTCGTGCTCGTGGGCTGTCTGGTCACTGCGTTCCAGGGTCTGGAGGGCCCGGGTGATGTGGGCGGCGGTGACGTCATCGCGGGACCAGGCGGCGGCGCACAGGGCGCGCAGGCCGTCAATCCTCGTACGCCGACCATCAATCCTGCTGCGCTGGCCATCAATCCTGCTGCGCTGGCCATCAATCCTGCTGCGCTGGTCATCAATCCTGCTGCGCGGGCCGGACAGCTCCAGCTCGCTGCCGTCGTCCGCCCAGCGCGCCGTCCAGCCACCGCAGCCGAACGCGCCGTCCTCGGAGCGAGGAGCAGGCTGGGGCTCGACTAGCCCGGAAAGGTCCTCGGCCAGGTAGGTGGGCCGCTGGTGCGGGGGCGCGAGCACCGCTTCGGCGGGGCCGGTCACGCCGGTCAGCACCAGCAGGCTGTCCGCGTCCACCCGCTGCGCGGCCTCGATGTCGGTGTCGAGCCGGTCCCCGACCACCAGCGGGTGCCGTGCTCCGGTCCGCATCACCGACTCTTCGTGCAGGGGCGGTTCGGGCTTGCCCGCGATCAGCGGCGTCTGCCCGGTCGCAAAGGCGATCACTTGCAGCAGCGAGCCGTTGCCGGCCTGCGGCCCGTGCGGGCCGGGCAGCGTCTTGTCGGCATTGGTCCCGATAAACAGCGCGCCGGCCGCGACGGCCAGGCTGCCCTCGGCCAGCAGCGGGTAGCCGATCCCGGGGGTGAAGCCCTGGACGACGGCCGCGGGCCGTTCGGCCGCGGTGGACACCGGCCGGAGCCCGCGTTCCCGCACCGCGACCCGCAGTCCCATGCCGCCGATGACGAGGACGGCCGAGCCCGCCGGGAGCCGTTTCGCCAGCAGCCGCGCGGCGGCCTGCGCGGAGGTGACGACGTCCGCGGGCGTGGCGGCGATCCCGAACCCGGTCAGGACCTCCGCGACGGCGGCCGGGGTGCGGTTCGCGTTGTTGGTGACGTAAGCGAGCCGCATGCCTGCCTCGCCGGCTTTGCGCAGGGCCTCCCTCGCGCCGGGGACCGCGCGACCGCCGATGTACACGACTCCGTCCAGGTCGAGGAGGGCGACGTCGTAGGCCTGGCAGAGCGGCTCCTCGCTGGCCCGGGGCGCGCCCGCGCCCGCATCCTGGCGCACGGCCCGGCTCACGCGTCCTTCCTGCGGTCGGCCTCTTGACCGGCGGCTCGATGGGCGCCCCGTGAATGCAGCGTGGCGCGCACAGCCAGCAGGGCGTTCGTGTAGTGCCGGTTATCGGGCCGCATGGCGACGGCCAGGGCCAGGTACTCGGCGGCAGAGGCGGGATTACCGGACCGCGCCAGCGACAGGCCGAGCCCGAAGTGCGCGTAGTCGTCGGCGGGGCTGGCCTCCACGATCAGCCGGAAGTTGGCCGCGGCCTCGGTGTAGCGCTTGGCGTCGAACTGCGCGCGGGCCAGGGCCTCCCGGACGCTGCGGGAGCCGGGCTCGGCCGCCGCGGCGCGCTGCAGGATCTGTGCCGCCGCCGCCGGGCTGCCCCGGCTGAGCAGCTCCAGTCCGCGCTGATACCAGACGTGCGGGTCACCCTCGGGACCGTCGGCGTCAAAATGCTCAGGCCGCTCGCCGCCCGGCCGGGAATCCTGAATACCGTTTGGTCCTTCTGACATGTGTGCTGACCCTTCCGTCCGACCAACAGCCAGCGCCGGGGGCTTCCGGACTCGCGCTGGCGCCCTTTCGCGGGGTTCGCTACGCCGCTGACCGGGTGAGCGGCATCGCGAACGTCACCTCCCCACCGTATGACGTCATCGGCCCCGGCACCGTAGAGCGCCTCCTTAAGTCCGAGCCCCACAACGTCGTCCGTCTGATCTTGCCCGGCGCCGGATCGGGGCAATCACCACGCGACCCCGGCGTCATAGAACTGGCGGCCCGCGAGCTGCGCGACTGGCTGGCCTCGGGCGTACTGGTGCGTGATCCGCAGCCGGCGCTGTACGCCTACGAGCAGAGCCTGCCCGCTGACGGCGGCGGCATTCCTGGGCTGGACGGTACCACCGGTTCGGGCGAGACCCCAGGCTGGGAGGTCGTCCAGCGCGGGCTGGTGGGTGCGCTGCGGCTCGTTCCGCCGGCTTCACCCAGCGTGCTGCCGCATGAGGACGTGGTGCCCGGTCCGGTGGAAGGCCGGCGTGAGCTGATGGAGGCGACGCAGGCCAACCTGGAGCCGATCTTCCTGCTGTATGACTCGGGGGCGGCGGGCGGCGGCCCGAGCGCGGCGACCCGCCTGGTGGACGAGGTGGCGGCCACGAGGGAGCCGCTCGTGTGCACGGTGACCGACGACGGCACCCGGCACCGCATCTGGGCACTGACCGATCCGGCGGAGCACGAGCTCGTCGCCGCCGACCTGGCGGCGCGCAGCGCGCTGATCGCCGACGGGCACCATCGCTACGCCGCCTACCTCGAGATGCAGAACCGTGAGCGCGCGGCCGGCCAGGATGGCGGCCCCCGGGACTTCGGCCTGGCGTTCCTGGTCGATTCGGCGGCCTACCCGCCGCGGATCGGAGCCATTCACCGGGTGATTCCGGCGCTGTCCCCCGCGCGGGCGGCCGAAATGGCCAAGGGTGTGGTCCGCGTTACGTCCGTTCCGGAAAATCTCGACGATGCGGTACGGGCGCTGGCCGATGCCGGGCAGGATGGCCCGGCCTTCCTGCTCACGGACGGCGCCGATCAGTACCTGCTGACCGATCCGCACCCGGACCGGCTGGCCGAGGTCATGCCACCGGATCGGTCGGCGCGCTGGCGGGGCCTCGCGGCGTCCGTGCTCCGCGAGCTCCTGATCAAGGGTGCGTGGGGGCTGCCGGACGCCGAACCGGACGTGGTCGTGGTGCCCGGCGACGCCGCCGCGGCGGCCGGGGCGGCCCGGCAGGCGGGCGGCACCGCCGTCATCTGCAACCCGGTGTCCGCCCCCGATGTCCGCTCGGTGGCCGAGAACGGAGAACGGATGCCGCGCAAGTCCACGTCGTTCGGCCCCAAGCCGCGTACCGGGCTCGTGATGCGGACCTTCGCGAACTCCTGAGCGGCGCGAACTCCTGAGCGGCGCG
>Ga0182014_10001952_pt1 | contig 26734 bp, 19 predicted proteins | sample 612S2DmetaG_FD_120489 | JGI IMG/M metagenome (GOLD analysis project Ga0182014, IMG submission 120489) | Permafrost microbial communities from Stordalen Mire, Sweden - 612S2D metaG | ecosystem: Environmental > Terrestrial > Soil > Wetlands > Permafrost | place: Sweden: Stordalen | collected... | reverse complement strand
GAACTGCTACTCCTGTGAGATAAGCATTGACATGAAATGGCATTCCCCTACTATTATTCCGTACCTGAGGTTCTTTTACCTCGGTTCCTCCCGACCCAGTGTCGATCGTGCATTGTCGGCACTGGGTTGTTCTGTCGTCACCCGTGAGCGCATCAGCAGATTCAGAAGTGCCGGCAAGAATGTCAGCCCCGCGATCATGCACGTCGCCAGGCCTGTAGTCATAACGCAGCCCAGGCTGTGTATGCCCTGATGCTGCGCCAGGATCAGACTGCCGAACCCGGCCATCGCCGTCAACCCGGAGACAAGCACCGCTTTGCCGGTGCTGCGCGCGAGCAGACTGGGCGTCTGCTCTTCGGCAAACCGGTTGAGGATGTGAATGCCGTTGGTCACGCCGATGCCGATCACGAGCGGAAGAGTCATAATATTCGCCGGGTTGAGCGGTACGCCCAGCCATCCCATCAGGCCGCCCAGCCAAAGCGAACCAATCGCGACCGGCACCAGCGCGAGCACGACGCAGGCGACACTGCGGAAATGAAGGAACACCAGCAGCGCGATTGCCCCCAGGGAATACCACGCGGCCTGCTGGTAGCTGTCCTTAAGCAGGGCTGTGTAATGATAAAGCTGTACCGGCGTCCCGGTGACGTTCGGATAGAGCTTTCCCACCTGGTCAATAAACACTTTTTGGTTCTCCCGTTTCCAAATGTCCTCCTTGGGATAAACCATCAGCAAGTATTTGCCCGTAACGCCGACGAACCGGTCACGCAATGCCGGCGGCAAATCCGCGACGCTCAAGGGGCCGCGGCTGTCCTCAGTGCTCAACGCCTGGAAGGTGTCATGGACGTCGTCAAAGAGGCTGCGCTGGAACTCCGCCAGTTTGACCGAGTTGGCCTCGACCTGGTTGGTGTCGCCCAGCAACATCTCCCGGCGCAGTGCTTCAATGGCATCGCGCAAGGCGTTGAACTGCGGCACCAGTTCGGGGGCATCCTTTTGAACATCGTCAAGCGCTGCGCCGAGGTAACCCCGCAGCGAGTAGAGCGTGCCGCTCAGCTCCTGGAGATTCACCGGCTTGGGATCCGGGGCAGCAAAGCGGACAGTGCAGAGCTCCTTTTTGATCTCATCGACCAGGGTTAACTTACGCGTCTGGTCTTCACTCAAGAAACTGGTAATCGAATCCACGCTGGCAACCGCCGGCAGGTTCGTAAGCTGTTGCTCGAGCACGGCGGCCTGCTGCAGGTTGGTGGCGACGACGGCTCCGAACAGGACGCCCTTGGGGGTCGAGTCAATGAGTTCCTTCTCAAATTCCACCGCCGGCAGGCCTTTGCTCTGCATGTTGAGCAGGTCGTAGTCAAAATAGACCTTATGAAGCTGCGTGGCCGCGAGAGCGCACAGCGCGAGCGTCACGCCGGCGGTCCAGCCTGGCCGCCGCAGCCAGAGGTTCTCGATACGCGCCCGCTTCTCCGCGAGTGCGTCCCCCGGTTCCTGATCCTCCACATTCTGGCGCCCGCGAATGAGCAGCACGGGCAGCATGGTCATCATGGGGACCATGCAGACCAGCAATCCGCCGCCGCAGATGATCCCCATTTCCTGAATGCCCTTGAAGTTGGTGAGCCCCATCGCGAGGAATCCGCCGGCGGTGGTGAAGCCGCCCGTAAAGATGCCCTGCCCGGTAAACACCATGGCCTTGGTCAACGCCGCTTCCTTGCTCAGGCCGCGCCGCAGCTCCTCCTCGTAGCGAGAGATCAAATGGACGCCATAGTCAATGGCCAGACCGATCAGGATCGGCATGAACGTGATCGTCAGGATATTCAAATGGCCGATCACCAACGTCGCAAAGGCCAGCGTGTAACCGAGGCCGATCAGCAAACAAGCCGTTGCTTTCACGGGCCGGCCCGTCTCCTGGTAGCCGTAAATGAAGATGAGGGCGCATAGAACGAGCGACACGATCGCGGCCACCGTGGTGTCTTTCTGCGACTGCGTCATTTCATCCAGCTCCAGCACCGGCTCGCCGGTAAGGCCGACGTTGAGGCCTGGCACCTCAGTCTTCGTTTCCGTCACCAACTGGCGCAGCCGTGCCACCGCCGCGCCGTTCAGGTCTTCCGTCGGCGCCTGAGTCGTCACCAGGTAGATGCGCCCCTTGGCAAAAGTGATGTACATCTGCTGCTCCGCTTCCTCCCCCGGATCAAAAAGCGCGGTGATGCCCGGCGAGGGCGGAGTGCCCTGGCGGTGCAGGCTGTCCGTGGCTTGGCTTACGATCCGCTCCAGGGCCGGCAGCGCCTTGACCAACGCGTCGTTCTCAGCGTTGGCCTCCTGTTTGGCGGTCCGAAACTGGGCACAGACCATGTTGAACAGCGAGACCAGGTTCGTCGTGCGGGTGAATTGCGCGATGAAGGGCCGAAAGTCCTTCAACGTCTTGCTCAAGTCGGCCAAATCCTTGTCGGACACGAACAACAGGGCCTTGGAGCCCAGCATTTTGAGGTCCCCTTTGTAGAATACGTTATGGAATGCGTTGGTTTCCGCCTCCAGCTTGGCTCCCAGCCGCTCCACGAACTGCCGGTTTTTCTCAGCGTTCTCGCTCTCCACCACAACCACCAGATCATCCTGCGTTGGAAACTCCTCCTTGAACCGGAGGAAGTTCTGATGGTACTTCTTGTTGGACCCCACCAGATTATTGCGACTCGTGTCGAACTGAATCCCGGGGTATTTGGCCGCTATGAGGATGCTGATGACAAACAGCACCAACTGCCCATATAGGAACAGGCGCGGATAACGCAACACCACGCCTGTCACCCAGGCCAGGAATCGCGCAACCAAATTGTCGGTGCTAAGCTGTTTGATCTTCATGAGGGCGACCAACCCCTAACCTCGCAGATGATCTCTGGATAACCACAATTCCGCAGCGGCGAGGTTCTCTGGTTGGATTCAACCTCCTGCCGTGGCCGCTTCATCAGGGGATTCGGCATTGGAATAGACCTCTTTCACGTCATCATGGTCCTCCAAAGCGTCGATGAGCTTATTCACCGCCGCCACCGTGCGCTCGTGCGCCAGCGGCACCGTGACCGTCGGCAGCTCCGTAATCGCCGCCACGTCAGCCTTTATGCCTTTGGCCTCAATCTGCTTATGGACCGCCTCGAAATGGGCCGGATCGGTAATGATTTCATACCCTTGCGGCTCCGCCTTAAAATCCTCCGCGCCGGCCTCAAGCGCCACCTCCATCAACTGGTCTTCGTTAGCCGCCTCGCGCGGGATAATGATCTGCCCCTTGCGGTGGAAGAGTCTCGTCACCGAACCCTGCGTTGCGATAGTGCCTCCGTTCTTGGCGACGAGGCTGCGGATTTCCGAAGCACTGCGGTTACGGTTATCGGTGCTGACTTCCACCAGCACTGCCACCCCGCTCGGACCGTAAATCTCGTAGGTCAGATCCTCAAAGTTTCCGGTCTCGCCGCCGCCGGTGCCCTTCTTGATGGCGCGCTCGATGTTGTCGCTGGGCATGCTCGCCCCACGGCACCGGAAAAGCACCATCCGCAGGCGCGGGTTCATATTCGGGTCCCCGCCCCCGATTTTGGCGGCGATGGTGATCTCCTTGCTTAGCTTCGAGAAGATCTTCCCGCGCTTCGCGTCAAGCGCACCCTTGAACGTCTTAATCTTTGACCACTTGCTATGTCCTGACATGTTTAGTTACTGGTTGAGAGTTGATAGTTGATAGTCGCAAATCCACATACCTGATGTTCGGAGACTATCCACCATCAACTCAAATCACTATCAACTGCCCTTCGCCTACCCCGTCCGCTCCACATACACCGCCGTGCCGTAGCACAGCACTTCGCTAATGCCCGGGCCGATCTCCGTTGCGTCGTAACGGACGCCGACCACCGCGTTGGCGCCCAGCTCGCCGGCGTGGCTGATCATCTGGTTGAACGCGTCCTCGCGTGCCCGCTCGCACAGCGACGTGTAGAGCGAAATGTTCCCGCCAAACAGGCTCTGAATATGCGCGCCGAAATTGCCCACAATCGACCGGGAGCGCACCACGATCCCGCGCACCACGCCGAACGATTTGACCGCCCGGAAACCGGGCAGCTCAAACGTCGTGGTCGTCAATGGATGTGTCTGGCTCATACCGCCGCGAATTGAACACCACTCTGCCCTCCGGCAGAAGCTATTTTTTCTTGGCCGAGCGCGGGGCAATGGCGAACCCAGGTGGCCAGATGGGGACACGGACCCACTGCCCCACCACGGGAGCGCCCCGTCAGCGCGGCAAAAGGGTTCTGATCAAAACCGCGCCAAGTGCCAGCCTTCGCGGTACTTGCGTTGGAGAAAGCAATTGGCTTCCGATTGGTTGGTGACTTTGAGGCGGGCGCTGTCCCACTCCAGTTTCTGCCCCGGCACCCGAATCGCCATGGTGCCGAGTAGAATGGCCTCCGTCATGGGACCGGTCTGCGCGAAGTGCGATGCGGTTGGCTCGCCGCCCAGGCAAGCGTCCACGAATTGATGGTAGTGGTTGAGCGGCGGGAACGTGGGCCGCTGAACATTGCTGAACTTATCCTCCGGCAGCAATTGCGGAGGCATGCCATGCGGGATGAGCAACGCGCCTTCCGTCCCAATCAACATCGAAGACTCTGGCGGATATTCTTTGACATCTTCTGAATAGAGCTTTCGGATACGCTCAGGCGGATAGAACTCGCCATCGAACCATTCCAGGACCAGATTTTCGCCGCCGGTCTTCTCATTGCCAGGGAAGGTCCAGATGATGTGGTCGCCCTGTGGCCAAGTTTCGCCACGGCGTTCTGGGGAGTTCTTCCAGGATTCCTGCACATCCGCCGATGCCGTCAGCGGGGGGCGCAGGCCAAGTCCCTTCCACACGGGGTCAAAGATGTGGCAGCCGATGTCGCCCGACCAGCCCGTTCCGAAGTCCTGCCAGGCGCGCCACTTGGTCTGGTGGTAAATGTCGGATGCGTAGGGGCGCGTCGGGGCGGTCCCGATCCACAGGTCCCAGTTTAAAGACGGGGGCGGCTCCTGGCCGACGGTCGGACGTGGGCCTTTGAGGCGGTAATCCTCGACCGCCCCCGGCCGATTCGAGCAGAGATAAGCGTGGGTCACCTTCCCAATGCGACCTTCCTTGAGCCACTGGACGCCCGTGCGGTCGTGGATGGTGGCGGCGACCTGGGTGCCGAGCTGGGTCACAACGCCTTTCTTGACCGCAGCCTGCGTGAGCGCGCGCACTTCGGCGACGTCGTGGCACAGCGGCTTCTGGCAATAAACGTGTTTGCCTCTCTGAATCGCGCTATAGGCGGCGGAGAAGTGCGTATGGTCGGGCACGGCGACGTTGACCGAATCAATCCGATCCCCTTCTTTCTGGAGCAACTCGCGCCAGTCGGCATACATGCGAGCGCCGGGCACCTGCTTGGCGGCCTTGTCGAGGTTATTGGCATCCACGTCGCACAGCGCGACGATCTGCACTCGCGGGTGCTGCAGGAAGTTCTGCAAATCCGACCCGCCCATTCCCCCAACTCCGATGCACGCGTGGTTCAGCTTGCTGTTGGCCGGAATGGCTCTTGGCTCAGCCTGCTCGGTGCGACAGGACAATACGAACGGCGCAGCGAGACCAGCCACGGTGGCCGTCCGCAAGAATTGGCGGCGCGGAGTGAAGGGAGACCGGAGTTGGCGAAGGCAAAGAAGCTGCGCTGTCGTTCATGCGAGCAAGTTGAACAAGGCACAGCCGGATTGCAAGTATTTCTGCGGATACCAGTTGAAAAGCCCGCGAGATTCCCTCAGTCTCCTGCGATGATTCGATGGCGTATCCAGTCCTTGTTGCTGGCGGTCGCAGTGTGCGGCTGCTGCACTGGCGGCTGCAAAAATGAGGCGTCGCCGGCGACCGAGCCGGAGGCGAATCCGAGTCTGCCAACTGCGGCCCAACCTAAACTGCAAACTATGAGGCTGTGGCTGGGAGCTGAGGAGATGGTGGCGGAACTGGCGTTAACGGGGTTACAAATGCAGACTGGCATGATGTTCCGCACGAACCTGGCGGAGAACGCAGGGATGTTGTTTGCTTTTCCCGCGCCGCATCGCGCGTCCTTTTGGATGAAGAACTGTCCGCTGCCGCTATCTGCGGCTTACATTGACCCAGAGGGCGTGATTTTGGAGATTCACGACCTGCAACCCTACAATACGAACAGCGTCACAGCTTCCTCTGAGCAAGTGCAGTACGTGCTCGAGACGAACCGGGGCTGGTTTGGGCGCCACCATGTAACCACGGGCATGCTGATCCGCACTGAGCATGGTCCGCTCAGGGAGACATTCTTCGGCAAGCGCTGATCGAATGCCCCGCTGGGAGAAAGCTCCCGCGGGCTATTTTGCCTTTCGCAAGGAGTCGAGCTTCGCCTTTGCCTGCTCGACCAGGCTCCGCAACTGCCCCAACTGGTCCCGTGAAAGCGCGAGCTTGGGGGCGCTTAACCGCATGTTCCGCACGTCGAACTCGATATTGCCCGTCCGCCGGCTGCCGTGGGCGTCAGCGCGGAAGCCTCCTTTGGTGGCATAGGCCGCTTGGAAGTCGGGCAAAGGAGTCACCGACCAGTCAAGCTTGCCGAGGTATTCGATGCCATCCAGCAGCGAGTCCAGTTCGTCATAGTCAATCAGCAATCCGGCCTCCACTGCTCCGCCCAAGGCGATATCCACAACAATCCCGCTCTCCCGATGCCCGGTACCCGCGTCGGTGATCTCTCGGCACCGCACTGACACGTCGCCACCATTTCCTTGCACCGTCCCGATTGGGGCCGTGGCCTTGATGATGACCGTATCGGTGTTCGTCTCGAAGGCCTCGAGCTTCGTCGCCGGCACCAGCAGGCAGCCATTGGTTTCCTGGGCACAAGCGAGGCCGATCAGCAGGGATCCCCCGGCGACGGCAACAAGAACGGTCATGAATCGGCGCATCATTTTTCCTTTAGCTTTGGACGTTTCGAGTTGGCAATTCCTTCAACGGCTCGGCAGCCTGCGCTAATCTACGGGAATGTTGACCAGGCCTTACTTCTGTCGGTCGAATTCTACTTCCGACTCCCCGGTGCGGACTCGTGTCAGGGCATCTTGACCCAGTTCCAGGATACCGGTCAGTGAATTGACGTCCCCGCTCTGGACCAAGGTCTCCAGCCAATCGGTGAAGATGGCCTCCGGGTGGGCGTCGGGGTCTGCGAGAACGCGCCAGCGGCGAGTGAACCAATCGTAATGCAAGCGGGTGGCGTCGTAAGCGTAGGGCTTGGACAGCGTGTTCAGCAGTATCACAAGCATACCGCGGTCGCAACCGGCGATGACCAGTGAGCCGATGAAGCGCAATTCGGCTTCCTGCGCTTCATCCAAACGAGGAACGTCAGCGGGGGAGAAGCTCAGCCAGCCATCGTCGCGCAGCTTAAGCGCGGCCCACCAGTTGAGCCCCATCTGCTCGCAGACCGCGCGCGGATTGGCCGGGAAGAGCAACTGCTGCGAGGCTGCTACTCGAACTGTTTCCGGGTTGTCGTCCAGAGTAATATTCACACCTGCCTGCCGGAGCGCCTGCGCCGTCAATCCAGGGCCTTCCGAAACCCGCGACTGCCGACGCATTGCCTATCGCGACCTTAGCCGAGTGTGGTGAAAAGGGAAGAACTAATTTCTGCGCTTTACACGAAGGGGTGCGTCTGATCTTCCGTCCAGCTCGCCGAGTTCCCAAAGGATGTCCCGGGCAGGTGCAGGCGGGACAGGTGGGCGCGGGGGCGGGGAGGTAACGTTGAAGAGTGAATCCCGTCGAATCCTTGTAACCTTGCCGACTTTCCCGGGGTCTATATCTCAGACCCGGGCGCTTCGGGACGCCTTGCCGCTCAGCGGCGGAACCGCACCCGTGGATTGGCCGGGAACAGGGCGGCAGGTGGGAGGGTAAAGCTTCAAAGAAGCCTGCAACAGGCTTGCAACATGCCTGCAACTACCTTCCAACTATGGATGCACTCCGGTGTTGCTCTGGTCTTGCTCCAGTCTTGCACCCATTTGATTCCTTTAACTCCCTGGCTGCTCTGGCGGCGGGACGACAGGCGATTCGCCCAGCTTCCCGCCTACCTAACGCCCCTGCAAACCCTCCATCCGGCCCTCGCTTGACCCTACCCCGCGTGGGTCCGCAGTTGGCTGAGTTTGAGGCCTTCGCGGCGCGCGAGTGTGGCCTCGACCCGGGGCACGAACATCTGCGTTTCGGCGGGCAGATGCGTGGCGATCTCGTCGAAGGTCCGGGCCTTGTGCTTTTGCAGGAGCTTCTCGACAGTCCCTTCACCGGCATTGTAAGCCGCCAAGGCCAGCCGCCAGTCTTCGAAGTGAGTGTGGAGGTAGTCGAGGTATTTGGCCGCGGCCCGCGCGCTGTCATCGGGGCGCAGGCGATGGTCCAAAGGCCAGGTTTGCAGGCCGTAGCGTTTAGCCGTGGCGGGCATGAGTTGAAACAGGCCGGCCGCCCCAGCCGGACTGCGCGCGCGCGGGTCAAACGAGGATTCCACCTCCGCGATCCAGACCAACTCCGGCGGGACCCCCTGCCCTGTGAAAATCGGTTTGAGGCGGGACATGTAAGGGTTGGCCGCTTCTGGCCGTGGCCGGGCGGCGAGTTTCTTGACCCAGATCTCACGTTCCATGTTGGGCTCTGGATTGGGGACCGGCCTTGGCGGCTGCCCCGGCTCGACCTTCGGCGGCGGAATTGTGAGCCGGAACTGGTCGGCCACGTCGAGATAATCCAGTTGCGCCTTGAGCCACGCAGCGTAAGGCTCCGTTTCTTCGTACCCTTCGAGCAGCGGCAGAACGGCCTTGGCAGTTTCTTTGAGCGGGGCTAGATCGATCACGTATTCCCCATGCAACTGCTTCTGGATATCGCGGAGGAACTGCTTCACCTTGTCCCGATCCACGTCCTGCAAGACGCGCAATGCGTCGTCGTTAAGGTTCTCTTTCGCCCACTGGTCGGCGGATTGGACAAGCTCGTCGAGGGACATGGTGTCTTCCTGGGCCGATGACACAACCGCCCACAACAGCAAGAATGCAACGATGCCCGTTCTTTTCACCGCCGTCAGAATAGCACGACGCGCACCCGCTGCACGTTTAATACAACTCCACTGAACTGCACGAGGGTTGACCGCCCCTGAATGTCCAGACTCCAGGCGTCGTGCCAGCGACGCTTGAAAGCCAAGCAGTGGGGTGTCATCAAGCCGGGCTCGGGGGATTCAGTCGTCGCTACGCGACCGTAGAGCGTTCAGACGCCTGCTCCAGGGGCTAAAGCTACCCGGCTACCATCGGGCGCCGCTACGCGGCGATGGCCCCGTCCGCACTACAAGAATTCTGTCGTGCGCCTGGAGAGGGCGGACAGATTCGCGAGTCCTTGGTGCTCAGGCGGAGCGCCGGTTTCCAAACCGGCTTAGATTGCGAGGCTGGTTTGGCGGACACCTTGCAATCTGAGGTTGCGTTAAGCCGGTTTGGAAACCGGCGCTCCGCCAAGGGCTCGCGAATGCGCCCGAAGATAGCGGCGGGGGCGCAAAACCTTTGACACGGCAGAGGGTTTGGGCCACTTTCCCGCCACTTGCACGGATTTGCCCCAATTGCGGACAAGGTGTAAGTGTCATTGGATTATATGGGCAAGGCCTTAATCATAGCCGAGAAGCCATCGGTCGCGGGCGACATCGCCAAAGCGCTGGGCGGTTTCAGGAAGCACGACGACTTCTACGAGAGTGAGCAATATGTCCTTTCGTCAGCGGTCGGCCACCTGCTGGAGCTGTACGTGTCGGACGAGTTCGAGGTGAAGCGCGGCAAGTGGTCGTTTGCCAACTTGCCGGTGATTCCGCCGCACTTTGACCTGCGGCCCATCGACAGGAGCGAGTCGCGGCTGAAGGTGCTGCTCAAATTGATCAAGCGCCCGGACGTGGACAAGCTGATCAACGCTTGCGATGCGGGCCGGGAGGGAGAGCTGATTTTCCGTTACCTGGTGCAATACGCGAAGGCCAAGCAGTCCATCAAGCGCCTTTGGCTGCAGTCCATGACGCCCGCGGCCATCCGGGAAGGGTTCGAGCAGTTGCGGGACGATGCGTCGATGCTGCCGCTGGCGGATGCGGCGGTGTGCCGCTCGGAATCGGATTGGCTGGTGGGTATCAACGGCACGCGGGCGATGACGGCGTTCAACTCGAAGTCGGGCGGGTTTCACCTGACGACGGTGGGCCGCGTGCAGACGCCGACACTGGCGATCCTGGTGGAGCGCGAGGACCGGATCAAGAATTTCGTCTCAAAGGATTACTGGGAAATCCACGGCACGTTTCTGGCCAAAGCGGGCGAATACCCCGGGCGCTGGTTCGACGAGAAATTCGCCAAGAAGGACGGCGAGGGCGACCTGAAGCCGGAGCGGGTTTGGGAGGCCAAACTGGCAGAAGCCATCCGCGCCAAATGCCTCGGCAAGCCGGGCATCGTCACCGAAGAAAGCAAGCCGACGACGCAAATGTCGGGGGCGCTTTACGATCTCACGACCTTGCAGCGGGAGGCGAATGGCCGGTTCGGGTTTTCGGCCAAGACCACGCTTTCGCTCGCGCAGGCGCTTTACGAGAAGCATAAGGTGCTCACTTATCCGCGCACGGACTCGCGGGCGCTGCCGGAGGATTACATCAGCACGGTCAAGACAACGCTCGGGATGCTGCAAGAGACCAGTTACGGGGCGTTTGCGGCCCAGATCTTGAAGAGCGATTGGGTCAAGCCGAACAAGCGGATCTTCAACAATGCCAAGGTCTCAGACCACTTCGCCATCATCCCGACCTCGCTCGCGCCCAAGCACCTGGGAGAGCTGGAAGCGAAGCTGTACGACATGGTGGCCAAACGGTTCCTGGCGGTGTTTTATCCGGCGGCGGAATTCCTGGTCACGACCCGTATCACGCGCGTAGAAGGGGAGCCGTTCAAGACTGAAGGCAAGGTGATGACGAACGCGGGCTGGCTGGCCGTGTATGGCAAGGAGGCGCAGAGCGACGATACGCCGACTCTCGCGCCGGTGCAGCCAAATGAGAAGGTGCAGACGACCAACGTGGAGGTTGTGGCGTCGCAAACCAAGCCGCCGGCGCGCTTTACGGAAGCGACGCTGCTCAGCGCGATGGAAGGCGCGGGCAAACTGGTCGAGGACGAAGAATTGCGCGAGGCGATGCGCGAAAAGGGGCTGGGCACGCCCGCGACGCGCGCGTCGATCATTGAGGGACTGATCTACGAGAAATACGTTTTGCGGCAGGGACGCGAGCTGCAACCGACGGCCAAGGCGTTTTCGCTCATCACGCTGCTGCGCGGGCTGCAGATTCCCGAGCTATCCTCGCCGGAACTGACCGGCGATTGGGAGTTTAAGCTGCGCAGCATGGCGCGGGGGCAGATGAAGCGAGCCGATTTCATGCACGAGATTGGCGACATGACCCGCGCGATCGTGGGGAAGGCCAAGGGGCATGAGAGCGACACGGTGCCAGGTGATTTTGGGACCCTTAAGGTCCCCTGCCCCAAGTGCGGAGGCGAAATATACGAGAATTACAAGAAGTTCCAGTGCCAGAAATGCGATTTCAGCCTATGGAAGATCGTGGCGAGCCGCCAGCTCGAGATCCCGGAGGTCGAGGAACTGATTGAGAAGGGGCAGGTGGGACCGCTGCAAGGTTTTCGCAGCAAGCTGGGCCGACCGTTCTCGGCGGTGATCAAGCTCACGCCGGAACTGAAGCCCGAATTTGATTTCGGCCAGGATCGGCTGGATGTGAATGGCGCGGTGACGGAAGTTGATTTTACGGGGCAGGAGCCGCTGGGGAAATGCCCGAAGTGCGGCCAGCGCGTGTTTGATACGCCAATGGCTTACGCTTGTGAGAAGTCAGTCGGAGCCGCCCGGACCTGCGATTTCCGCTCGGGCAAGATCATCCTGCAGCGGCAAATCGAGCGCGAACAGATGCAGAAGTTGCTTGCCACCGGCAAGACGGATTTGCTGGAGAAGTTCATCTCCAAGAAGGGGCGGCCGTTCAAGGCGTTCCTAGTGGTCAAGGACGGGCGCGTGAGCTTTGAGTTCGAGCCTCGCGTCGCGAAGCCAAAGAAAGCCGGGGCAAAGGCTGGCCAACCGGTGGAGCCGGAGCCGAAGATTGACTTCACGGCGCAGCAGCCGCTGGGCAAATGCCCGGTTTGCGGCAAGCGAGTGTTTGAAGGCAGCGCGGCTTACGTGTGTGAGCAATCACAGGCTGACAAGCGGCCTTGCAAGTTCAAGATCAACAAAGTCATCTTGCAGCAGCCCATAGAGCGGGAACAAGCGGCGCGGCTGCTGGCGAAAGGCAAGACGGACTTGTTGCGGGAGTTCATATCTGCCAAGAGCGGCCGACCGTTCCCCGCCTACCTGGTGATGGGCGAGGCGGGCAAGGTCACTTTCGATTTCCCCGAACGCGAGGCTGAGACGACGAAGAGCACGGCAAAGTAATGCCTGGAGACGCTCAACCAGCGGTCAACGACAAGTGGATTGACAAGTTCCTGCAGCACCTCGTTACGGACCGGGGCGCCTCGGCCTACACCCGGCGCAATTACCGGCAGGCGATGCTGGAGTTCCACCGCTGGCATCAGGCGGAGCGACAGCAGCCACCCGCGTGGGAGCAACTGCAACGGGACGATTTCCGCGCCTACCTGCGATTCCTGGGGCGGCACAATCTCAGCCGGCCGGCCATCCAGCTTCGGTTCAGCGCCCTGCGGACGTTTTACCGATTCGTAGTCCGGCATGGGGCCGTGGTCAGTTCGCCGATAAAAAACCTCGCTTTGCCCAAGCTCGCCAGAAGGCTGCCGAAATTCCTGACGCCGCAACTAATGGCCGACTTGTTGGCCGCCCCGCTCAAGCTCCTGCCGGCGCGGGGCGACGCAGATTCCGCGCGGGCGGCAGCGGCCTTCGCCTGTCGGCGAGACGTGGCCGTGCTGGAAACTACTTATTCGTGCGGCTTGCGCATCAGCGAACTCTGCGGCCTGGTGGCCCAAGACATTGATTGGAATGAGCGGCTGGTGCGCGTGCGCGGCAAAGGGAAGAAAGAACGCTTGTTGCCCATAGGCGAAACGGCACTGGAGGCGATCAAGGACTACTGGACTTTGCTCCCCCAGGCGCCGACGGGTGAGTCGCCGGTCTTCCTGGCGGGCGTCAAGAAGCGAACGCCCGTCTCGCCGCGGTATCTGCAATTGCGCCTGAAGAAATACCTCGCCATAGCCGGGCTGGACCCGCATCTAACCCCGCACAAGCTGCGGCATAGCTATGCGACCCATCTGCTGGACGGAGGCGCGGACTTGCGCAGCGTGCAGGAACTGCTCGGCCACGCACACCTGGTCACTACCCAGGTCTACACCCACCTGACCACTGAACGCCTCAAGCGCGCATACGACGCGGCGCACCCGAGGGCTTAGCCCGCTCGGTTAGAGCCCGTCAAGAAACAGCATATACAACTCCTATCGCGAGTTGACGCGAGTTAACAACTGACGCCAACAATCAGGAAACGCGCGGCCCGGTTCAAGAAGGAGGCAATTCGCGGATCACGCTAGAGCTCGATTGCTGTCGGCCACTCACCGCCCTCGCCAGCGCAGACATCGTTAGCCCCGCTCTCTAATCCGCCAACGCAATTTTGATCGTATGGGTAACCGGGACGAAGGCGGCCTTGATGGCGGCGGCTAGCGACTCGCGTTCCTTTTCCGTCCGGTCTGCAACTCCTTGCATGTCGGTCTTGGCCTCGGCGCTCCGGAAGTCTTGCTTGATCTGCCTGGTCTCGAAAGCCTGTTTGGCGGCAACGGCGGCATCGACCTTGGCGAAAGCCTCGCAGAAGGGGTTGCAGGGGAATTCCGCGGGGAGGTTAATCCCATGCTTCAATTGGTCGGCGGTGAAGGTCTTGCTCTCGCTGCCCCAGGTGACTTTGTAGCGCCGCCCGGATTTGACACCAGTGGTCTTGAGCGTCAACCGGTTGAGGTCCTGGTTGAAAGGAACGAGCGTCATAGCAGAATGAATGCTATTGTCCTTTGCCGGGTCGTCTTTTTCGCAGATTGGGTACGAGGGGGCACCCTGCCCAACCGGAACACAGGCACAGAAAGGATAGCGCGAACTCTTGATCGTGAACTCACCATCATTCGCCGAGATCAAAGCGTGCCCCAGGGAGACTTTCATCTTGCTTTTGTTCACATCGGCAACGAACACGCCGATGTCGCCCTTCACCCCCATAGCTTTTAGGAAAGCGTAAGCCATCACTGTGTGGCCGGCCCAACCCGGATGCACCCCGTCGGCGCCGGAGATACCGTAGTTGGCGCTGTACTCCTTCTGCGCGGCGATTCCCGAGGTGAGCATGGGCCAGAAGACATCGGCAAACCCGACGTGTTCCTTGTCGGCTATTTCGATGTCAATGTCGCGGAGGCGGCAGAGGTTCAGGTTCAAGTCCATCACGGTATCATTTGTATGCTTCGACCACGGGGGGATTTTGCCCACGCACCCGGGTGAGCCTTGAATTACGCGCGCGCCATTGGCCTTGAACGCTTCGACAATGGCTACGGAGTAGTTGCTATACGTCTGCCCGATGCGATCTTCGTAAGCGCGATACTGATGGTCGTTCATGCCGTAACAGGTGGTGGCGATGGTCGGCTTGAATCGGAGGCAATCATTGGTCATACGCGACAGGAATCCTGGCGCCTGTTCACCGCTCCAGCCGTATTGCCGCACCGAAACCTGCAACTCTGGCTCGCAGACGGTCAGGTAATCTTCCATGAGGCGGGAATACATCTTCTGCTCAGTGATGGAATCGCCGCAAATCGCCAGTCGATCGCCCTGCTTCAACAGCAGCCCGCGCGGCTTCGGGGCTTTGAGGGGCTTGAACTCTTCCAGACGGATGTCGTTCGGCTTTTGGGCGAACGTCTGGGTCAGGCCCAACGTGCAAGTAACGAAGGCGAGATAAAGAAAGGACTTGGTGCGCATAGCTTCGATGCGCGGCATTCTTTGACTTTCGGGGTGCCGCGTCAAGACCGGCATGTGTTTGGGAAGGCGGCGCTGTCCACCGTGAATCAGGCACGGGGCGGGTCGTTTCTATATGCTATATGGAGCATTACAGTACGGATGTCCACCCAACCTGCATCCGGGCCTGCCAGGACTGAGCGCCTGACGCCGGATGACCGAAATGACCGCTAGCAACGCGGTCCTTGTCTATGGCGCAAGCCCACAAACGCGCTCAGCGGGCTTGCGGAATCCGGTATAATCGGCGGGAGGGGAAACTGTGGGTCTGACCGTCGTCTTTGGTTACAATCAAGGCGGCCAGGTGCGGCCAGGAGTCGATTAGCGCGAGACCACGCTGCACGCCGAGAAGGCTTACGGTGGTGTCCAGACTGTCGGTGGTGGTGGCGTCCGGGCCAATAATGGTTGCTTGAATGCGGTTCGTCAGACCGAGGCCGGTCACCGGATTCACGATGTGCGAATAGTGGACGCCATTGATCTCAATGAATTGTTCGGTGTCGCCGGATGTCGAGATGCCCGCATTGTGAAGCAGGAGAGTTCGAGCGGGGGTATTTGTAGCAACGTCAAAGGCCGCGATGCCAACTTTCCAACCCTGCTGCCCGGGAGGAGGATTCCCGACCGCGATGTCGCCGCTGGCCGCCACGAGGGCGCGGTCGATTCCCCTGCCCCTCAGGATGTGCAACGCCGCGTCAGCGGCATAGCCTTTGCCGATGCCGCCCAGGTCCAGGCGCATGTTCGGGACCAGCAAGGTCACAGCGTGCGCGCGCGCGTCCAGCCGCAGTTTTTGCCATCCTACCGCCGCGCGAGCGGCCGTAATCTCGGCGGAAGTGGGAAGGACTTTGCGCTTCCGCGCAAAGCGCCACAACCGGACATAAGGACCCACTGTCACGTCGAACGACCCGTCGGAAAGTTTCGAGACCTTCTGAGATCTCTGGAGGACATCGAAGAGTTCCGCGCTAACGGGCATTGGCATTCCAAACGGCTGATCACAGAGCCGCATCAATTCGCTGTCCGCCTGGTAGTCGCTCATGATGTCTTCGAGCGCGTCGATGCGATGGAAGGCGGCGTCGGTGCCCGCTTTGGCCGCAGCCAGGTCAGGCGCATAAAGGGTGATCGTGATCAACGTGCCCATGGCCGGGTGGGAGAATTCGAAGCGCTCGAGCGGCTTTGCCGGAGTCGCGGTGCGGCAGGCGGTAAGGAACAGAAGGGCGGCGAGGAAGGGGAAAACCCGAAAGCCGAGGCCTGAAGGTCCGCTATGCGAATCTCGCCGTTGCTCAAACATCGCTCAGGAAAAAGAAAGGCCGGCCAACCAGGCCGGCCATGGATTCACACTAGACCGCGCAAGCCATCACGCCTTAGCGACCGGAACCACCGGAGGATCCTTCAAAATGTCGTGCATGCTGGGCATCGGCGGTTGCAATACCCTGAAGTCGCCCCATTCCATCTTGGCGCAGTCCGTGTAAAGGAGTTCTGGACCATACGTGAACTTGGAGTTCAGGACTTGGTTCCACTCCACGCCGGCGCCGCTAAAGGCCGCCTCGCGACCCATGATGGCGGTGAGCGTGCTGTCGGTCACCTGCTTGGCCTCGTTCAATTCCGTGCCCTTCACGATGGCGTTGATGAGATCAATGTGTTCCTGGACGTAAGGGTCCGTGGCCTTGTCCCGGAATCGCCACATCTCGCCTCCCTTGGGCTGAATGCGCCCGCCTGGGTCGGAGGTGCCCTTGGTGCCCTGAACGCCTTCGCTTACCGAAGACCAATCGCGCTTGATTTGACCGCAGTAGCTGTACGCCCGCGCGCCGTTAGGGTATTCATATTCCACGGCGAAATTGTCCCAAATCTCGCCCGACTTGCCATCCAATTGCTGCCGAGCGCCCATGCCCCAGCACTTTGTGGGATGGTCGCCGACGACCCAGTTGCAGACGTCGAGGTTGTGGACATGCTGTTCACAAATATGGTCGCCGGAGAGCCAGATGTAGTGGTACCAATTGCGAATCTGTCGTTCCAGCTCGGTGCTGCCCACTTCACCGCGGTGCCAGATGGGACCCCCGTTGACCCAATACGCACGCAGGGTGACGATGTCGCCAATCGCGCCGTCCTTGAGGCGTTTGATGGTCTCGATATAGCTGGCTTGGTGGCGGCGTTGGGTACCGGCGGCAACCTTGAGATTCTTGGCTTTGGCTTGTTCCGCCGCGGCGTAGAGGACGCGGCAGCCGGCGCCGTCCGCCGCCACCGGTTTCTCCATGAACACATTCTTGCCGGCTTCGATGGCGGCCTTGAAATGGGAAGCGCGGAACCCGGGCGGCGTGGCGAGGATCACATAGTTCACGCCAGGAACCGCCAAGGCTTTCTCGTAGGCATCAAACCCGCTGAAGCACTTGTCTTCTGGAACCCCAAAGCTCTCCGTGCCGCGTTTGGCCTGCTCGGGGAAGATGTCCGCGACAGCGACAACTTTGGTTTCCACACCCGCGGCTTTGCCGGCGTCGAGGAAGTTCACGCCCGCGCCGCCACCTCGACCGCCAAGGCCGATGATCACCGCGTTAATGGCCTGTTTGTTCTGGCCGCGAAGAACCGACGGGAAGCTCGCGACCGCCGCCGCCGAAGCGGCAATGAGGGTCGAGCTCTTAATGAACTGGCGGCGGGAGAATGCCGACGACGATTTGGTTGAGTAATCTTGCATGGGGTCTTTCTAGTTTGTGTTCTGTTTCAAGTTATGGCCGATAGCCGGCGCTAACACTGACGAAATGCTCACGCCGGCCATTCAGTCCTTTTCCACGCCGCTTGTCCAGTATTTTTGCATTTGTTCAGGCGGCGGCACTTTCAGCGGGCGCACGATGCGGAAACCGACGAACTGCGCGTCCGAGAAATACCAGATGCTCTTCGGCAACTGCGGATCCTGCATCTTCCAGGAGCGGTCAGAGCCCCGGCGCGCCGCGCTGCGGCACATCGTGGCCTCGTCATCCCACGAGCCGCCACGCACCGAGATCGGATACGGCTTGGTCGCTTTGTTCCAGGGATCGACGGTGCCACCGTTGCTGGCGCATTGCTTGTAGAAGTCAGGATCGTACTGGTCGAGAACCCATTCCACTACGTTGCCGCAAATGTCGTAAAGCCCCCAGGGGTTGGGCTTCTTCTTGCCAACCTTCTGGTATTTGAAGTCGCTGTTCTGCTCGAACCAGCCGTATTCGCCCAGCTTGCTCTTGTCGTCGCCGAAGAAATAGGCGGTCGTCGTGCCAGCGCGAGCGGCGTATTCCCATTCCGCTTCCGTGGGCAGGCGGTAGAACCGTCCGGTCTTGGCGCTGAGCCATTGGCAATATTTGTTGGCGCCGTGCTGCGTCATGCTAATGGCCGGGAAGCCGTCCTTGCCCATGCCGAAGCTCATCTCGACGTAGGGCTTGGACGGATGCGTGACGGCGTCGGCCAGCTTGTCTCCGGCGGCGTCAGTCGGGACGGTGCCGCGCGTCCGCCGTTCCTCATCGGGATACATGAACAGCTCGTATTCGTTCCAAGTCACCTGACACTGGCCCATCCAGAACGCGGATACCTTAACCTTGTGCTGCGGGCCTTCGTCCGGCTTGCGTCCCGGCTCCGTGTCTGGACTGCCCATCACAAACTCGCCGCCGGGAATCGGCACCATGGCGAAGCTCACGCGCGTGCCGGCAATCGTGTTGGTGTAAGCCTTCATGTCTCCCTCGGCTGCTTCGGTCTGCTTGGCCGCAATCCGGGCGCGAATGTCAGGGATGGTGACGTTGTCGTTGTCCGCCAGCGATGCCAGGCTGCCGAACTGGCCGGCAACATACCCCGTCCCTTCGGTTTTGTAGATCTGGTAGCGCGTCGAGAACTTGCCGCCGGCAGGCTGTGAAAAAGCAATGAGGCCGCCCGGAATAGTTGCCGCGTAGGTGAACAAATAGTTGGTCGCCTTCAGGTCCTGGACCAGCGCTGGAGGCTTCGTGCCGTCAAAGGCGAAGACCCCTGCTTTCTCTCCCTCGCCGAAAATGACGAACAGCTTCTTCGACCCGTCCTGATCGAGCGCAATGACTCGCCGCACCGGCTGCGCCAGGTCGAAGTTCTGACCCGCGCCAAGCTGGAACTGCCCGGCCGTAGCCTCTTCCACCGGGCGCACAGTCAGGCTCTTGTCCCCCGGCTTGTAAACCAGGAGCTCGCGCAGCGGCGACCCGCGGAAGTTCCCCACGGCGTAGTCCGAGCCGGCGGGCAAATCCGCCGAAACCACCGCGACTGATTTGCCGCTGCTCAGATCATCGAGGCGCAGCGTGTCCGATTTGTCGCCATGCACCAGCACGCAGAGGAACTCCGTTCCGCCCGCCTTGAGCGACAGCCGGTTACCTCGAAGGGCGGGACCCGCCAACGGCGCATCGGCAAGTTTCGGGAACTCCTTCCCGTCATTGCGCAGCAGGGTCGCCTGGCTCGGGTCGGGCGAGTTGTAGATCGAGCCGACGTAAAGATCGTCCAGTCCCGTCTTCCCGTCTCCGCCAATGCCCACCGCTACGACCGTATTCGGTCCCAGCGCCGCCGTGAACGGCACCGGCACGGGCCGACCCGGAGCAGTCGAGCTCGAAACGTCCACGAGGGTGATCTGATTGTCGTCAGGCGACGTGAAGGCCATCCCCTCCTGGTCCGCCGCCAGCAAGCGGCCGATGCTGAATCCCGCGACACCCTTGATCCCGCTCATCCGGCAATCCACCCAGGATAACACCCCAGGCGTCAATTGGTAGCCGAGGCGGTATTTGCCGCTCTCCTTGTCAACGATCACCAGGTCCATCCGTCCGTCCTTGTCGAAGTCGCCACTGGCGAAGAACTCGCGCGGGGATTCATAAACCAAGGAAGGAGCACGCTCCTCAGCCGAACCCGGCATTGTCGTAACCGCCAGGACCGCCGCCGCTGCCGCCGCCAGAAAAGAATAATGTTTCATGCTGTTAAAAACGCGGCTCATAGTGTTGTGAGCACATGCCGATTTGTCAAACCCCCGTTTCATGCTTTGATTTCGGCTCACAACCGCAGCAAGCGCCTCGGACCGCGAGCCGTCCCGGCTCGCACCGGCGCAGATGGCTCCCGAACGTACTGGTTTTCTTAGGTCCTTGGCAGGTTTCCCCGCGCTGCTAGCCGGGACGGCTCGCGGTCCGATCCAGAGTTCGATCCAGCCCCAACTCTGGCTCCAAGCGCGGCCAAGCCGTGATCACGCATCACGCATCACCCCTCCCTACCCCCGCTTTGCGCCGTCGTACTCGATGAAGCCCGACTTGTCCTTCAGCCTTTGCCACTTGGCCTCAAGCCGCCGGATGCGCTTGTTCGTAGCCGGATGGCTGCTGAAGGCCTGGGGCGCCAGCCGCAGGTGCTTCATTCGCGCCTCCTCCGCCTTGAGCTTCTTCAGCATATCCGTCAGCCCGCGCGGGTCGATGTGCGCCGCCAGCAGCAATTGCCAGCCCACGTCATCGGCCTCAAGCTCGTATTCCTGGGAGAAAGTTTGGCACACCAGCAACTGCGAACTGCCGGCCAGCACTCCCATTAGGCCACCGCTGCCCCGCATGAAAAGTCGGCACAGGATGTATGGCCCAGCGGAGGACAATATCTTCCGGAGCGCGTGCTTCCGAGTCACGTGCGCCAGTTCGTGCGCCACCACCCCCGCCACCTCCTCCGGCCGGTCCGCCAGCTCCAGCAAACTCGTCGTCACCACCACATGGCCGCCCGGCAACGCGAAGGCGTTCGGCGCGGAGCTCTTCAGTATGTAGAATTTGAACCCCAGCGCATTCGTTGGCACCGCTCCCAACAACGGAGCCACGGCCCGAACCAGGTTCGTCTGCAGCTTCGCGTCTTCGATAAAGGTTTCCTGCTGCTTCAGGTCCGCCATCGCTTCGTCGCCCAACTCCTGTTCCCATTCCGCCGGCACCCGCGCCACCAGCGACCGCACCATCATGCCCATCAGCATCGACACTACCAGCGCTAGCACTGCAAACCCGGCCAGGAAGGCGCCCGTGATCTTCAGGCGCCTCGCCAACTCCTTGCCGCCCTGCAACTCCCGGATCTGGTTCCGCGTGTGCGCCTGCTGCAACAGCGGACCACGCTCCAGGATCTTCTGGTCCAGAGTATGGAACAGCCATTCCGAATGGTCCGGATCGCAGAACACGATGCCCCCTTCCGCCGCTTCGTCCCGCTCAATCCGCAGCTTCACCAGTGGCACCTCGCGGGTGACGGTATCTGACTCAAACCGCAGCCGCCACCCCACGAACACAATTCGTCCCCACACTGCCTCCTCGCCGAGGCTCGGGTGGGACACCCACCCCTCTAATGCCTGCTTATCCTCTCTCAAAGCATCCTTCGCCTCTCTTTCGTGTGTTTCGTGTGCTTCGTGGTTTGACTTTCTTGCGGGGCTAAGGCGTTATCACCGTCCGCCCCTGCTCGCCGAACTGCTCCAAATCATCCAGCGCGGCATTCACCGCCTTGGCGTCCAGCAGCACCGTGCGCGTGATCACCCGGGACAAGTCGAGCGCTCCCCGTCGCGCCCATTCGATCAACTGCGGCAGCTCTTGCGCCAGATGATCCGACACCCCGATGATCTCCGCCTCTTTGTTCAGCACCTCGAAGTACGGCGCCACCTCGAAGGTCTTGACCGTAATGCCCGCCAGCGCCGCCCGGCCCTGGATGGCCAGCGACTGGACCGCCTGCCGCATCGTCAACGGCAGCCCGATCAACTCCAGCGCCACATCCACTCCCCGGCCGCCCGTCAAACGCCCGATCTCCCCCACCGGCTCGCACGCCGCCGCGTTCACCGGCACCGCGCCGAACCGTTCCGCCAGGGCCAGCTTCCCCGCCCGGATATCCACCGCGAATACCTCGTGCGCGCCCAGCACCTTCGCCAGTTGAATCGCCGACAGGCCCAGCCCGCCCACGCCAAACACCGCCACCGACTCCCCGGCCCGCAGCCGCGCCTTGTTCAATGCGTGCAGTGACGTGGCCGACGAGCACATCATGATCGCCCCCTGCTCGAAGGGGATCTCCTCCGGCAACCGGAACACGCTGCGCGCCGGCATGACGATGAACTCCGCATAGCCGCCGTCACGATATTTCCCCATCATCGCGCCCGACGTGCAGAACTGCTCGGTGCCCCGCTGGCAATAGACGCACTCCCCGCAACTCGCCAGGTAATGCAGGCAAACCCGGTCCCCCGCCTTGAAGTTGGTGACCTCAGCACCCGCCCGCTCGACCACCCCGGCCACTTCATGCCCCAGGGTCAGAGGCAGCGGACGCACGACGGACTTGCCCGCCCGGTAATGCGCGTCTGAATGGCATATCCCCGCGGCCTTCACCCGCACCAGCACATCCCGCGCACCGACCGCCGGCACTTTGATTTCCTGTAACTCCAGCGGACGGCCCGGCTGTATTAATCTGACCGCTTTCATGCTTTCCAAATGCTTCGACTGCGCCCCTTTCTCTCACAAACCCCGCCCGCCAGCCACGAAAATCGCCAAAGGCGAATGAATCCCGGCCTGCTTGCAGGGCTGAGCAAGAAGAGACCAGGAAGCCGGCGGCAGGAGGCGCGAGGGAAAGACGCGATTCACTTTGAATATCGGCCAAACCAATGACGTCAACATCAGGCCGGGGCTCGCCGGAGATGCCGTGGTGCTGCCGAGATCTCCACTGGAAAACGCGGGAAGAACAAGAGGAGCACAAGAGCAACACAAGAGGAACACAAGAGAGTAATATGCCATCTCCTGGCTTGTGGGTCGCATGAGGGTGGCTATGTGGTGGCCTTGGGTGGCTTTGCGTGGCCTTTCTAGGTTCAAACTTCGAGGTTCGAGGCTCAGAGTTCGGGCTCGACACCGAGCGGCGGTATTCGGGGAAACGGAATAGGGATCCTCAGGGAAATCCCCACAGCACGCCGACCGCGCTGGTCACAATACAAGTCATTAGGGAGGCGCGCCGCCGCAGGCGATCCGTAACGGTTCCGGAAGAATGAGATCTTACTTAAGAAACGGCGAGCGGACCCGTCCGACGGAATCTTGCCTCGGCTCTGGACAGCCGAGATCCCCGCTTTGACCTCTTCGGATTCGGGGTGAATGGAGGGAAACTGGTGGCCTGGAGCATGTCGGCAGAGATGCGGCTCTCGTTAAGGTTAGTCAACGAGATTGTCATTTCGAGCCTTGCGGGAACTCCTTTGTCGTAATCGCTCCTGTGATCTTCTAGCTATTATTTAGGGGGCGTCACCAGCGGCAAATCCAGCCACGCCAGCCCCACATCACGCTGCATGTGGCTGACGCTGTCATCGCCGGGCGCATCATAGAGAACTGCGAGCCGCTTCCCGGACTTCACGACGGAAGGCAGCCCAATGCAGCTCTTCGACCACGTGCAGTTCTTGCGGTCGAGGACGACGGCTTTGTTCCGCGCATCCCAGTGATTCAAATCCCGGCTCCAATACACCCAAACCGCATCCGTGTATTCGCCGCGGTCATCGACGCCGATGTGATTGGTAAACAAGAACCACGTCTTGCTCGACGGTTCATAATAGAGCGACGTGTTCTCGACTTGCTCCTCGGGTGAAACAATCGGCTGCGGGTCGAGCGCCCAGGAGCTGTCGAGATTCCGGGTGCGGGCAATCCCGATGGTGCGCTTGGTGGGCGGCGATGCTGCCGCGCTGAAGAACATCAGATACTCGCCATTATGCTGCACAATGTATCCCGGGCTGGCCGTCACGGAATAGTAAGTGCCCGGCTTGCACCGAAACGGCACGACGTCCTTCTGCTTCGCCCACGGTCCGGAGGGGGATTGGGCTTTCGCCTTCATCGTCTGATAGGGGAACATGGGAATCAGGTCGAGCGCCGGCGTCACGTTGGGTGTGCCGAGGTAATACATGTGCCACGTCTTGCCATCCTTGAACGTCACGCCGTACGAGGCGCTCTTGGAATCGTCGTCCCCTGCCCTGCCCAAATCGAGCGCCGGCCCCTCCTTATGCCAATGGACCAGGTCCTTGCTTGTCGCCAGTGCCGCGAGCCAGCCCGTTGGCCCGGCGGCGTCGTAATGCATGTAGAAGATGCCGGCGTCCTCGAACACCCAGATGTCGCGCGCGCCGAGATAATCACATTTCTGCGGTCCATCTCCATGGCGCAGAACCACACCCTGATCGCTTGCGTTCAACCGGTATTTGGCCGTGGGCCGGCCATCCCTGTATTGCGTAACAGGTTCGGGCGATTCCAGCACCCTGGAGCCAGCCTGCGGGAGCGGCTGGGCGCCTGGCGCAGTGAAAGCGGCGGTTACCGCCGCAATTGCGAGTATCAGTTTTGTCACGTGCGTAAGGGTTTGATGGGTTCTTAGTTAGACTGATATTGCCAACCCCATTCCCGCACCGCCGTCGGGTAATTTCGACCCTAAGCGCCGGGGCGCTGCGCGGGAAATGACAGACGCGGTCGCCGCTGCCGACGACCGCGTCTAAACGTTCATACTGCTTGAGATACTGCCGCAACCCGGGAGTACGTTACCTTGCAGTGAGAACGAGCCTTCCGCGAGCCGCGCAGATTAAGCGGTAGTTTACTTCTTCTCGTCTGAGCGCTTAGCCTCCCAGTCGCGAGATTGGGGCTGGCCGTTCCGTTCGCTCTCGATTTTGCCTTTGATCGCGTCGGCGCTGACCTTGCCGTTGTACTTGGAGACCATCTTGTTACCATTGAACTCCCGGGTCACGGTGAAAGAGATTTCCTCCCCTTTCACTTTGCCCTCGGCAATGGCTGTCTCCGTGGTCTGCCCATCGCGGCCAGGGCTGCTCAGGGTTCCGGTCAGCTTTTCGCCATCGGCCTTCAATTTGAGGGTGATCTTTTGGTCAGCTCCGCCATTTCGACCCGGACGGGTCCAGCCCCAGGTTCCAGTGGCGTCAGCCGCTTGAACCGCAGTGCCGATCGCGAGGATGGTTAAAGCGAGGAGCGGTGTTAGGTTTTTCTTAAGTTGCATACGCATTTATTTCTGGTGTTTGGTTTGTTTTGCTTCCAGAAGAGGCATTGCTTGGCAGCCCCAATAACTGGATTACATGTCAGACGTTTCACGGAATGAGAAGGTTACAGTATTATTCATAAGCACCTGATTTTTGACGTACCAACGGGTCAAGTTGGCCAGTTTGCAGGCAGGTTGACGAAACATGACGATCTCATTAAACCCTTAATTCAACCGCACGGCTCGATCGCCATCGGTTGGAGCCGGGGCAACAGCAGGTGAATGACGGCCAGCGCCACCAGGTAAGCAAATCCAGCCATAAGGAACGGGAAGAGGTAGTTCTTGCCGGTGGCATCCAGCACCCAGCCGACGAGTTTCGCGACCAGCATGCCGCTAACGGCCCCGGCCATGCCGCCAATGCCGGTGACCGAACTCACCGCCTTGCGGGGCACCGTGTCGGACACCAGCGTGTAAAGGTTTGCGGAAAAGCCCTGGTGCGCCGCCGCCGCCAGGCCAATCAGTAGCACCGCCGACCACATCCCGGCCACCTTCGACGCAAAGACGATCGGGACCACCGCCAGCGCGCAGACCAACATCGCCGTCTTGCGCCCGGCGTTCACGCTCCAGCCACGCTTGATCAGGCGCGATGACAGCCAGCCTCCACCGATGCTGCCGACACTCGCCAATGTGAAGATCACCACTATCGGCGGCCCGATCTTCTTCGCATCGACCGTGACGCCAAACTGGGTGTTGAGGAAGGTCGGCACCCAGAACAAATAGAACCACCACCAGGGATCAGTCAGGAACTTGCCCAGGAAGAACGCCCAGGTCTGCCGGTGGACGAACATCCTCGACCAAGGGTATTTCTGCGGCGGGTCGGGCGAGTCGGAGCGGATGTACTCAAGCTCGGCAGCCGACACGGAACCGTGGTGTTCGGGGGAGCGGTATAGGGGCCACCAGAGGAACACCCACAGCATGCCGATAGCGCCGGTCGCGTAAAAGGCCGCCGGCCAGCCCCAGGTGGTATAAAGCCAGGGCACCAGCAGCGGGGTCACCAGGGCGCCAACATTGGTGCCCGAGTTAAAGAGCCCGGTGGCAAGGGCGCGCTCTTTCTTGGGGAACCACTCGCCCACGGCTTTGATGGAAGCCGGGAAGTTGGCCGACTCCGCCAGCCCCAAGCCGAAACGCGCGGCGCAGAAACCAGTCACGGTGCGCATGAAGCCGTTGGTCACGGCAGCGATGCTCCAGAACACGACTGCCAGGCTGAACCCTAACCTGACCCCGATCCGGTCAAGGACGCCGCCGACCAGCAAGAGCCCGATCGCATACGCCAACTGGAAACAGAAAACGATGTTGGCATAGTCGCTCTCGGTCCAATTGAACTGCTGCTCCAGGACAGGCTTCAGTAGCCCGATAACCTGGCGGTCAACATAGTTGACGGTGGTGCCGAGAAACAGCAGCGCGCAAATCACCCATCGATACTTGCCGATCAAGGCGGGATGGGGCGCCGGGATGCCGGTTCCAGATTGGGGTCTCTCTGCTTTGGCAAGTGCGGACATCGCGCCCATAGCTTTTCCGCTGCGGTTGACGAGGTCAAGCCTGCGGCTGACCAACTCGATCGTTCCGAGGAACACCGGCGGCGGTCAACCACGCCTGAAAGGCGTGAATAATACAGCCCAGGGCAACGCCCCATAAGCGTTAACTTGTTATGTTGACTGGTTTGGCCGGTGCCGCTATTATGCGGGCATGCAAGTCCATAACGCGGCTGATGAAGCTTGGGAATTGCTCACGACCTTTTTTCCTGCCCAGTGGAGGGACCTGGCCAGG
>Ga0182014_10001951_pt1 | contig 26737 bp, 22 predicted proteins | sample 612S2DmetaG_FD_120489 | JGI IMG/M metagenome (GOLD analysis project Ga0182014, IMG submission 120489) | Permafrost microbial communities from Stordalen Mire, Sweden - 612S2D metaG | ecosystem: Environmental > Terrestrial > Soil > Wetlands > Permafrost | place: Sweden: Stordalen | collected... | reverse complement strand
GCTCTCCGGTATAACCCGGCCGTTCGCAACCTCCTCGCCTCTTCCACTCTCTTGAGGACACCTGGAAGACCGGCGGCAAGCACGGCTGAGGCTGCCCGCCACATCTACAAGCTCTGCCAGGCGGCCCGGCTCGCCGCCTCCGGCTCGATGATGCACAGAGCGGAGGCCGCCATCGCCCGCCAGCTCCCGGCCATCGATCCTGAGCGGGTACCATGGGCCGAATTCCTTCCCGACTTCGGCCAGCCAAGCATACACAAGGCAATCGTCTTGAAACGCTATGTGAGCGAGCGCGAGAAAGGCGTCGTCTTTGTCTCCTTCGACAATCAAATGGCGCGTCTGGCCAAAGCCAGGGATCTGCGCCAGTTTGCCAAGCGCTATACCCTGGTGCTCTCCCCATCGTGGTCGCCACCGCACTCGATCGCCTCTTATCTCTTCCCTCGCCTCTACCCGGACTTGATCTTCTGCTTAATCAGCAATCCGCGCGACCTTGAGATCTTTCCCCGGATCAGCGAGAAGTACAGGATGGTACAGCTCTATGCTTCGAACTGGGTCGATCCACTGGAGTTGAGCCCGGTTCCCTACGCCGAGAAGACCATCGACATCATCATGCTGGCGAATTTCGCAAAGTACAAGCGCCACCATGTGCTCTTCACGGCTCTGCGCGACCTTCCTCGCGACTACCGGGTCTCGCTTATCGGCCAGCGCGAGACCGGGCGCACCAAGGAGACCATGCTGAGCGAGGCTGCAGCCTTTGGCGTTAGTGACCGCTTTGAAATCCGCGAGAACGTCACCGATGAAGAGCTGCATCACTCCTTCGTTCGCGCCAAGACCAGCCTCATCTTGTCGCGCCGCGAGGGCTCCTGCGTCGCTGTCGTGGAATCCATGTTTGCCAACACGCCCGTCGGCGTATACGAAGATGCAGAGGTGGGTTCGCGCGTCTTCATCAACGAACACACAGGCCGTCTACTTAAGCACGAAAACCTGGCCTCACAGCTGAAGGACTTCGTCGAATCCTCGGCGCGTTATGAGCCACGCAAGTGGGTTATGGAAAACGGCGTCGACTGTGTCGCCAGCTCCAGGACTTTAAACCATGTCTTGAAAGAGTACGCGCTTTCGAGCGGCGGAGAGTGGACCGAGGACATCGCCACATTGCGCTGGCGCCCCAATCCGCAGTACTACAACCCACACGTTGCCGAGCGGTTGCGTCCCTGCTACGACGACATTGAGAGTCGATCCGGTATCGTAATATCTGCACCGTAGCAAGCAGACAGCACGATCATGCGTCATCCGCGCAGGGAATGTTGCTATGCTATGGATTTGATCTGACAGAGCTCTATACCGCCGCATTATGAGAATCCTGTCAATTCGCCCTCGGACTTCAGGAGGAACATGAAGCTGTCAAAGCAGATCCGAATTGACTCAACCCTCTTTTCGGGATCCATTTCAGAATTGCTGCATCCTCCCGCCAGCTAGATACCCTTTTTGGACGGCTTGCGATCAATAGCCGTCTTGCTAGTGATTAGTTATCATTTTTCTAATGCATTCATGGCCGTATATGGACCCAATCTTTTTTCAAAAATACCCTTTGTTGCGGATGGATGGGTTGGGGTAGATCTATTCTTCGTTCTGAGCGGGTTTTTTATTGGCGGTCAATTGTGGAAAGAATTTCGAGACCAAGGTTCTATCGCCGTCGGTCGGTTCGTGCTACGACGCGGATTTCGAATTTGGCCGTTATATTTCTTCACCTTTCTGTGTGTTATCACCTGCTATCTCATTGGCGGACACAATGTATCGTCACAGGAATATGGCTGGTCAGACCTCGTTTTCATCACAAACTTCCACGATCGCGGCTTGGTCATGGGTGGTTGGTCCCTCTGCACCGAGGAGCAGTTCTATATTGTCACACCACTTGCTCTGTTTGTCTGCGTGCGGTATGCGCGGTCGATTACCAGGTATCGGCCATGGTTATGGGGAACATTGTTGTCTGTACTTCTGCTTAGGACATTCGTGTGGTTGCATATCACCAATGGCCATTTTTTTGAGCATGGTCCTAAACTGTTTGGCCAGATTTATGAAAGTTCTCTGATTCACTGCGACGGTTTGATTATGGGATTAATTATTGCGAATGTATGGGTAACGCGTAAGAAGCCAGCGCTTAAACCGGTAAATCCCGGCATTTTGGTAGTAGCGGCAGTCACACTAACAATTGTGTTGCACCAGTTTCAAAAGGAGGTTTTTGATTTCACAGTCCTCGCATTGTTATTTGGCTCGCTCGTCTGGTTCGGGCTTCAACGTCGAGTAGCCGTTTTCAATTCCCGAGTATTCTATTGGATATCCAGGCTATCTTTCGGCATGTATCTGAATCATCCATATATGTGCCCTTGGATTGTGCGTACGTTGCTTTCAAGGTTAGCCTTCACGAAGCAGCTACCGACCCTTGCCAATTTTGTCGGATTCGTTTTAATTGTTTTGTTTTCGGCCGGGATAGCACTTGTGACCTTCTGCTTAGTGGAATACCCGTTTTTGCAAATGAGAAAGACAGTGTTGGGGAGACATTCAAGTATTTATACATCCATCGACCGATCTCCTGTGCTGAAGTGATAGACGTCTTTACTGAAAAGTGGGGGGCGTGGACTGCGACAGCTGTGTCGCCGGCTCTCAGGGCCTGAATCAGACCCTCACGGATCACTCGTTTTCGAACGGCGACGAATGGACCGTAATTATTAGCATGCTGCGCTGGAGTCCCGACCCATAGTAATGTAACTGGCGGGACGCAGGATGCCGAGTGCGTAGACCGTTGAGGCATCGGTATTCTTACCCCGTGACCATGCTCAAGCTGTAATGAAACCCAGACTGCTGGCATGAATGTCTCTGATCGCGATAGGGAGATTCGCAAATGTAGAACACCCTTTTATTGTTCTCTGGTCATGGCGGAGACCGCCGAACCAGGTACAGGCTCGCGGCTGCGCATCAGCGCATCGGCAGCCTGGTACATCTGCCAGGCGGTGGCCCAGTGGAGCTCTATGCCTCTGCGGTCCGCTTCTTCCGCAAGCCAGCGGAACATGTTGGCGAGCGATCCGCCGAGTAGTGGCTCAAGGTTTCTCTCCACCGCGCCGTGAGTGAAAAGCTTCAGGAAGAGATCGTCGCCGATGGTGGGCGCCACGTCGAACCACCTGCGTACCCGCGCGGGCGTGGGCAGATCGTAGCCAGCGATCTCTCCCGTCTCCACCCGCGGCAGCACGCGTTCACTTAGGCGGACGCCGAGCGGCCCGGTGATCATCAGCAGGTCGCCCTGCCTGCCGCCGCCAACAGCGGCTTCGATGCCGCGATCGAAGGAGCGCGGACGACCGTCGAAGTTCTGCTTGCACCAATAAACCTGGTTCACAACCCGTCCCTGGGTCGGAGAAGGAATGGAAGGCATGGTGAAGTCGGCGTAACAGCCGAGGTCGCGCAGCAGGGCGATCTCGCCTTTCAGGCCGCAATACAAGCCGTCCGGGCGCGAGTTGTCCAGCGCCCAGTTGCCGTGGATGAAGCCGAAGACGGCGCGGCCATCCTGCAGCCGCAACAGGCCGTGGTCGCCGGTCAGGCGCCGGCTGTATTCGGTGATCTTCCTGATGAAACCTTCGCGCTGCTCGTTGTGGTGATGAAGATGCACTTCCACATCGCCGACGCCGAGACGCACCATCTCCGCGATACCCTCGACAATTTCGTGACGGTACTCCTCCTGGGGATAGAAGAAAGTGTATTGCGGTTGCTGGCCAGCGGCGTCCCTGGGAGCATCGCCGGCGATGCGGGGCCACATCTCCCGCCATCGCGCCACGCGCCTCAATGCTGTCTCAAGGGAGGCGCCCATGCCCAGCGGTTCATAGTGATCAGCGATGATAACCCAGGCGCGCTTAGGCTTTACAGGATGCAAAGCCTTCCGAAGGCGATCCCTCAGATACGGTCCAAGCCAGATATCCGCGTTTCGGGGAAGCTTCATGAAGTCGACTTGCCTTTAGCTCAACTTGGACGCCCTGCAAAAGGAGGACCAAATTTGTAATCGCCATGCTTGAGTATCGAGCACGCTTGTTTCGCCTGTCAAAATCACTTGCGCGGCATTTGGGCCCAACGCAATTTTGAGTGAGCGGGCAATGGCGCGGCGCTGACATTGCAGGTGCAAGAAGAAGTAGCATTGCATGGCGATGCAAGATCACCGATTTCATCAAGAAAGAATGCTATGTGTGCAAGTTATAATCCGGCGGTCCGGCAATCACCAACCCGCTGCGTTGCCGTCCATGGATGTACCAGCAGCACCAGGCCGTTTCGTGGATTTGCTTGTCGGGTGGTGCAATCAAATCCCTGTAAATGATCTTCCCGTAGATAAAGGCCTTCTCTTCCCAGTTTGCAACCCGCTGGAACCTCTCCTCAGTCTCGCAGATATCTTTTCCTTCATCCCGGCAGAACGACTTGATAGGTGTGGATTCGCCCGGAAGCAGAATGATGGGGACGCGCGGAGGGCCCGCTTCCCCATATTCTGGGGGTAGGGGAAGGTGCGCCTCATCAACTACAATTTTGATTCGCTCCGCAGTGGCGACTATGGTAGCAGGAGTGCGTCCGCGGTTCGTGGCCACGATGTTAAAACTGTTCTCGGTTCTCGGCGACGGTTCGACCGTGATTACCAGCCAGGGCCTTTCCGCATCGATGATGGATTGAGCGTTCATCAATACGGCCTGGGCAGTCATGGCGGCGGAAGTGGCGACGCTTTCCACGATCTTGGTCAGGCGCTCAATCCTCTTCAGCGCGGATAGGACCAGCCAAATTACGTATAGACCCTCCGCGGTAAGCACTACACAGGCTGCCCACAGAATGCGGTCGTGCCAGGACCATGATGCCAGGGTTGGAGTCGGAGCCGGAACAGAGACGATGAAACGCGGCTGCTGGTCCTCGCAAGGGCCACCGTTGCACTCGGTCTGCGCGCCGGTGCTTGCGGCGGCTGGGGTTAAGACGCTGGAAGAAGCTGCGGCGCGAGGAGATTGCCGATTGGCGGCGGAAGAACTGGAATTCTGCCCGGCGGCCGGCGCAGACACCTGCGCGACAGCCATCAGCACCGCAAGCAACGCCAAACGCATGAATCCCATGGCGCAAATGTAACACACCGGACACCGTTCAAGGTGTGGCCGCAGGCAAGCCGTCTCAAGCCTAATTGTGGGAAGGAAATAGAGATTAGGGCCTTCTCATGGAAGGCCCTAATAGAGACTGGGAGCGTCTATTGGAGTGCTCGCATCCGGCGGCAGGTCCTCAAGACTGGAAAAGTTTCTGCCTTACTGGGTTGCGAAGGAATCGCCTTCCATGCCGCGGTTCCCCAGTTCCTTGTCGACCCACCCGGCACTTCCGGAGGGGTTATACGTTGCTGTTGTCGTTCCGATGCTCCTGGACATGAAGCAGAAGCCCTTCAGGCCCGGCTTCTTGGGATTGGCGTGCGCTTCCCAGGCCATGCCGGCGGCCGCCAGCGTGTAGACGTAGTTGGGGTCGGTCTTGTTGGGGTCGAACTTCAGATGCTCCATGTGGGTGCCACTAGGATACGATCCCGACAGAATCTGATTCATAGGGCAGACATGCTGGAGGGTGAGCTGGCAATCGTGCTCGATGTTCTCGATGGCCGAGAGGAACATATAGGCGATCTGCTCTTCGCGCCGCAGTTGGACGGGACCATTGGCGTCTTCGACTTCCACCTTGGCAGTGGTGGCAAAGGGACCTGTGGTGGGCAGAGCGGGGCTGGGGCCTGCTGAGGGTGGGGGCGGCGGAGGCACATCCGGCAAGGAACCAGAGCTGCTGGCACTGGAGATGGCGGCGACATCGCTTGCCTTGAGAGCGCGATTCCAGAGCGCCACTTCCTGAATGCCGCCATGGAAGAACCGTCCGGTGAAGACGGTGCTGTAGCCGATGTTGAATTCGGAGTTCTTGCCCGGCCTACCGCCACCCTTATCCGTCGCGACTGGCTTGCCATCCCAGTAGATCGCCCTGGCATGTGACACCGTATCCAGAGTAGCGATCGCGAGGTGCCACTGATTGATGAGCGACGAGGGCGCAGGGACAAAGGAGAGATTGCCGCCGCCAGCCGTATAGAACCTGAGAACGTCGTCCGTCTCGAACTGGAGGTCGAGGTCGTTGCCGTTCTCCGACTCGCCGGCTACGTAAAAAAAGTGGCCCGCCTTGGAGGGCAGTTCGGCCAGGTTGACCCAGGCCATGATGGATGCTGCCGTCGAAATTCCCCCGGTTTGTGTGGTAGAGATGTAGGCGGTGCTGCCGTCCAGTTTGGCGTATTTGCTTGCGCCGGCGTTGACGGGCGCTCCCGGCGCGGCTATGGCGGCGGCGCCCACGGGCTTCCAGGTGGATGTGCCGGTCTGGCTCTTCCCGGTGGCGGCGTCGAGGCGGTAATAGGCGATGGGATGGGAGGCAACGACGGTGGTGACGAAATCGGCTTGTGCATGAATCGCAACGCAATTCAGGCTCGCGGCCAACGCGAGAGCGGCAATCGCCGCCCGGCTCATTGAGGAATGGATGAGCATTTCAGGCACGCCTTTCACTTGCAAACTATCTCTTGTCCGGGAATCGGGTTCGGGAATGCTGCCGATCGATCCTTGCCGGGATCCCCGTTCAGCCCTGCAAGGCTTGCACAGTCTATTGCATTGCATTGAGGACTTTCAATTAAAAACGGCAAGCCGAGATGGGAAATGGGAATTCATGCTGGGTCAGCGCTATCTTCGGTTGAGGCGATAGCCGGTCACGGCTCTATGACTTCGAGGCTGGCGGCAAACTCATTGCCGGCCAAATGACGGATTCCGCGGTCGAGCGTCGCCAGCTTGCCGCGATTGTGAACGGCGAGGCCGAGCAGATAGGCGTCCGTGGTTTGGCGATGCCCCTGCATCCGCGCAAAGATGGAGTTCGTGCTGTCCAAATAGGTGGGTGTGTCAGGCCAGAAGTTATGGCCGGGCATTTGGACGATGCGTTCAAGTGCGTTGCGCGCCTCCGGCATATCAAATGGACCCAAGCCGGGTATACCTCGCGTAAGCACCCGGATGAAACTGGATTGCGTAATAGGGCAAGTGGCGAACGACTTGATGCCTCGGCTCGCGAACCACCGAAAAGCAGCTTTGTAGTGCTGATGAAGCGGGTCGTGGAGAACCAGGAGAATGTTTACGTCGAGCAGAAAGGTCATTGCCGGGGTCCCGGTCCGTTTTCTTTGGAGACGGACTTCTTAGCAGGCCGCATTAATCTCTCCACGTACTCGCGGTCCATCTCGTCTTCCGCTTGCTTGATGTCTTCGAGGGTGAAATGGACTGTTGGGAAACACGTGGGCAAATCCAACACCAAAAAGCCGTTGACGTTCTTAAGCCGGGAGGACTTTGGCTCGCTGCGCTGGATGATTCGATTGATCGCGGCGCTGGTGGAGGTTCCGCTGGCGCTCCGGAAGCGCTCCACGATCTCCAGTGTCTCAGGAGACAATGTAACCGTGGTTCTGCGTGGAGCGGGCCGCTTTTCGGCGAGCTTCTCCGTCGCTCGGGCGGAAGAGGCGCGAGAAGGACGCTTTCTCGATGCTGCGACGGTGCCCATGATTCCAATATGATGCACTTTCAGGAAGAAATATGCAATACAGTTGAATCTGATGCAGATTATTGAATTCCGCATCGACGATCGGGGAAAGTATGCAGTTGAGGCGATTGGGCAAAGGGCCGCTGGAAGTTTCCGAGTTGAGCTTTGGAACCTGGCTGACGGTGGCTGGGGGGATTGGGCGGGAGCAGGCGATCCGCTGCATCCATGCCGCGGTGGACCACGGAATCACGCTCTTCGATACGGCCAACCAGTACGGCGCGGGCGAGGCGGAGCGGGTGCTGGGCGAGGCGCTCAAGGCCTATCCGCGCGACCGCTTCATGGTGGCCACCAAGCTGTTCTTTCCCGTGGGTGACGAGCCGGATCATGGGCTTTCGGCGGCGCAGATCGAGAAGCAGTTGGAGCGGTCGCTCAAGCGGCTGGGTGTGGACACGATCGATCTTTTCCAGTGCCATCGCTTCGACAAGGAGACACCGCTTGATGAGACAATGGCCGCGCTGGACGGGGCCGTGAAGGCGGGCAAGGCGCGTGCGATCGGTTTCAGCGAGTGGACGGCGGAGCAGATCGACGCGGCCGCCGAGGTTGCGGGCGCTGGCGGGCTGACGGCCTTCTCGTCGAGCCAGCCGCAGTACTCGATGTTGTGGCGGAAGCCCGAGTGCAAGGTCTTTCCGGCCTGCGCGCGCCACGGGATCGGAAACCTGGCCTTCTCTCCGCTGGCGCATGGCGTACTGACGGGCAAGTACGCGCCGGGGGAGCCGCCTCCACCGGGAAGCAGAGCAGCGAGTGAGGAGATGAATGTCTTCATGGAGACCGCCGGACGGCACTTCCGGTCGGATTCCCTGCTCAAGGCGGTGCAGGAGTTGAAGCCCATCGCGGCGGATCTTGGGCTGACGATGGCGCAGATGGGCCTGGCCTGGGTGCTGCGGCGGCCGGAGGTGGCTTCGGCGATCATTGGGGCTTCGCGGCCGGAGCAGGTGGCCGACAACGTGCGCGCGGTTGGGGTGAAGCTGCCGGCCGAGGCGCTTGAGCGGATCGACCGGGCGGTGGGCGACGTGGTTGTGTGGTCGTGATTCAGTGCGGAATCCACTGTTCGCTTTAACCTTGAAAGCCTTCGCCTGAACTTTTTTTGCTCCGGGGCGTACTCTCTGCATCCCTGCGCGACGATTTTTGCGGATAAGAGAGTAGAAGCGAAACCCATGGCCCACGACTGGCAGCCGGATTTTGAACAACTCGTGGACGAACACCAGTCGATGGTCTTTTCGCTCGCCCTGCGGATGACCGGCGACCGAGGGCTGGCGGAAGAGATTGCGCAAGACGTATTTCTGGAATTGGACCGGAAGCTGGGCAAGATGGAGTCGGCGGCGCACGCCTGCTTCTGGCTTCGGCGGGTGGCGATGAATCGCTCGGCGGATGCGCTGCGGCGGCGCAAGGTACGCGGCATGGACCTTTGGGTAGAGATCGATGAGAACCACGGCGTTCGGGAGGAGAACCGTTCGTCTCCGTTGGGAGCAAGGCTGGAACAACTGCTGGCGACCCTGCCCGAGGCGCAGCGCGCGGCGCTGGTGCTCCGCTACCAGGAGGATCTGACGCCGGAAGAGATTGCGGCCACGCTGGAGGCGCCGCTGGCCACCGTGAAGAGCCACTTGCAGCGCGGCCTGAAGCTATTGCGGGCGAAGGCATCGAATCATCTGAAGGAGTACGTTCGTGGAGTTTGAACCGATGGATGAGTTTGAAGAGGAAGTGCGGCAGGCGTTTGAGCGCCGGCCCGCGCCACCCGGGCTGAAGCGCAAGCTGATGGAGCGCCGGCGCAGAGTCGCGCAACGGCATTCATTTCCTTTGTTCGCATGGAGGGGGCTTGCGGCTTCAATCGTTTCGGTATCGCTGTGCATTCTGGGCGCACTCGTTGTTTATAGCAATTACCAGCAGCGTGAGGCGGAAAAACAACGCGAGGGCGAGGCTGCCCGACAACAGGTGCTGACCGCACTTAAGATCACAAACCACGCGCTCGAACACATGAATGCGCAGCTCGCGGCTCGTGGCCGCGGCGCGCAGCAGTAAGGAGAAGCTCCGATGAGTAACCGACTTATAGCTTTCGTTTTGGGAGTGGCCGCGCTGGCACTCCCTGCTGTTGCGCAGACCGATCAGTTGCCCGCTCCCCCGCCCATCGAGAAGGAGTTGGCGGCGCGCGCCTCCAACGTCACCGAGGTCACGCTGGGCAAGAACATGCTGGCCTTTGCGGCCAAGATCATGAACGGCAAGGACCAGGACCAAACCGCCGTTCGGCAACTGATCGAAGGGCTCGACGGCATCTACGTCCGCGAGTACGAATTCGACAAGGACGGGCAATACTCGATGGAGCAGATCGAACAACTGCGCAAGTACTTCGAGACCAGCGAGTGGTCCTCGCTTGTGCGCGAACGCGAACGCAAGACCGGCGAGTCCACCGATGTAATGGTGAAGCTGGTAAATGGCGAAAGCCGGGGAATGTTCATCCTGGAAACCGAGCCCAGGGAACTGACCATCGTACTCATCCTTGGCCCCATTCGAATGGAAGATCTGGGAAAGCTGAAGGGGCTCAGCGGACTGGGCAGCGCGCTTGGCCCAATTGAAGGCATGCAGCATAGCCCGCGCGGCAAGGACGAGGACAAGAAAGGCGGCGATAAATGAAGCGGCTCTGGTTGATTCCCGTTGTTCTTGTTGCGCTGCTGATTCCCGTCAGGGTGCTGGCCGGCGGCGGCGGCCAAGGATTCGATGGCGTGGTGAATGCGATCGAAGCCCGATATCACGTCCATACCACGCGCGTTCCTTTTCTCGGCTTCATCAACCTGGTCTCGCGCAAGGCCACACATGAAGGCGTAGGCGATTTGCATGTGGCGGAGCTCGAGTCGTTCTCAAAGCCTGTCGACGGCGATGAGTTGAACCGGCTTGTCGAGGAGAAGTTGGGCTCCGGGTGGGAGAGGATCATTCGCCAGACCAGCCGCAAGGGCGGCGAGCAGACGCTGATCTTCATGCATCCGGAAGACGAACGTATGGGTCTGTTCATCCTGGATTTGGACGGTAGCGAGATGGATGTGGTCCAGGTTTCGGTCGATCCCGGTCACCTGAACGAGAGCATTAGCGAATATGAGCACCATAGCCAGGCGAGCGAAAATGAGAGGAGTGAATCGGCCAATTGATCCAGCTCGGGTAAGCCGGATCAGGGCTGCCGCTGTTACCGCTCTAGGTCTGTCACCAAATGATTTCGCACCTTGAGTTTGAGCTTCCCAAGGGTTCCAAAATCGGGACCTGGGGCACCCAGAGTTGGTACAACTTCACGCGGTCAGAGACCTAGCTCTACAGGCGTATCTCACTCGATTCTCGGAAATCCCGCAAAGGCTTGTGCCTAAAGGCCACGTCAATTCGCCATCTTTCAGGTGGGCAAAACCCCTGCTCTCTCCGGAATCTTCGATCTTCCTGCGAACCAAACTTTGCTTCTCATCCTTCGAGATTGGCGTGGTTGTTACACGTGCTTGAAGCCGGGCCGATTTGGGCAGGCTTGCGCGGTGATTGTCCTGAGGTGCAGACTTGGGAATAACCAGCAAGCCAGGAACCAGGGAGCATCGATTTGTCTACTTTGAGGCGTGGCGCGGCATTTTGTATCGGAATCGGAGTAAGCCTGTTCATCGCGGCTTGTGGCGGAGGGGGCGGAGGCTCCACTACCCCGCCGCCTCCAACAACCTACGTACTCACCGTGACCTCGACGAACCCGGCCAGCGGCGTAGCGATCACGGTGTCTCCTGCGGACAACAACAGCGCGGCGAGCGGAACGACGAGCTTTACGCGTACTTATAATGCAGGAACATCCGTCACGCTGACTGCTCCTGCCACCTCGGGCGGCGACAACTTCTCTTCATGGAGCGGATGCACCACGGCCAGCACCATTACATGCACGGTGACGATGAATGCCAATACAATCGTCACGGCCAATTACACCACTCCGGTCACGCCGACCTATGTGCTGACCGTCGACTCGATCAATCCGGCCAGCGGCGTACCGATCGAAGTAACTTATCCCCCAACGGCGCTCGCCACCCAGGGAACGACAAGCTTTACGGTGACCGAACCGGCCGGCACTGAACTGGTACTGGTTGCTCCTGCAACCGTTGGCAGCAACACCTTTACCTCGTGGACCGGCTGCGCCAGCTCCAGCGGCGAAACCTGCACGGTGACGTTGAACGCCAATACAACGGTTACCGCCAATTACACCGTACCGGCAAAGATCACTCCGACGGTTACGGTAACGCCGGCAGCTTTGAGCATCAGCACCGGGCAGTCGTTGGCCGTGACGGTCGCCGTCAGCGGCGGCAGCGGCAATCCCACGCCCACCGGCTCGGTCACACTGACCAGCGGAAGCTATACTTCGGCGACGGCGACGCTCGCGAGCGGCAGCGCGCAGATCACAATCCCCGCCGGTTCGCTCGCCGCGGGATCCGATACCTTGACCGTCAGCTATGCGCCCGACTCGGCCAGTTCATCAATTTACAACGCGGTCACGGGCAACGCCGCAGTGACGGTTACCACAGTGAGTGCGACGGTGACGGTGAATCAGTCGAGCACCGGACCTTCGGTGACCGACCAGATTCTGGGCATGAATCTTGCTGCGTGGTACGACGTGGTAGGCAATGCGACGCCTGTCAATGGCGCCTTCGCACAGGCGGGCATCAAGGCCATTCGCTGGCCGGGTGGCTCATGGTCTGACGAATATCACTGGCAGACGCCCAACACCTCGTCCAGTCCCAATCTGCCTTTCATGTGCGAGAACAACTCAAGCGGGGTTCCAAACGGAAGCACCTCTTGGGGCGGCTACAGCACCTTCGGGCAGTTCGTCACCAGCATCGTGCAGGGCGGAAACTACGACCTTGCCCTCACCGCCGATTACGGCACGGACGCTGCCTGCACCGGACCCGGCCAGCCGTCCGAAGCGGCCGCATGGGTGGCTGCCGCGCTTACCGACGGCATTACGGTAAACCACATGACAGTGGGCAACGAGGAATACGGGACCTGGGAGACGGACCTGCACACCCCGCCAAACAACGCGGCAACCTACGCCGCTGCAACGGCTGGAAGCGCAGGCTACTATGCGCTGATCAAGAAGGCATCCCCGAAGACGCTGGTCGGCGTTGTGGTCAACCCCGGCAACTCTCCGGCATGGGATCCGACGGTGCTTGCCGACGCGCCTTATGACTTCGTGGAATACCACTACTATCCTGAGGCGCCGGGCGCGGAAAGCGATACCTTTTTGGTGCAGCAGGCGGCGCAGGGATTGACCACAAACATCAATACCATCAAGTCGGAGCTGAAGACTGCCGGAAATCCGAACACGCCCATTTATGTGGGCGAGATCGGAGGGACCTACAGCAATCCGGGCAAACAGAGTTGGTCGATTGCCCAGGGCTTGTATGCCGGTCAGGTGTTAGGCGAGATGATGAACGATGGAGTCTCGCGCCTAACCTGGTGGATCGGCTTCGGCAATTGCAACGCCCCTCCCTACACAGATGGTCCACCAAATTTAAGTGCTTCGCTCTATGGATGGCAGGATTTCGGGGCCTACAACGTCTTCTCCGATGGACCTTCCGATACCACCTGTTCCGGCGCAGGTCCAATCGGCACCATGTCTCCCACGGCGCGCGCCTTTCAGCTCTTCAGCAACGTGGCCGTCAACGGTGAGAGCGTGCTGGCCGCGAGTGTAGCCGGCGATACAACGGATGTGCGCGCCTATGCTGCTACCCACAGCGGCGGAACAGCGCTGGTGCTCTTCAACCGGAACGAAACCACCAGCGAGCCGGTAACGGTAGCGCTTTCAAGCCAGAACGCTTCCACGGGTGTCACTGTTGAGAGCTACAGCAAGGCTATCTACGACCTATCGGGCTCTCCGACGGGAACCCCGGCGGATCCGGCAGGAACAAGCACCTGGGCCGGGCCAACCACAACCAGCCTCGGCGCGCAGAACCTGCCATTGCTGCTGACTCTCTCACCCTGGAGCATGAACGTGGTCATTATCCGCTAGGTCTTTGACCGCATGAAGTTGTATCAATGTGGGTGCCCCATCCATTCCGCAGCTTCACCGCGGAATGGATGGGAAAGCACAAAATCATACGGTGAAGGACTGACCTAGGTCTTTAGCCGGGTGAAGTTATACCAACTCTGGGTGCCCCATCCATTCCGCAGCTTCACCGCGGAATGGATGGGAAAGCACAAATCATACGGTCAAGGACTGACCTAGGTCTTTAGCCGGGTGAAGTTATACCAACTCTGGGTGCCCCAGGTCCCGATTTTAGAACCTGGGATAGCTTGAACTAAATGTAGGAAATCATTTGGTCATAAACCTAGAAGCCGGGAGAGCATGAGCGGCCAATCTTCAACTTCGGTATCGAGCTATCGCGGCCGGCTTGCGCCCTCGCCCACCGGTTATCTGCACGTGGGTCACGCGCGCACCTTCTGGGGGGCCTATGAGCGTGCGCGCGATGCGGGCGGCACGCTGGTGATGCGCATGGAGGATCTGGACACTGACCGCAGCCGCTCGTTCTATGCTGAATCGGCAATCGACGACCTGCGCTGGCTGGGCATCCGATGGCAGGAAGGTCCGGATTGCGGAGGGCCGTCCGCGCCCTATGAGCAGAGCCGGCGGCAAGAGGTCTACCTCGATGCATGGCGGGAGCTACGGCGGCACGGCTTCATTTATCCTTGCCTCTGCTCGCGCAAGGACCTTGAGGCAGCGCTCGCCGCGCCGCACGAGGGCAGCCCGCAAGGTAGCGCAGACGTTGAGTTGCTGGACGACGAGCCGATTTATCCAGGAACCTGCCGGCCTGGCGGACAGCGCGATTCCGCAGGCGAGGCTGTTCGACTTTTCTGCCCCGCCGCTGGCGAGATCAACGAGCCAGATGGCATCAACTGGCGATTCCGGGTCCCCGACGGCGAGGCCATCGAGTTCGACGATGGGAATCTCGGCCCGCAATGCTTTGTGGCCGGCAAGGACTTTGGCGACTTTATCGTCTGGCGGCGCGACGGCGCACCCAGCTACCAGCTTGCCTGCGTGGCCGACGACGCGGCCATGGGCATTACGGAGGTGGTGCGCGGCGCCGATCTGCTCAAATCCACGGCGCGGCAGATTCTGCTCAACCGCGCACTGGGCTACCGCGATCCCGCCTGGTTCCACTGCCGGCTGATGGTGGATGCGAAGGGCCGCCGCCTGGCCAAGCGCTACGATTCGCTGAGCCTGCACACGCTGCGCCAGCGCGGGCTTGCTCCCCTGGATATTCTATCGGGGGAGCTGCCGGTGGAGTCTTGAATTAAATGACTTGGATTACCGCTCGACGCTGCGTGTGCGAATTCGGTCGAGTTTCTCGAATAGTTCAGCCACACGGATCAGGATAGAAGTTCCCGTCACAGCAAGTTCTCCGCTGGGAATCCGTTCCAGCGTGGTGGCCGTACCACGATAGGCCACCCGCGCCTGAGGATCGATCACCCAGACATGCTCGATTCCGAACTGAAGATAATCGGCCGCCTTTTTTGCGGCGCGGCGAATTGTGTCTTCAGGCGACAGAATCTCAATGGCAATCAGCGGCGGGCGGGTGAGAATGTCCTCGGTTGGCGAGCCCAGGCGGAGCACGCAAAGATCGGGAACAAGGAACCTCCGAGCCGCGATCTGTACGCGCTGCTCGGTGAGCCCAAAGACTCCCCACTCTTCCATGTTGTTGGTAAAGATGGTAGCCAGAATCGTTTGCAGGAAAGCATGCTCGAACTCGCCCAAGTTGCGTTCCACGACCACGCCGTCGTCATACTCGCAGTCGGGTTCGTAGCTGGTGGAGAGATACTCCTCCAACGGAACAAACCGTTCGCTGATGGGCTGCGTCGCCATGGAAACAGTATCCTCCCTTCAATGCATCGCCGCAATGGGAAAGCGCGGACGGCGGTCAGCTGCATATTGCGGCTAACCGCCGGTCTGCATCACCCGTGCCGGATGAACGTTCCATCCTGCAGCTCGCTCATTGCCTGCTTCAACTCAACCTGCGTGTTCATGACGATAGGCCCGTACCATGCCACCGGCTCCTCAAGCGGCTTGCCGGAGACGAGCAGGAAGCGGATGCCCTCGGGCCCAGCCTGGACGACGATCTCGTCGCCACGATCGAAGAGTACCAGCGAGTGGTTCTTCGCGTCATAGACAGCACGCTTGTTGGGGTCTACAGCCGACTCGGTCAGCACTGCTTGCAGCGCCGAGGCGTCGCGGAAGCTGCCCGAGCCGGCAAAGACATAGGCAAAGGCGTTGCGCGTCGTCTCCACCTGGATGCGCTTGCGCTTGCCCGGCGGGACCGAGATATCCACGTAGCGCGGATCGGCGGCCACGCCCTCGACCGGCCCCTTCTTACCCCAGAACTCTCCGACGATGACGCGAGCCTTGGTTCCGTCGTCCTCGGTCACCTCGGGGATGGCGCTCGCGGGAATGTCCTGGTAACGCGGAGCGGTCATCTTGAGCGCCGCAGGCAGGTTGGCCCAGAGCTGGAAGCCGTGCATGCGCCCCCGCGCGTCGCCTTTGGGCATCTCCTGGTGCAGAATGCCGCTCCCCGCTGTCATCCATTGCACGTCTCCAGCGGTCATGCGGCCTTTGTTGCCAAGGCTGTCTCCGTGCGCCACCTCACCGGCCAGAACGTAGGTGATGGTCTCGATTCCGCGGTGGGGATGCCACGGAAAACCGGCCAGATAGTCCTCGGGATTGTCGCTGCGAAAGTCGTCGAGCAACAGGAATGGATCGAACTCCGCAGTCTTGTCAAAGCCGAAAGCACGCTGCAGCTTGACGCCGGCGCCTTCGACGGTGGGCTTGGTTTCAAAGATCTGTCGAACAGGACGAAGCGACATGGTTAACCTCCTCTGCTTACAGTAGATTGGATGCGCGAGGGAGATATTCGTTGCAACAAGTATTCTCGGGAGATCAATCGTCGCGGGAGTTGCGACGGCGATGAACCTCAGTGTTCCTTGCTGTAGAGCAGATCGCGGATCGCTTTCCTGCGCGCCGCATCCGCCTCTCTTGCGGCCTTGCGCTCGACGGCGTCCATGGGACGCTTGGCGACGGCTAGCTCAGCCGACTCGGGCTCGCTGCACGCCGGGCAGCGGTTGGCAAAGCCGGGCTTGCCGGGCCTCAGTTCGAACTCCTCGGAGCAGACGACACAGACTTTGATGGGAAACGCCATTTGCAACTATTTTAATCGAGAGTTTTCCTTTGGGCTTGCGGCAGGAATGGAAAAAGGCGGCTGCGAACCGCATGAAGAGACGCTAGGTATGTGACCCAATGATTTCGTATCTTGAGTACAAGCTGTCCCAGATCCCAAAATCGTAGCATGACCATGGGCTCTGGTAAGCCACAATCTGAGGTAAGGATGCGATTGATCGTACGACGGAACGATCTCGGACTGTGTGGGAAACCTTGCCACAAGGCGACTTTACATTTCTTATTCATTCATGCCTCCGTTAACCAATAGATTCAGAAGATGTTTCGCTTTGTTTCAGCGAGTTACCTACGCCTCTCTACCTTTAGTTGTTGGAAAGGAAATCGCAACTACGGCTGAACCCCTTCCGGAAGGCGGTAAACGTCAAGTGCACACTGCGAAGGCGAGATCATTGATAACCACAAGACGCATCTCTGCGAACCGAGATGATCCCCGGAGGAGCTTTTGGATGGTGCATACGAAGAAGATTCTTCTGATAGATGGATTTGTGTTCTGCTTCAACGAGGCCTATCAACCCCAGAGGTTTCGATTTTCACCGACATTGTTCTATTGCTCGAAACCATTCCTCAAGAAAACCTTTCAACCCCACCGGCGGCCGCAGCCAAAGACCAGCCGCAGTGTCGTGCCATTGGTGGTGCACCAACATACTCAGGCTTTGGACTCCAACTTGATTCACGGCGCGAAAGGCTGCCTCATGCGCGTCCGTCCCCGGCGCTCAATTAGGACCAGCAACTCCAGCACACCAGGCCAGGGCCGCGCCTGAAAGCGATAGACCCGAAACGGCGCCGGTGTCCCGTCGTATACCAAAAGTAAAACCGGAGTCGACTCGCCCCCAAAGTCGTCAAAAGACTCCATCGGTCTTTCTGCCGCCTCGGCCGTCACCAATTGCTCGCTTTCTACGCCAGCTTACGGTGCACAATTTCAATTTGTGACACAGATGCAGGTTGGGCACGGCCCTGATCGACTGGCACCCCGGGAAACTCGATGCGCAAATCGCGCAGGTCGCCCAGTATGCTGGCCGCCCAGCGATAGACGTTGTGATCCATTACATGGAGGCGCATTCGCTGCATCCTCATACGCCGCTCGGCGCGATCCATCTCAAGACCTTGATGGATGGCCTCCGCTACGCCTTCAATGTCATAGGGATTCACTACCAACGCGTCCAACAGCTCGGTGGCCGCGCCGGTAAACTTGCTCAGCACCAGCACGCCATCCTCATCTTCGCGCGCAGCCACAAACTCCTTGGCCACCAGATTCATCCCATCGTGGAGCGAGGTTACCAGGCACACATCCGCGGCGCGGTACCAGAGGTCCACCTCCGCATGGCTGTACTGTCGCTCGATCAGCAGAATGGGCTTCCAGGAGGTCGTCTGAAAACGTTGATTGATACGCTCAACGATCTCTTCCACCTGTCGGCGCAGATTTACATAGCTGGGAATCCGCGAACGGCTGGGAGCAGCAATTTGAACCATGGTCAGCCGCTCCAAATACCAGGGATGCTCTTCGAGAAGCTTCTCTACCGCCATCAGCCGCTCCACGATACCCTTGGTATAGTCCATGCGGTCCACGCCCACGATCAAGGTCTCACAGCGCAGGTCGAACTCCTTGAGCAGTTCCTTGCGCGAGGGTCTTGGCGTCCTCCGCTCTGACTTTGCGCCGTCGAGGGCCACGCTCACGGGATAATTGCGCACAGTGCTGGTGTGCCCGTCCCGGCGAGCGGTCATGTGTTCGCGGTCGGTGCGCGACTCCAGTACGCGGTCAACGGTAGAGAGAAAGTTATTGCAATGCAGCGGAATGTGGAATCCGATCAGATCCGCGCCCAGCAACCCATCCAGAAGCTCTGCCTGCCAAGGACAGATGCCAAAGGCCTCAGGATTAGGCCAGGGAATGTGCCAGAAGATGGCCACGCGCGCATCTGGGCGCGCCGCCTTGATGAGCCGGGGCACCAGCGCGAAGTGGTAATCCTGCACAAAGACAATGGGGTTGGCGCTTCTTTCCATCTCCCCGAGCAGCGCGGCGGCAAATTTCTCGTTGACGCGCTGGTAACACTCCCAGTCCGAAGCGCGAAAGATAGGCCGAGTATGCGCGATGTGGCACAGCGGCCAAAGACCCTCGTTGGCAAAGCCGTCGTAGTAGCCTGTTTCCTCCTCGATCGAGAGCCAGACCCTGCGCAGGGTGTAGCGGGGCTCGTCAGGCGGCACGCGGAGCCGATCGTACTTGTCAACATGCAGAGCATCCTCACTGCCGCTGCCGTGCGCTACCCACACGCCGTCACAAGCCCGCAGCACCGGCTCGATCGCCGTCACCAGCCCGCTGGGAGGAACTATGCATACCGTCTCCCGCCCCTGGAGCACATGCATGTACGGCTCGCGGTTCGACATCACGAAGATGCGGCTTGAGCCAAATCGCTCCCTGATATGTACGGCAAGCCGCTCGGCGGTCCACTGGTGCTCGCCGGCATCGCGCAACCGGGCTTCAGTCTCAGCGGCGGCGCGTGCCTCCATCAGGCTTTCCGCCATTGTCTCCACTTCGCGGGCCAGCGGAGTAAACAGACTCAACTCCGCTAAGCTCTGGTCCGCAAGATCGTCGGGCTGACCCATGCGTAACCGCCTAAGCCGCTCCGCCACCCGGATCATGGGTCGCATCAGGAACCAGCGGACCATCAGCAACGTTACGCAGACGATCAGCAGCACAAAGGCGACTATCCGCCAGAAGCTCTGATGCCAGACCTCCGCGCCCTCGGCGCGAATGGAGTCGGCATCCTCCAGAATCACCAACGCTCCCGCCATGCGCCCGTCGACATACATCGGAACCGCCTCCTCAAGCCACTGTCGATCGTCCTGGCGCCCAAAAACGGACGAGTCGACACCCTGCTTGATGGCTTTGTCCAAGGGGCCGCGCGGGAGTGCTCCGAACACACCGGCAGGACCCGCTTCGGTAACCAACTCTCCCTGGATGTCATAGACAGCAAGGCCCAACGCCTCACTTTGTGAGCGCAGCCGGGCAGCCGCTGCAGCAATCTCCGCGGTCTGGCCACTGGCCACCGGCTTCTCCATCTCCGATTGCAGGCTCTTACTCAGCCAGGCGGTCCTTCGCTCCAATTCCCGTCGCAGAATGTGCTTGTGGGCCAGTACCTCAAAATAGGTCGAGGCAACCGAGACCAGTGTGATTCCCACGACCAGCGCAAGAATCAACCGCATGCGAAAGAATTGCATGTCACGCCTCCCTGTTCCTATCTAGACAGATTCCCCTTTGTTTCCCTGTGCAATTTGGTACAGTCGCTTTCCCTTTGGACACAATTCAGCTTGTTCTTTGCCATAGCATCTGCAAGGCCAGACTATAACTTATTGAAAACACAGCAAGGATTCTGCCAAGCAAACTTCGGAGAATGGATTTTCTGCACACCGCCGGGTAATTCTTGTCCGTTAGCCTCTTGCAAAATCCCACTGAGACTGCAAAAAGTGTCAGGGCACGACTTCAGTCGTGCCGAAAGAGCAACAAAATCATGTCGGGCTCGTTAGCCCCTGCGGTTTTGTTTTCAGTAATTTGCAATTCCGCAGCGGATGAAGCCGGAATCTGAATTGGTTATTTGCGGCACGACTGAAGAGGTTGCGGAAAAACTCTATCGGAAGTTGCTTTGTAACCAGGGCACGGCTTTAGCCGTACCGTAACTGTCGCAAAATGAGTGTGGGCTTTAGCCCCTGCTCATCTGTGATTTGTCACTTTCTCTTTTCATTCGGGGTTTTTCCGCAGCCTCTAAAATCATGCCCTGCCACAATCTTCAACCTGAAGAGCCTCTTGCAAAATCCCCCGTTAGCCGGACTTCCGGCGCAGCTGCAAGCCCTCGCGCCTCAACCACCCGATTGTCCATCACCAAGGCCGGCAAACTCCGGGAGCCAGCGATGGCCCAGCCCTGAAGAGTACTCCCGGCGTCCAATTCGCCGCTGGGGTGGAAATGAGCGAAACAACATGCTCCAACCCAATCGTTCCATCGACAAAGGGTCCAAAGTTCTCAGAAATGCTGGATGGATTCGTCGGGGCCGGCGGCTGGGGCGGCTGGGGATTTAACGCCATGCTCGCTGGCATGTTCAGCGTGGCTTTCGAGTGAGCGGCTGACGAGGTCGCGGGAGCCAAGACCCACGGCGAGCGCGAGCGTAAGAACAATGCCGCCGAAGAGGATGCCAAAGGCCAGCTCCACCACGTTGCCGCCGATCTGGAGGTGGTCGAGGACCATGGCGCCGGTGAGGACGAACACCAGCCACTTGACGCCAAGCGATAGGAACCGCGCGTATTGGAGTTGCGCATTCACAGCTCCGATGAGGACCGAACGTGCCAGGAAGCGTGCGCTGAGAGTGCCGGCGATGAGCAGAAGGGCGGCGCCCACCACACGGGCAAGGTAGGGCAGGAGCGAGCTCGGCAGTGCCGCGGCCGTTGCATAGGAGGCGTCGAAGGCTGAGACGCCGATAACGAGTCCTAGCAGGACGCAAGCCCAGAAGGAGACCCGGGCGATTAACGCGGTGGGAGAAGTCGATGGCGCCCAGTCGATGTTGCCGGGACTATGGGCAAGTCGTTCGTCGAACTTGGCTGCGGCAAGCCCACGCCGCAATAGCGCGGAAAAAGCGATGCCAATCAGGGTGAGAAAAGTCATGGCAACAAGGAACGCCAGAATACCGGGCAGGATGGAAATGAGCAGCGAGAGGATCCGGTAAATCGACTCTTGAAGCGCGCCGGACATAAGGTGCCAGATATTATTGTTGCCGGCATACAACGACTGCGAAGCCTGGTAAGTGACTGGCTGAAGCATGGTGGCGAGAACGTTTTTCATAGGACTCACTCCTCGAATCGACTCTCTTGCTCGGGAACGGAATCGGGTTTGATTCGCGGTTTGTTTATGGGTTGAACCTGTCTGGCCATCGCCAGCGCGAGACAAGGTAAGTCTTGTCGGCCGCAAAAGCGGCGGCGACGGCCTCGATATGGCTTTCTGGATCGATGCCTGAGGAGGTGAAGTTGATATGGCTTGCGACCCAGGCGAGGTAAAGCGGGATCAGCGCGCCGAGGAGATGTCCGCGGTTGATGGTGCGGAGACGGTAGGCGAGCAAAAAGTCGTAGACGATCCTGGCCCAGAGGCTGTCGGGGATGCGGAATGCCGCGCCATCTGTTGCGTAGAGTCGCTTGAGTGCGAGCAGCGAGCTTGGCGGAAGGACGAGCGACCAGACTTCCTGGAGGTTGGTGTACGCGAGCCGAAAGGCGTAAACCATAGGGGCAATCTCTGTGGCCGCATCGCCGGAAGTTGCTTGCGCCATGGGCATGGCATGGCGCGCCGGCAGCAAGGGGCGAAAGCGCTGCCAGAATGCGGCTTTTGCGTCGATATCGGCAAACAGTGCTCCGGTTAGGAGGGGAAGGATGGTGTTGAGGTCGAGCCCTGTCTGATGAGATTGAATGCGCGGGCGAACGTCGAGCTGATCGATGGTAAATCCAGCCACCGTGGCCTCGTTGATGGGCCAAAGAGGCATCTCTTCCTGGTTGTTAGCGGTGAAACGATGGGCAGCGCCTGCGAGGCGTTCGGCCATGCGCAGCGAGAGACCGAGATGGACAGCCAATGGAAACCGCACACAAGATGCAAATAACGCACGGGTAAGCGGATAGAGAATGGCGGAGTTGACCAGGCCGGTATGCGGCGGGAGATTGTAGCAAGGGACTGCGAGGTCAGTGGGGGTGGTCAGAACGGCGCTGGCGAGGTCGCGGAGCGCAAGCGAATCGAGCGAGCCAACTGCCGGGCCCAGCATGAGAATGGCGCTCGATCCGTTCTTTTCGGCGATCTGGTAAACGTTGACGAAGTCAGCCGCGGTCAGGGTCCAGGAGGGGTTGGTCGCCGGAGCGGCGACCATCCGCAGGGTTGGATAAGAGCCAGCCGGAAGCTCGCCCTGCATCGCGATGAGCGGGCTTTCCGTTGGGAATGCGGCGGCCAGGTTGGCGAGAGCATCTTCGAGGTTTTCTGGCGTCATGGCGGCAAGCAGGACGAGAGGTCCGCCGCTGGGACGCGCGGAAGGGGCGGTAAAGCCGGGAATCGGATCTGCTGTCGCCATGGTCATTTCGGAAGCCGATTCTAAAACAATTGGAGACTTTCTATAGTCTCCAATTGAACAGCTTCCATACACCCAGACGCCTCTAGAAAGTTAAGATGCTGACAAGCGGGAAGCGGATCATGTCGGCCTCAAACGCTGGGGCTGGAGTTCGAGCCAGAGAAAGGAATAAGGAGCGAGGGTGAGTACGTACGGGGCCTCGGTGATGGTGGGGAAAGGCACATAGCCCAGCATCTCGACAGGCTCTGCGCCTTTGTGGTCGGCGAGGTCGAGGGAGACGGGCTGTGCAAAGCGGCTGAGGTTGGCCACGCATAGAACGGTCTCGTGGGAGCCGTCGCCGCGCTCGAGATCGCGGAGGTAAGCAAGGATTTTGCGGTTCACTGGGTTCAAGAAATGTTGGGTTCCACGGCCGAAGACCTGGAAGAGTTTGCGCAAAGCAATCATGTTGCGGGTCCAGTGCAGCAGGCTGGACTGATCGCTGAGCTGAGCTTCCACATTGATGGTCTGGTAGCCGTAGATGGGGTCCATAATGACGGGAAAGTAGAGCCGGGCAGGGTCGCACCTTGAGAAGCCGGCGTTGCGGTCCGAGTTCCACTGCATCGGAGTACGAACACCGTTGCGGTCGCCGAGGTAAATGTTATCGCCCATGCCGATCTCGTCGCCGTAGTACAGGATGGGAGTACCGGGAAAGCTGAGCAAGAGAGAGTTCAACAACTCGATGCGGCGCCGGTTGTTGTCGAGCAGGGGCGCAAGCCGCCGGCGGATGCCGCCATTGACGCGCATACGGGGGTCGTTCGAGTAGGCGATGTGCATATAGTCGCGCTCGTCTTCAGAGACCAAAGCAAGGGTGAGCTCATCGTGATTGCGAAGAAACAGGCCCCATTGGCAGTTGTCGGGGATAGCCGGAGTCTGGGCCATGATGTCGGTGATCGGCAGGCTGTCTTCCTGTCGCAGGGCCATATAGATTCGCGGCATCAGGGGAAAGTGGAAGGCCATGTGACACTCATCGCCATCGCCGAAGTAGGGCAGGACATCCGCCGGCGACTCGTTGGCTTCGGCCAGGATGAGGCGGTTGGCATATTCGGCATCGATGGCGGCGCGGATCCGCTTGACGACAAGATGAGTCTCCGGTAGGTTCTCGCACGATGTCCCATCGCGTTCTACCAGGTACGCTATAGCGTCCATGCGCAGTGCGTCGACGCCCATGTCAAGCCAGAAGCGCATAATCTTTAGAACCTCGTCCATCACCGCGGGGTTATCGAAGTTGAGGTCGGGCTGATGCGAAAAGAATCGGTGCCAGTAGTATGCCTTGGCCGTTTCGTCCCAGGTCCAGTTGGACTTTTCAGTATCGGTGAAGATAATGTCGGCGTCCTTGTAGAGATGATCGGTGTTGGACCAGACGTACATATCGCGCGCCGCTGAGCCAGGCGGCGCGAGGCGTGCGGCCTTGAACCAGGGGTGCTGATCGCTGGTGTGATTGATGACCAGTTCGATCATCACCTGCATGTCCCGCCGGTGAGCTGCGTCCAGAAACGACTTGAAATCGTTCAGCGTTCCGTAGGATGGGTTGACTTCGACATAGTTGGCGATGTCGTAGCCGTCGTCGCGCAAGGGCGAGGGAAAGAAAGGCAGAAGCCAGATGCACGTGACGCCGAGGTTCTGAAGGTAGTCGAGCCGCGAGATCAATCCGGGGAAGTCCCCAATGCCGTCGCCATTCGAGTCGGCATAGGCTTTGACGTGGACTTCATAGATGATCGCGTCTTTGTACCAGAGGGGATCGGTTGCGCTTGCCAGCTTCTTCACGCTTCGATTCTCCTGGATAATTAGACGAACGCTCTGTTGCAAATTGCTCACAATCGGAATGGTGGCCACGACTTACTCCGCGGCGAACCCAGATGATGGTGGAAATGTGCGCTTGGCATCTTGGCTGACACAACCCGTTGAGAACTGTTTGGTGGTTCGACGAATATCTCTCGACCGGCAAAAGGCTTTACAGCCCTCTTGGCTCGGTTGGCTAAGCAGAGGAATGCTGTTGCCGGAGCCACCTCGTTAAATCGGAAGACCAAAGACTTCAGGCAGTTTCGGCGGCTCTACTATTGTTCCAATTTGGCAAATCTAGATTTGTCCGCTATGGCTCTAGATTCGCACCCTGAAACGCCGACTGGTCAGGAACGAATCTCCTGACCAGTCACAGCCAGTGGGTAGCCCGGTCTTGATTGATTAAGACGAAAGCTCTTCCGCCTCAGCCAGCGGAGGAGCCCCAAACCAAGGTCTACAGGGTGATGACGATTTTGCCTATTTGCTTGTTGCTTTCAAGGTACCTGTAAGCTTCAACGGTTTGCTCGAAGGGGAAGGTCCGGGCGATCTCCGGTTTGAAGGATCCATCCGCCAGGCGATCGTATATGTACTTCTTCATTGTTTCCCATTCTGGGGCGCCACGCAGTTCACCGAAAGTGTAGCCGAAGATGCCGATGGTTCGGCCAAAAGCAGCCATGGGAAAGGGCGTGGGCTTGCCAGAGAGCATGCCATATAGGAAGATGGTGCCACCATTAGCAGTGGCCTGCGCCAGCGTGTTGATGAAGTCGCCGCCCACCGGATCGAAGACGACGCGCGCACCCTTGCCACCGGTGATCGACTGCACCAGGGCCACCAGGTCCTCCTCTTCCGTGACGATGACGTGATCGGCGCCAAGGGCTATGAGCTGTTCCTTTTTGTCGGAGGTACGGGTGGTCGCGATGGAGATTCCTCTCTGTGCCTTGACAATCTGGATGGCCGCGAGCCCAACGGACGAGCTTGCAGCGGTGATGATGACGAAGTCGCCGGCAGCCACTTTGCCGAAGGGCACGAGCGCGCCATATGCGGTGCAGTACTGCATCCAGACTGCGGCGCCCTCGACCACGGAGAAGGAATCTGGAACGGCTGCGAGAACGCTAGCGGGAACGATGGCCTCTTCCACAAGCACCGGGTACTGGTTCATCGAATAACCCGGAATGGTGCCAAAGCGCTTGTCGATGAGAGTAGGATCGACCTCGGGACCAACGGCGATGACCTTTCCGAACGCCTCGTATCCGAGGCCGGAGGGCAAGTTCACCTTTTCCATGTAGAAGCCGTGATAATACATGCTTTCGGCCCGGTTAAGGCCCACTGCTTCCACCTTGAGTAGAACTTCACCAGGACCGGGCTGGCGCTCGGGCAGATCTTCCATATGAAGGACTTCGGGACCACCGAGTCGGTTGAAACGGATGGCTTTCGGCATGATGCGCACTTCTCCTGCTGAGAAGAAGATGCGGACTGCCTGAAGCGCGTCGCAAATTTTGCGCGGGCTCCAACGACGCCTCTGTGACGCAAGATGGCGATCCATAGCTATCAGCGACCTGTCGTCCGATTGGTCCTTGGAACGACCCAGTGTCTGGCAGCCACCAAGTACGCTTGAGCGCCCGGTACGCGGCGATGAGCGGAAACCATCGCAATACTAACCGTCTCTCTCCTTCCGGGCGCAGAATCTTGTAAGAGGATTGGCATTGCTGGACTCGCCGCACGCTCCGATGGCCGTTCGACAAGAACGCCTCGGGCACGTCGATGCGATGCGACCATGGGGTACACGCATCTGGTGACAGCAAACGATGTACGGGTCGCCGGGGAACTCGGAGTATTTCTGGATGAAGGATTCTTTGCCCAAGGTTTGCCTAAATTCCCACCAAGCGTGAAGACGGCCTCCGAGTGGTTCACGGAAGCCGCTTAGAATCTGTAGTTTATTGGTTGCGGGGGCTGGATTTGAACCAGCGACCTTTGGGTTATGAG
>Ga0182014_10001947_pt1 | contig 26767 bp, 17 predicted proteins | sample 612S2DmetaG_FD_120489 | JGI IMG/M metagenome (GOLD analysis project Ga0182014, IMG submission 120489) | Permafrost microbial communities from Stordalen Mire, Sweden - 612S2D metaG | ecosystem: Environmental > Terrestrial > Soil > Wetlands > Permafrost | place: Sweden: Stordalen | collected... | reverse complement strand
GGGCGCGGGCGGAAGCTTTCACTCTTTCGCGTGCGCCTTTCCGGACTGCTTCTGCCTGGCAAGGACTTTAGCTGCATCGCGGCGAAGTTCGGTCCAGAATTCCTGCGCGAGAGGGAGTTCTTCTCCGGATGTGAGTCCTTCGACGAGTAGGAATTCCAGGCGTGCATCGGCTGGCCGAGCCTGTCTCCTGCGTAAGGGCTTGCGTTCCACGTTCATACGTGCTTTCCGTCAGGGGCTGATGCCGGGCTTTTTCTTGACGGCCATTTCTGCGCGAGTAATCTCGTGCCCCGATACAAGACTTCAGAGTTCCATCGACTGCATTTTGATTAGTGCGGTGGCTTTGGCGATGAACTCCGGCAGCCCCATCGCCCCCTGGTCGCCCTTGCCGCGCGTCCGCACGCTCACCGTCCCCGCCGCTTCTTCCTTGTCACCGAAGACCAGAATGTACGGTGTCTTCTGGTTGGCCAAATCACGAATCTTGGCGTTCATCTTTTCGTTGCGCGCGTCCACCTCCACGCGGAAGCCAGCTTCCTTCAGCGCCGCCTCGACCTTTTCAGCGTAGGCCAAGTGCCGCTCGCTAATCGGCACCAGCCCGATCTGCACCGGCGCAAGCCACAGCGGAAATGCCCCTGCATAGTGCTCGATCAGCACGCCAAAGAAGCGCTCCACTGACCCGAACAGCGCGCGATGCACCATCACCGGCTGATGCCGCTCGCCGTCTTCACCCACGTACTCAAGCTCGAATCGCGCCGGCAGGTTGAAGTCGAACTGCACCGTGGAAAGCTGCCACAACCGCCCCAGCACGTCCACCAGCTTCACGTCGATTTTGGGTCCGTAAAACGCCGCTTCGCCGGGGATGGTCCTGTAGGCAATCCCTTTTCTCTCCAAAGCTCTCTTCAGTCCGCCGGTTGCCAGGTTCCAGTTATCTTCTGAGCCGGCGTAGTGGGCGCGGTCGTTGGGATCCCAGGTGGAAAGCTCCACTTTGAATTCCTTGAAGCCGAAAGTCTTCAGCACCGCTTCCGCAAAATCGATACACGCCACCACTTCATCCTCAATCTGGCCGGGCGTGCAGAAGATGTGCGCGTCGTCCTGGGTAAAACCGCGCACGCGCAGCAGCCCGTGCATGGTTCCCGAGCGCTCATAGCGGTAAACATTGCCTAACTCGGCCAGCCGCACGGGTAAATCGCGATAACTCCTCGGCGAATTCTTGTAAATCAGAATATGACCGGGGCAGTTCATCGGCTTCAGGCGATACTCGGCGTCATCCAGCTCCATGGGCGTGTACATGTTGTCGGAGTAGTAGCCGTCGTGGCCGCTCACCTTCCATAGCTCGCGGCGCATTACGTGCGGAGTAAACACCAGCGAATAGCCGCGCTTGAGGCACTCCTCGCGCATCCAGTCTTCCATGATCTTGCGGATGATGCCGCCCTTGGGGTGCCAGAAGATCAGCCCCGCGCCGGCCAGCTCCTGAATGCTGAACAGGTCAAGCTGCTTGCCCAGCAGGCGATGATCGCGGCGCGCCGCCTCTTCAAGCCGCGCAAAGTGCGCGTCGAGATCTTTTTTCGAGAAAAATGCCGTGCCGTAAACGCGCTGCAACTGCGGATTCTTCTCGTCGCCGAGCCAGTACGCGCCGGCCAGAGAAAGCACTTTGAACGCCTTCACGCGGCCCGTCGAAGGCACATGCGGCCCCCGGCAAAAATCCACGAAGCTGCCATTGCGATAGAAGCTCACCTCGGAACCCGGTTCGGTAAATTTGCTCACGAAGTGCGTCTTCATGAATTCGCCGTCGCGGCTGAACTCCTCGAGCGCCTTTTCACGAGTCTCGTGCTCGCGGACGAACGGCTCGTTTCGCGCCACCACCTCGGCCATCTTCAATTCAATCGCCGCCAGGTCTTCCGGAGTGAAGGGCTTCTCGCGGTAAAAGTCGTAGAAAAAACCGGCGTCGGTGGCCGGGCCGTGGCCCAGCTTGGTCTCCGGAAATAGCTCCAGCACCGCCGTCGCCAGCACGTGGGCCGCGGAGTGGCGCATCACCTTCAGCGCTTCGGGGTCCGTCTCCTTCACCAGTTCCAGACGCGTGTCCGCAGTCAGCGGCGTCGACAGGTCCACCAGCCGCGGTGCACCCGCATCCTGCGCGGCATACATCGCCGCTTCTGACTCTGCCTGCCCGTCTGACGCGGCGCCTCGCTCGGCAGCGGCGGCAACCGGAGTCAGGCGCGCCACCACTACGGCCGCAGCCAGGCGCGGTGAGATCGAGTTGGCGATTTCCAGTGGCGTTGTGCCCGCGGGCACTTCGCGTATGGCCCCATCGGGCAGATGTACGGCAATCGTTTGCGTACTCATGGTGTTTTTCGAGCCCCTGGTTCTTGAAGCCGCATGAATTGGACTGGCCTCAGGCTAACCTCTTAGGATATAACGACGCCAGCCGGAACCAAGCCGTTCCGCGATGCGTAAGTGATTTACAGAACCGAAATGAAACGTCTTTCCCGGGGCCATTCTTGTCACAGGCAGGGCATATGTTTCGCCGTTCGCTCTCAACAAGGAGTTCGAAGTGCACATGCGTCTAAGGAGTCTTCTATTCTCGATCGCCGTCGCGATTGCCGGTCTTGGCCTGGCGCACGCGCAGCCCGCCATCCAGCCCACTGTGGACATCACCAAGGTCCCGGCCGCCGCTGAGCCCTCCGGCGACTTTGACGTCGATGCGGCCACTGAAGCCTACATGGCCATGATGCCGCCGGCCGCCGTGGCGCGCTCCAATGCGTACTTTGAGGGCAGCTACTGGCTCATCCTCTGGGACTTTCTCTACGCCTCGGCCATCTCGCTGCTGCTCTTGAACCTGCGTTGGTCGGCAAAAATGCGTGATCTCGCGCAGCGCATCATGCCCTTCAAGTGGCTCCAGCCCCTTGTTTATTTTGCGCTATACCTGGTCGTGACCACAGTAATCGGCTTCCCGCTCGAGTACTACGAGAACTTCGTCCGCGAGCATAAATACGGCCTCGCCACCCAGACCTTCGGCCCCTGGATGGGCGACGAAGGCAAGAGTTTTCTGGTCACGCTCGTGCTGGGTTCTATTGCGATGGTGGTCCTGTTCGCCATCGTCCGCGCTCTCCCACGGACATGGTGGATCTGGGGTTCGTTGGCCATGATCATGCTCGAGGCAGTCGGCGTTGCGATTGTGCCGGTATTTATTATGCCGATCTTCAACACTCCCAAAAAGCTCGACGATCCTAAAATCACCGTCCCGATTCTGCGCATGGCCCATGCCAACGGCATCTCAACCAACGATGTCTACGAAATCGACGCCAGCAAACAAACCACGCGCATGAGCGCCAACGTGAGCGGCTTCGGAAGCACCATGCGCATCACGCTTAATGACAACCTGCTCCAGCGAGGCTCGCCTGAAGAGATTCAGGCCGTGATGGGCCACGAAATGGGCCATTACGTAATGAACCACATTCCCAAGTTCCTCTTCTTTCTTGCGGTGCTGACTGTGCTCTCGTTCGCTTATCTCTTCTGGGGGCTGGAGTGGGCGCTGAAACGCTGGGGCGAGCGGTGGGAGATTCACAGCGCAAGCGACCCGGCAATCTTGCCTCTGGTATCGCTGTTGGCCGGAGTTCTGTTTTTTGTTCTCACGCCGGTCATGAATACGATGACTCGCGTGCAGGAGAAAGAAGCCGACATGTTTGGGCTCAATGCGGCCAGGCACCCCGACGGCTTTGCTCAGGCAGCCATTCATCTGGGTGAATACCGCAAGATGCGCCCCGGCCCGATCGAGGAGTTCCTCTTTTTCGACCACCCCAGCGGCTACAACCGCATTCATTCGGCCATGCTGTGGAAGAGCGAGAATCTTGAACTGTTCGAGAATTCGCCCGCGCAGGCTCCTGCGCCATAGGCCCGCGGTCAGCTCTTCGCGGTGGCCGTTTTCTCTTCGTGATAGTCCATCTCGGTGTTCACCGCCCAGATGTTGTCTTTTGTAGTCACACCGTTGACGATATTCTCCACTGCGGTCATCGCGGTCAGCATCGAGTGATCCTGGTTGTTGTATTTGTGCATGCCGTTGCGGCCCACAAGGAAGAGATTCTCGATGCTGTCTATATAACTGCGGATCACGTCGAATCGGTTGTAAGTGCCAAAGTAGGCGGGATACGTTTTGGGGACTCTCTCAACGTGGGAGTCCTCCACATCCTCGGGCTTCACGATTCCAATGCGGGTCAGCTCCTCGACCGCCAGCCTGGTCATCTCCTCATCTGAAAGACTCCAGATGGGGTCCGTATCGTTGCAAAAGTATTCGAGGCCCACCCATACCTTTTCCGGGTCCGCGGCCAGCCACGGGCTCCAGTTGTTGAAGATCTGCAGGCGCCCTACCGTCACATCCGGTTCCTGAATGTAGATCCAGTTGTCCTTGAGCCGCGAACCATCCACTTCGGTCACGTTCAGCTTGCGGGTCAGCAGTCCCACGGTAATAAAGTCGCGATACACCAGGCCTTCGCTTACCTCAGTCACCTCGCTCGGGACATCGGCGGATATGGCGCGGACCAGGTCGCGAACCGGCATGGTGGAAAAGAAATAATCGCCGGCGAAAACGGTGCGCTCCCCTGCCTCATTCACGACTGAAACCGAGACCACGCGGTTGCCGTCGACATGCACCTGGTCGACCGCGGCGCCGAAATGGATTTCGCCGCCGTCCCTCTGGATCAGCTCCGCTACATGTTCCCAAAGCTGCCCCGGTCCGAGCTTGGGATAAAGAAACTTCTCGATCAATGAAGTCTCTGTCTCCTTTTGCGCGATGTCGCCGGAACGCCTGGGCGCAAAAGTCTTCTTCAGAAAGTGGACGGCCACGCCCTTCAGCGACAATCCCTTGATGCGCTGTGCGCCCCATTCGGCGCTGATCTCGTGGCAGGGCACACCCCACACCTTCTCCGTATACGACTTGAAAAAAGTGAGGTAGAGCTGCTTGCCGAAGCGATTGATGAGAAAATCCTCCAGCGAATGCTCCTCGCGCTGCGGCAGCAGCGCCGAACGCATATAGCTCAGCCCGCAGCGCAAGGTGCGTGCAGCGCCCATCTTGCGCAGCGTGCCCGCGGTCAGCCGAATGGGATAGTCAAAGAAGCGGCGCAGAAAATAAATACGGCTCTTGCGCTGGCGCACCAGCATCACCAGATCCTCGGCGTTCGGGTCCGGAGCCGATACTGCCGCTGGAACCTCCCGCTGCTGGCCCTGGTAGCCAAGCTGGCCATCTGCGCCGGCGCCGGCCTCCACAGGCATCATCCCCAGCCACCACTGCATCACGCGGTCTGACTTTGAGAAGAAGCGGTGGCCGCCGATATCCATGCGGTTGCCCTTGTAGCGCACCGTGCGAGAAATCCCGCCGATCTCGTGGCTCGCCTCAAGCACAATGGGCTTGATCTTTGAATTGCGCTGCAGCTCAATTGCCGCGGTCAGACCGGCCGGACCCGCTCCGATGATGATTGCCGTGCCCTGCTTCATACCCCCGGCCCACCCCGATCTTCATATTAGCCTCCCAACGGCCAGGCCCACTCGCAGGAGACAAAACGGCCGGCGACACAAGCCGCGTTCAAACAGTGATTTCCCCGGGGCCTCAGCGGACTAAAACCGGAAACCTTCGCGGATCTCAATTGAGTCGATAAGCTACGCAGGACACATCCGGCCGCGGCTTTTTGACATACCACCGCGATCGGGCGGAAATGGACTTCGGGAACGCCCGTTGCCAGGTTGGATTGGCGGCCGGCAGACTGAACTTCATATACACAAAGGGCCGAAAGCATGTCCCAGCCCGATTGTGTTGGTGTGCTAGATTCTGCCGGAATCCGGCCGGTAGGGGTTAGAGCGGCTGCACGTCGGCAGCCTGCCATCCCTTGGGGCCCTTGACTACGTTGAACTGCACGGCTTGACCTTCCTGCAAACTCTTGAAACCACTAGAGTTGATTGCAGAATAGTGCACGAAGACATCTTCGCCGTTCTGACGCGAAATAAAGCCAAAGCCCTTCGCATCATTGAACCACTTCACGGTACCTTGTTCCATTTTGGTCGTATTTCCTGGATTGAATTGCGCTGGATGAATCGGAGCGACCACTGGCAGAATCTTGCTTGGTTGGGCGAGTTACTGCTCACGCCCGGTTCGTTTCTAACGCTGATCATAGTCTATCATCCCTGTCAAAAAACAGTAGAGAAATTCTCTCCGCCCCTCCCACTCCTCGATTTCCGCTTCGGGAAACTATTGACCGATTTGAGTTTAACGCTCCCTTCAGCGCTGTGATACTGTGAGAGGTCGCCATGGCTCACGATCCCGTGCCCGCCCTGCTGAAACGCCCCATCGAGGCGCTTGAGGAGGAGTTTGCCCGTCTGCCCGACGCTGGACCGGCCTATGGAGCGTCCGAAGACATGGCGGCTATGGGCCAGATTCTCGAGGAGACAGCCCATCGGCTGGGCGACAACTACCCCTATTTCCATCCTCTTTATGCCGGCCAGATGCTCAAGCCGCCCCATCCGGTGGCCCGCGCGGCCTATGCCCTGGCCATGAAAATCAACCCCAACAACCACGCCCGCGACGGCGGTCGCGCCAGTTCCGAAATGGAGATAGAGGCGGTTCAAGCCATCGCAAAGATGTTTGGGTGGGAGAATTCGACCTATCTTGGCCATCTCACCTCCAGCGGTACCATCGCCAACCTGGAGGCGCTGTGGGTTTGCAGGGAACTGGCGCCAGGCAAGCGCATCCTTGGTTCGGAACAGGCGCATTACACCCACAGCCGGATGTCCGGGGTGCTCAAGCTGAATTACACCCCAATCGAGACCGATTACAGGGGACGGATGCGCCTCGACGCGCTGGAGACTGAGCTGGCCAAAGGCGGCGTCGGTGCCGTTGTGGTCACTGTCGGCACCACCGGCATCGGCGCCGTGGATCCGCTCGTTGAGATCCTGGCTCTCCGGACACGCTACGGCTTCAGGGTGCACGTCGACGCGGCCTACGGCGGCTACTTCGGCCTGATTGCAAAGGATTTGGACGAGCCGGCCCGGCTGGCATACGCGGTAATCGGGCAAGCCGACTCGATTGTGATCGATCCTCACAAGCACGGCTTGCAGCCCTACGGTTGCGGCTGCGTGCTGTTTCGCGACCCGGCCGTGGGCCGATTCTACAAGCACGATTCTCCCTATACCTATTTCACCTCGAAGCAGTTGCACCTGGGAGAGATCAGCCTGGAGTGCTCCCGGGCCGGCGCCGCGGCCGTTGCCCTGTGGGCTACGCAGCAGCTTCTGCCGTTAGTGCCGGAAGGAGAGTTTGCCGGCGGTCTCAGGCGAGGCCGGACAGCGGCCCTGGAGCTGGACCGGCGGCTGCGCGAAGATAGGCAATTTGAGCCGCTTGCCGGTGGAGGCCCGGAACTGGATATCGTGGTGTGGAAGATGAAAGCCGAGACGCTGCAACAGGCTTCCGAACGGGCTCATAGGGTCTTTGATGGATGTGCCGCGCGGCAGTTGCATCTCGCTCTTGTACAATTGCCGCATTCCTGGTTCTTACCCGGCGGTGGCGCTTCAAATAATGCCGAAATGGTTACCTGCCTACGTTCGGTGCTGATGAAGCCGGAACACGAGGCTTGGCTCGGCAGAATTTGGGAACGGCTGAGTGCGGCCTGCGCGGAATCAGAAGAGTGAGATCGATGACACTCTTGGTTGGTCGTTGGGGCGAAAAAGAAAACGTTCTCATTCCGGCAAAGGTAGTGAAACAACATGCATGATCCTGCAATATTCCGTTCGATGCACATCGACCGTTTTCATGCCCCTCCCGCCATCTTTGTGGCGCCTGGCCGCGTAAACCTGATCGGCGAGCACACCGATTATGCCGAAGGCTTCGTCATGCCTGCGGCCATCGACTTCGCGACCCTGGCCGGCATCTCGCCGCGTTCCGACGGCAAAATCGCGATCTACTCTGAAAATTACAGCGAAGAAGTCTCCTATGAGGCCTCGGCGCTGCCCGCTGCCGCAAGCAAGCACTGGAGCGACTATCCCATCGGCGTGGTTGTTGTTCTCGCCGGCCTCGGCCACACGATTCCGGGCTTCAGCCTCAGCTTGTGGGGCGATGTGCCGCTCGGTTCCGGGCTGTCCAGCTCGGCGGCACTCGAAGTAGCAACTGCGCTGGCGGTTCTGTCGCTTATCGGCGCGAGCTATCCGGGTCCCGTGCTGGCCCGCCTCTGCCAGCGCGCTGAAAACGAGTTTGTGGGCGCCAACTGCGGCATCATGGACCAGTTCATTTCCGCAAACGGGAAAGAGAATCACGCGCTGCTGCTCGATTGCCGCGACCTGAGCTTCAAGCTGGCGCCGATTCCCGATCACGTGGCGCTGGTGATTGCCAATACCATGGTGAAACACTCCGTGGCCGGAGGCGATTATCCCACCCGCCGCCGCGAATCGGAGGCCGCTTGCGCGGTCATTGCCGGCCACCGGCCAGGCGTCAAATTCCTGCGCGACGCCACACTTGAGGATCTCGATAAATGGGGCCACGAAATGGCGCCTAAGCCGCTCCTGCGCGCGCGCCACGTGATCGGCGAAAATCTGCGCACCGTGGCCGCCGCGGAGGCTCTGATGAGAGGAGATATGGCTGAGTTGGGACGGCTTATGGCCGAGGCGCATACCAGCTACAGCCGCGATTTCGAGGGCAGTTGCCCAGAGGCCGACGCCATGGTGGCGCTGGCCGCCGATTTGCCGGGACTCATTGGGGCGCGCCTCACCGGCGGCGGTTTTGGCGGCTGCACCATCAACCTGGTAGAGCAGGCTGAAGCGCCTCGCTTTGCCGAGGTGCTGGGCGCGCGCTATGCCGCGCAGACCGGCATCGTTCCGCGCATCTTGGTCTGTCACGCGTCAGGCGGCGCTCACCAGCTCGAGTAGCGGCGCAGTGCTTCGCATCCGGAAGCCTTTCCCGGTCTGGCGAATGGGCGTTGTGGATTTCCGCATTAGAAAGAGCAAATCTGCTCACTGCGCGGTGAAAGAGGCGTCAGGAAGGGTTCCTTGCTAAACTTAACAGATGTTTCTTCCGATGAAGCGATGGGGGAACCGTGCACTGGTTTGGCTGGTTGCGGGTCTTTGGAAAGCCGCATGGCCTGACACGGCAATTCCGGGGTGATCGATCCGCGGAGCCAATGCCCTCAAGCCGATGCGGCCAACAGGGAGCAGAGGCAGGTACCAACGCGAACGGGTATGGCAACTCGGGTATTGCCGTATATGCACGACAGAGAACATGAGCATGCAATCGACAACGTCCAAACCGTTTTCATACGAAACTTTCCCCATCTCGGGTCAAGTCGCCTACTTCTCAATGGAAATCGCCATCCATCGGAGCATGCCCACATACTCGGGCGGCCTCGGTGTGCTTGCCGGAGATACGTTGCGCTCCGCGGCCGACCTGGGTGTTCCTCTGGTGGCGTTTACCCTGCTCCACCGCAAAGGATATTTCCAGCAGCATCTCGACTCGACCGGCATGCAGTCGGAAGAAGTGCAGTCCTGGAACCCGGCGGATTTCTGCACCGAGGAGCCGGCCCGCATTACCGTGCTGGTGGAAGACCGCATCGTGACGGTGCGCGCCTGGCGCTATAACCTCGAGGGCCGCTTCGGCCACGTCGTTCCCATCTATTTGCTCGACACCGATCTCGACGGAAACTCGGGATGGGACCGCGGCCTCACCGATCACCTCTACGGCGGCGATACCAATTACCGCTTGCAGCAGGAGATCGTGCTCGGCATGGGCGGCGTACGCATGGCCACCGCGCTGGGACTGCAAGTAAACGTCTACCACATGAATGAGGGCCACGCCGCCCTGCTCACCCTGGCGCTGCTCGAGAGCCAACTCGGAGGCGGACCGCTCGGCGCGGCTACGGATACTGACATCGAGCGCGTGCGCAGCAGGTGCGTGTTTACCACCCACACCCCGGTTCCCGCCGGACACGACCGCTTCTCCACCGAGCAGGCCATTCGCATCCTTGGCAGCGACCGCACCGCGCGGCTGCAGAAACAGGGATGTTTTCACGATGGCCTCCTCAATATGACGCTGCTCGCGCTGCGCTTCTCGCGCTATGCCAACGGTGTTGCCATGCAGCACGGCAAAGTGTCCCGCGAGATGTTTCCCGAGTTCAACATCGACACCATCACCAACGGCGTCCACGCGCCCACCTGGGTTTCAGAGCCCGTTCAACAGGTGCTCGACGAGCACATCCCAGCCTGGCGGCGCGACAATCTTTACCTCCGCAATGTGATCGATCTGCCCGAGGCCAAAATTATCTCTGCCCATGCGCGCGCCAAAGAGGAACTGCTGGCTGAAGTCGGATTGCGCACCGGCCTGATGCTGAATCCCAAGGTGCTCACCCTCGGCTTTGCGCGCCGAGCCGCTACCTACAAGCGAGCAACGCTGATGTTTACCGATCCCCAGCGGCTGGCGGAGATTGCCGCCGAGGCCGGCGGGTTGCAGATACTCTACGCCGGCAAGGCTCATCCCCAGGACAGTCCGGGAAAGTCGCTCATTCAGCAAGTCGTGGACGAAGCCGCGCGATTTTCAAATGAGACGCTGCGCATCGTCTACCTCGAAGATTACGCTTGGGATCTGGGCGCGCTGCTCACCGCCGGCGTGGATGTGTGGGTGAATACGCCCAAGCGCCCCTACGAGGCCTCCGGAACCAGCGGCATGAAGGCGGCTCTCAATGGCGTCCCCAGCCTGTCGATTCTGGACGGGTGGTGGATCGAGGGCTGTATCGAGGGCGTCACCGGATGGGCCATCGAGGATGGCGCAAACGACGAAGAAGAGGCCCAGTCTCTCTACCAAAAGCTGGAAACCGCCGTGGTCCCGCTCTACCTGGCCGCGCCGGAAAAGTGGGCGCGCCTGATGCGCACCACCATCGCCTTCAACGGCTCCTTCTTCAATACCAATCGCATGGTCAAGCAGTACACCCGCAACTCCTACTACCCGGTCAGCCTGGTCGAGCGCGTCAAGGTGGAAGAAGAAGAGTACGTCACATAGAAAGGTTGCGGCAAAACTCCTGTCTGGAGGGAAGCAGCTCCGACAGACGCTTGACCCCATATTGCCGGTAACGGCGCAGCCACACATGCCCCGGTTTCGCGCGAAACTCCGAACTCCAGGCACCGATCGGTCATGGACTGCTGATCGCGCTCATACGAAAAGACAAAACGCAGCTTCTCTTCCATAACACTGCTCCTTTTCCAAGGCATAATGACGGTTGTAACCCCATCAGCCTTCGCTGCAGTGTCGGAGATGCGCCCAGTCTATTTCGTCGGACCTCCGCTCAGTTTTCACCTTTATACCAAGGGGGTGTCCCCCCCTCCCCCATCTCTGCAAAGAAGCCGTTTATTTTCAGCGACATAGGCGATTTTCTCGGCCGTAACTACCTGATTCTGCGGGAGATGACTTGCAGATACGTCTCCACCAAGGAGTTACGGGTTTTTCGGGACGGGAGCGGAGATGCCCGAGGGTTGAGGGCTCTTCTTACCAGCCCTCTATTTATGATTGTGCGCCAACGAGGGAATTAATCTGCAAAAGCGGTGAAAGAAAAATTTGGACGGGGTGCTTGCCCAGCCTTGGTCGCAAAATACGCAAATCTGGCAGGGTCGGAAGGGACGGTGAACAGATGAACTGGCCGCTGTGGCGGAGGGATTCTATGCCGAAAGCGGCCACCTTGGGGTTCGTGCTCTCCCACCCTTGCAGTCTGCACCACTATGATGTAAGGTGATGCACATGGCAGAGGATCCCATTTTGACCGGCGAGCCCAAAGGCGAACGGTCCCCACGGCTGTCTGTGACGATTCCCCACGAGACCTACGACTCGCTTGAAAGAATTGCAAGGAAGAAGAAGGTGTCCCTTGCGTGGGTCGTGCGCGATGCAGCCGAGAGGTACGTTTCAGATGAGCATCCCCTATTCCGGGAGATTCGGAATGTTTAAGCCCAGCGCCGCCTCACACACTTTCTGCGAATTCTTCGCGGGAAGCGGCATGGTCCGCGCCGGGCTTGGGGATTCTTGGGCCTGCCTCTTCGCCAACGACCTCGACGACAGGAAGGCCGCTGCGTATCAAGAGAACTGGGGTGGTGGGGAACTTCTGGTGGGAGATGTCGGGAGACTTACGTCTCGCGACCTGCCAGGCCGAGCCGACCTAGCCTGGGCGTCCTTTCCGTGCCAAGATCTCTCCTTGGCGGGAATGGGGGCTGGCCTGAAAGGCAAGCGGTCTGGAACCTTCTGGCCGTTTTGGGGTCTCGTCGGGAATTGTGCGGCGAAGGACGGCGGCCAGTGAAGCATGCGGAGCCCACACGCAGGTTTCTTTCGGCGCATTGTGAAAGCATGCAACGAGCTGAGGTGAGGTCTGGCGGCATCTACGTAGGTCTGATCGCGCCTGCTCGCGACCCCGGCCACGTATGCGAGGCTATCGCACGATGATCCTAGACCCAAGCCACATCCCAACCCGAGAGAAGGCAATCCTAACTGGGATATTTCTCTCGAAATTCGGTTCAATGGGATTGAAAAAGCTGGGATTCCGAACATACGCGGAAGCCTACAATGTGGTCGGCTACGCATTGGGCTCTCGCCCATCATCCATCAAGAACTACAGAGATGAATTCGATCCAATCTTTCCAAACGCCAGAAAGGGCTGGCACAAGCGGGAGATCCACCAGCCCAGCAAGAAGGTGCTCGACGAATACGGGAAGCTGGACTTTGCCTCATTCAGCGGACTGATCAAGTCCTTCGTAGGCTACGACGAGAACATCTGGAGCGGAATTCAAACCAAAGACGACGGAGAAGAGCGAACGTCCGGATTCGCAAAGAGGCTGATCACGGGGCTCGCAGCGGAGCGATACTTTGAATCAGTCCACTCTACGCTCCCCGAGTTCGAAGGGCTTTCAATGGAGAATATGACTCAGCTTGGCTGCGGGTATGATTTTAGGTTAAGCAGACAAGGTACGAGGGACTTTCTTGCTGTAGAAGTTAAGGGGATTCGCGAAAAAGCGGGCAGTGTTTTGCTAACCCCGAAAGAATACGAAGCCGCAACCGAATTGCAGAATAACTTCTACCTCTTCGTGGTCAAGAATTTCCAGAAGGAGCCCTACCACGAACTCTTCTTGAATCCAATCGCTGGGAAACTGCAATTCACCCGGACTGAGCGAGTGCTGGTTCAGGTGTCATGGCTTGCCCGCATTTAAGGAGCAGAATCAAATGAACCAGTCCGAGGCCTTAACCTTAGCCGTCGAGATGCTTGAGAGAGTCGCCCCAGGAAGTAATTACGACACCCGTGAATTCTACGACAGGCTGCGTGAGATAAAGGCGACGATCTCGCCCAGCCTCGGCCGCAAAATGGTTGACAAGGCCTCGACAGAAAACGAAGCACTGCCGAAACCTACGCTGGCCTCTTGGCCGAGGACTGCCATCTTGGACGGCGAGGAATTTTGCGAAATCGAACGGCGAACTATCAAAGGAAGAGATTTGATATTGATGGAGAGTTGCCGAGATGGAGGCGAAGCCCCTGGGGTAATCATTGACGCCAGCACAAACGAAACGGTATTGTATGAGGCCCCCAACGGATTTCAGGACTATCGCTAGAACCTAAGCCGCAGCTCATGAATGGCACGGTGCCTCCTCGGCCAAGGTCCCTCAAGGGGATTCCTAGGCCGTCGCAAAAGGTCCAGGTCATGAATGACAGCGAGATGCTTGGGAAGCGTGATCCAGTTCAGCGCCTGCCGAGGCAAGCCGCCCACTACGCTCAGATCGTTGGTCACTTCTTGGAGGTAAAGGATTCAAAGGAGATCGCGAGGGCCATGGCGGCACATTTTCAACGCCTCGATCGGTACCATCGAACGCTTCTCGGAATAGCCGACCCAGCCGCCTCAGATGAAGACCAAGAAGACTGAGGCTGTCCGAAGCGCGATTATGCGCTCGGTGAAATCAACCAACACCAAGCCGGAAATGGTTGTACGCCGTTTGGCGCATCGCCTGGGATTTCGCTTTCGTCTACCGCAGGGAATGACAGCGGACATGATTTTGCATGCGCGGTTCATGGTGGGCGACACGGTGGTGATGGCCAGCGACGGGCCGCATGTTGAGCCCATGCGCAGCGCCTACCTTGCGCTGAGCGTGGACAACAACGAGGAGGCAGAGCGGATTTATAAAGCGCTGACCGAGGGCGGCCAGGTTTTCATGGCGATGACCGAGACGTTTTTTGCACACCGGTTTGGGCAGTTCCGCGACAAGTTCGGCGTGAATTGGATGGTGATTCACGAGCGGCCGATGCCGCGGGGGTGACAGAAGAGGAAGTTGATTTAAGCCTGAGGATTCCCACCCTAGCGGCAAAAACAAAAACGCCGCGAGGGTGGGGCACTTATTTTCGTGCTGAGGTGGGATTGGAAAGATTAGGGGTGTGCTATCCCACCCTTGCGATAAAAACAACTACATCGCAAGGATGGGGCACCCGATTCATTGGCTGGGCGCGGGCGCGGAGCGTTCAGCTTTCGAGATATTCCCAGAAGGAATCGGCCAGCTCGGCGCCGAGTTCGTTGGTCATGCGGCGGGCGGCGCGCTCCACCTCTTCAACCAGGCCGTGCAGGTAATCGCGGGAGCGGGAGATGGCGACGACGCCGATGGTGGCCGACTGCCAGGTGACCGCCTCGTCGAGCTCGGCCACGGAGATGTTGAAGCCCTGGCGCAACTGGTCTTTGAGGGAACGCACCACCTGACGCCTGTCCTTGAGCGATTGGGCGTGCTCGATGCGGATCTCCAGAGTCAGTTGGGCGACGGGCATGAGGCGATAGGAATTCTACCGACAGTGTAGAACTGTTTTCGGCCGGCGGGGGGAATTTTTCCTGGGGCGGAGAATTTGTTGCGGCTTAATCGGAGAATTGGGCCAGCTGCTTCGGTGACGGTTTGGGCGTAAAGAGGCTGACCACGATCATGGCGGCTACGGCGACGAAGAGCGCGGGGAAGATGGCGTCGCGCTGTGCCAGGATGGGCGGAAAGTGGGATCTAACGCCGGGCACATCCCAGCCGAGCGTGACCACTGTACCCGCGCCAATGGCGGCTACCGCGCCCCAGGCCGTGACGCGTTTGGAATAAAAAGCGGCCAGCACCACCGGGGTAAGCGCGGCTCCATAGATGGTGTAGGCCCAGAGCATTTTCTCGAGAATGCTGGGGGCGTAGATGGCCTGGTAAAGGGCCCAGCAGCCGAGCAGGACCACGGCCAGCCGCGAGACGATGAGGACGCGCTTGTTGGATGCGCCGGGCGCGATGTAGCGCACAAACACGTCTTCGACCAGGTTGGAAGCCGGGGAGAACAGGTAATTCGAGGCCGTGGAGATGACCTTGGCGAAGACGGCGCCGAGGAGAAGAGCTCCCATCAAGGCGGGCAGCCCGTGGCGGGCAGTGTAGGGGATGATCTCGTAAGGCTGGCGGGCTACTTCGCCAGTGGGATAGAGCGCCGAGCCGAAGACTGCGATGGCGACGATGAGGGTTTCAAGCAGCACGGTGCCCAGAATCCAGCCGACAACGGAGAGGCGCGCGTCTTTCTCTGACCGGGCAGAAAAGAATTTCTGGTACATGACCTGGTTGCCGAGCATGAGCAGCAGGGTGGGCACGAGGAATTCGAAAGCGCGGACCAGGGTGAAATTGCCCAGCACCTGGAAATGGGTTTCGGGCAGAGCGGCGTGCAGGCCGGCCCATCCACCCGCCTTGAAGAAAAGCATGGGAGTGGCGATGACGCAGATGACGGTGACCAGCGAGCCGATGGCTACGTCCATATAGGCCACCGACGACATGCCGGCCATGGCCGTGGTGAGGATGACGAAGACGGCGATGATGTAGGTGCCCAACTCCGGCGTGACTGTATCGGGAAAGATGAGGTGCAGCGCGTCCCCGCCGCCGCGGAACTGGTAGCTGGTGATGCCCACATAGGCGAACAGGATGGCGATGGTGCCGAGGACACGGGCGGCCTGGTTGTAGCGAACCTCGAGGAGGTCGGGCAAAGTGAACTGTGCGAAGCGGCGGGCGCGGGGCGCGATGAAGTAGATGAGCAGTAGGCCCAGCCAGCCTCCGGCAGCGAGCCAGAGGGCGGCAAAGCCGTTGCGGTAGGCGTTCTCAGCGCCGGCAAAGAGGGAGCCTGCGCCGATCCACGAGGTGAGCAGGGTGAGCACCAGCACAACGGCTGGGAGCGAACGGCCGGCGACCAGGTAGTCGGCCTTGGTTTTGACCAGAAAAGTGCGATAGATGGCCACCGCCAGCAGCGCAACCACGATGACGGCCAGCACAGCGACGTAGAGTTGGGACATCGGCGGTGCACCTCGCTTGCGCTACAGGGATTCTGAAGAAGTGTACCGGATGGAGGCAGCCGAGTGCACCGGCTCGCATTGACCCCTCCAGTCAGTGTTGATAAACTGTAAATGCGGGGTGGAGCAGCCCGGTAGCTCGTTGGGCTCATAACCCAAAGGTCGCTGGTTCAAATCCAGCCCCCGCAACCATCCGAAGACGCCCCTCATTCGAGTCTTGAGCCGCTGGCTTCTCGTGAGGGGATTTTTCATCTCTACCCAACAGATTCCATGAGCCTTCCGCCTCGTAGCACCGCCCTTGGCCCGTTGTCCTTAACCGGGTGCATGGTGATGGCGCTCAGGTGCCGGCGGAGTTCCTGTTTGGCGACGGGAGGGTTGGAACTGAGGAGGTCGGAAAGGCCAGCGATTTCGCACGCCCGACGCCACGGGGCAGTCAACAAAGGAACAACAGGTTCAGAAATACCAGGAATCCGCTAGCAGATATACTCTTGGGGCACCTGCTTGATCGCGTTAGAGATGAATCAAGCCGCGTTGCAGAGCAGTGACAACCGCCTGGGTGCGGTCGTTGGCATTCAATCGCATCAGGATCACGCTCACATGGCACTTGACCGTCGACTCGGCGATGCCCAGTTCGGCAGCGATTTCCTTGTTGCTCTTGCCGTGAACAATAAGGCTGAGAACCTCGCGCTCGCGCGAACTCAAACTCGACTCCGGCAAACGATTGGAAAGCGTCCGTGTGATTGGTGGCGGCAGAAAGCGGCCGCCCGCATGGACGCGCCGGATCGCATTGACCAGCGCATCATGCGGCATCCCTTTAATGAGGTAACTTCGTGCCCCGGCCTCCAGGGCTTGATGGATGTCCTCGTCGCCCTCATAGGTGGTGAGCACTACAAAGCGAGCATTGCGATGCCGCGCCATGACGGTACGGATCGTCTCGACGCCCGTCATGCGGGGCAGTCGCAGATCCATCAGCGTGATGTCGGGCAGATGCTTTGCATACAGATCCACCGCCTCTTCTCCGCTACCCGCCTGGGCTACCACGGTCATATCCCGCGTAGCTTCAATAATGGCGGCAATACCGACACGCACAATGGGGTGGTCGTCGACGATCAGAACGCGAATCCGCGAGGGTGGCTTGACTGCGGTCGATTCCTCCACAGTGGCCTCCGCGGCGTTGGCAGGTTGGCCCGTCACCCTATATTGACGCAATTCCAAAAACCCTCTTACCAGAGCATACTGCCTTTCGAGTTGCCTGTCCTCGGGGCAAAGACGGGCCGCGACGGCCGCAGTCACTGCCCACCGGTGTCGATCACAAGCTCATACTCGGGCACCAGCTGAACGCGATCCAGGCCGCAGACCTGTCCATTCCTCCCATAACGAGTCGGCTTCGCAGGTTCCAGAAAGAATGGAGCATCCTTGCGCAGAGGGAGAATGCTCAAGTCAAATGCACTCTCTTTTCCGGCACTCAGGAAACGCTTCAAGCCAATCGACCACGTCTCTCCGTTGAAGAAATCGTCGTCCAGAAGCTTGCCGCCCTTGGACAAGCGCGCTACGTCGCCCTGGTAATTGACTTCAAGAAAAAGATCTGCCAGTCCATCGAGGGCATTGGCAGGGATCTCAATGCGCCACCGTGCTGCGCCGGGCAGCGGTGCCTCAGATGGCGCCACGGCGACTGGCTGCTTGCGCCACAACGCCTGCGGGCCTGTCTCGACGGGCAACGCTTCGCCAGCCGGCAGATCCAGGTGAACCTGCGGCGTCAAACTGCGCTCCGGAGCAAGAGCCATAAGCGCACCGGGCGGCTTGATGGAACCGTCTGGCTCAAGCTTCAGGTTTGCCCGCGGTAGGCTCTGCATCGGAGGCACCGTAGAAAACAGAAACCTCGGCGAGCCAATGGAACGTAGCCAGATGTGCGCATCATCGGCTAAGAACTCGCAATTTGTGATCAACAGGCGTTCCTGCCCCCCGATGCGAGTCTTCCATGCGTTCTCTGCATCCGTCGCACTCAGCAATACGATCCGCAATTTGCCGCCCTGCGCGGAGACCAGGTCGACCCGGGACTCGGCGCCTGGCTGGACTCCTGACAGATAGACCACGCCGGCGTCCATCGCAGTCTCACCGGTCGAGGGCTTGATCGAAGCAAGGCTCGCCTCTTCGAATGCGAACTCCGGTCCAATACCGGGGATGGCTTCAAAGAAAAGCGTCGTCTCTTCCACGCCGTCAATGCGGGCAAAGAGCTGAGCGGTGCTGTAGCGGATATTGACGCCATTGATGATCAGATGGAACGGCCAGAGGAATGCCGCCCCGGATGGAACATCAACAGGATGCCGCGGAACCGGGAGCACGGAGCCGGGCAGGTGAATCTCAAACTGAGTTGCCGGCCGGTTTGGCATCGAGTACCCGCGAACATAGTTATTGACGAAGAGAAATCCGGAGTCGCCGCGGGAGCGCACAGAAGCGCGGAGTACGCTGAAGTCTGCCGGGTCTTTGGGGACAACCGCTGGAGCATGAACCGTCATGGGAGCCAGCATCGATCCGAAATCGTTGAGAAAGTACTGAAAGACCTTCAGTTTGCGCAGGCTCTCGCGCTCCTGGCCGAACTCGCTCAAGGGTGCCTGAAAGTCGTAGGACTTGATGGGCACGTCATTGGGGTATCCGGTCGCTTGCGACTCTTGCAACGTGGTTAGCTTGCCGTCGGGATTCGCTCCGCCTTGAAACATATAGGAGCCGTAGAGATTGACGCCCGATCCAATCATCACTGGAACCAGCGAGGAAACATCGGCTGCTTGAATGACCGGGCGGCGGTGGTATGTCACTTCGTTGCCTCCGCCCATCTCCGCAGTCATATAGGGCAGCAGCGTCGCGGACTCATCCACGTCTGTAGTACTGGTCGTGCCATCGATCGCCCCCATATTCGAGGCAACGCGGCTCCGGAATCGAAACGCGTAAACCTCGGCAGGCGGCAGCTTTTCGGTCGAGGCGTCCCACGGAGCGTCAGGATAGCCGCCATAGAGTGGCAGCACAGCGCGCGGCGGGATGACGGCCGCGTCCCAGCCCGTGACAAAGTAAAACGGCAGATCGAAGCCTGCGGCTACCGCCATCTCTTTGAGCTTGAGAATGTGCTCCGCGCCGGCACCCGGTCCGCGGGCCGAGTACTCGTTCTCAATCTGAACTCCGATAACCGGCCCTCCGTCCTTCCAGAGCAGCCCTTTCAGTTGCAGGCCAATCTGCCGGTACCAGGCGTCGACTGAAGCAAGGTAAGCCGGATCGTTCACTCGCGTCGGGCCCTGCTTCAAAACCCAGTCTGGCAGCCCTCCGTTGCGCACCTCGGCGTGATCCCAGGGGCCGATCCGCACCACGAGGACCAGTCCGTGCTTTGCGCATAGCTCCGCAAAGGCGCGCAAATCCCGCTGCCCGCTCCAGTCAAACGGTCCTTGAACTTCCTCGTGATGAATCCACAGGACGTAGGTCGCAACGATATTCACCCCCGCGACCTTCATCTTGAGCAATTCCTCTTCCCACTCGTCGCGCGGATACCGGCTGAAGTGGAACTCGCCCATTACCGGAAGCCACGGTTTGCCGTCGAAAGTGAGATAGCGATCATTGAGCCCCAGCACATGACCTGAAGGTGAGGTTGCTGTTCCACCGTCATACAGCGCTGGCCCCGGCTCGGAAAAGGGAGTACGGGCATCGATGAGAATCGGAGTCTGCGTCTGCGAATGGGCGACGGAGGCCACGAGACTTGCGAGCGTGAGGAACGCTGAGAGAAGTAAACCGGGGCATCGGGTTTCATTCCGACGGGCTCTCAGTCTTGGGATTGCGAGGAAACTCATGAATTCGGGCTCCGAAAAATGACCTCAAGCGCTGTCGGCACAATATCGCAGCGCCTGCAGAATCCATAACTCTACTCTTCGAAGGCACTTTCGAGATCGGCCAAAAGTCGGAATCAGAACAAATCGCGGCCTCCGCGGAAATATGCGAGGATGAACAGGAATTGAAATGTACGTTAGCCCATCAATCCCGCCCAGCGAATCCGGCCGCTGCCCATGGACGAGCCGGGAAATTGTGGACGAAAGCGTCGGCGTCAGATCAGCTTCTCCCGGTTACGGCGTGAGACCTGCAGCGCCGGGCCTTCACAAGGCGCTCAGTTCTTGTGCATTGTGGCTGCTGACAGCGATGCTGCTAACTCAGGTTGCTGGAGCGCAAAAGACCGGAGCCTTCGCCGGCTATACCAGTCACCTCTGGCAGGCACCGGACGGCCTGCCTGAGCAGACAGTGCAGGCCTTTGCCCAAACTCCGGATGGTTATCTGTGGATTGGCACCACGGGCGGGCTGCTGCGCTTTGACGGCGCGCACTTCACGGTCTTTGACCGCCAGAACACGCCTGACCTCAACGAGAACAGCATCTTCTGCTTGAAGGTGGCAAAGGACGGCACGCTGTGGATCGGTACCGAGGGCGGCGGTGTGTTGAGCTATAGCGCCGGCCACTTCCGCTCCTGGGATGCGCCGGATGGCAAGGGCAACGACTTTGTGCGGGCAATTGCGCAAGACCCGGACGGAGAAATCTGGGCAGGCACCGACCGCGGGCTTCTGCGCCTGACTGGCGACCGCTTTCTACAGATCGATGGAACAAAATCGATCCCACCTATCTCGGTTCACGCCATCTATCGGGACCGGGACGGCTACGAATGGGTGGGCGGATGGAGATTGATGCGCATCTACGGCAATTCCGGCAGACTCTATTCGTTGGGAACCGAAGGGAGCCAGAACCAGGTGAAGTCCATTCTGCAGACGAGGGACGGAACGCTATGGGTGGGCACGGTTGCCGGCCTTAATCGGATGTTCCCCGGTCAGGACCATTTCCAGCGCATGGCCGGAATTACCAGTACGGTGCGGGTTCTTCGCCAGACCCAGGACGGCGTGCTCTGGATTGGCACCATCGGTCAGGGCGTCTTCACCTTCGACGGCGGCAAACTGACCCAGACCACAGCACCATCCGCGCTGCCCAGCAATACTGTGTTGAACTTCTTCGAAGACGGCGAGAAGAATCTCTGGATCGGGACACAGACAGGGATGCTTCGCCTCACTCGCTCGCGCGTGAGCATCGTTCCTCTTCCCCAGGCGAACGATTCCGATTTCGGAACCATCTACCAGGATCACGACGGCAGCTTCTGGATCGGCTCGACGCTGTTGTTTCAGATGCAAGACGGCATGCTGACTCAACGCGTGCTGCCGGGCATGAGCGGGATTCATGTGCGCAACGTGTACCGCGACCTGTCGGGAGTGCTGTGGGCAGGAACGGATGGAGCGGGCATCTACCGAATTGCCACGGGAAGTACAACCCGCTGGACCGACCGGAACGGCCTGACCAACAACTTCATCCGCGCCATTGCACAGGACAAAGACCGAAGCATGTGGGTGGCCACAGACGGGGGCCTTAGCCACCTTGTGGGAGATGGCAACCATCCGCGCATCGTCAGTTACCTCGAGAGGAACGGTCTGGCGCAATCGAGCACCCGCTCGCTGCTTGAAGACCGGCATGGGGATCTGTGGATCGGCACTGATCGCGGCATCAGCCACATGCATGGCGGAGCCTTTATCCAGGACGTGGCTACCGCCGCGCTGGTGCAGATGAAGGTCTGGGCCATCCACGAAGACCCGGACGGCGGACTCTGGTTTGGCACGCGCAACAACGGGCTCTTTCGCCTGCGCGACGGACACATCACCCAGTTCACCGCCAACGATGGGCTGGCCGGCAACGCAATCTACAGCATCCTTGAAGACGCCCAGGCGCATCTTTGGATGAGCGGTCCCAACGGGATCTCCATGCTTGACCGTCAGGAACTCGACGCACAGGCAGAGTCGGCCGCTCGCCATTTTTCGCTCACCTTCTTTCCGATTGCGGATATGGCTGCGAACACCGAGATTTATGGCGGCACGCAGCCCTCCGGCTCAATCACCTCCCTGGGCGATGTCTGGTTTCCCAGCAACGGAGGCCCGATTCATGTTCTTCCCCTGCAGCGTCCGTCTCTGCCGCCGCCGCCGCTGCACATTGACTCGGTACTGGCGGACGGGCGGACGGTCGCAATGACGGAGCCGATTGAGTTGCAGCCGGCCACGAGCCGACTGGAGTTTGTCTTTGCGCCTATTCGCCTCAGTTCCCAGGATGGCATTCGATTCCGCTACATGCTCGAAGGGTTTGACCGCGACTGGGGTCCGGTGACGCGATCACGAACTGCCGACTACACCAACCTGGCCCCAGGCAGCTATCGCTTTCTGGTGCGAGCATTCGAGATTGGCTCTCCTGAGGCGGTCACCGAAGTCTCCATGCGTGTGATGCAGCGGCCGCACTTCTACCGAACATGGTGGTTCATCTCGGCGTGCCTGCTGCTGCTCACGCTGATGATTCTGGTCATTTACCGCTATCGGGTCCGCCAGGTGCGCGCCCGGTTTGAAGCCGTGATCGAAGAACGCAGCCGCCTGGCGCGCGAGATGCATGACACCGTCATCCAGGGATGTACTGGAGCATCGGCACTGCTCGAGGCCGCATCGATGGAGGGCGAACACGGTGAAACGGGGCTGGTCGATCTTGCACGCGTGCAACTGCGCTCAACCATCAATGAGGCGCGCGACGCTATCTGGAATCTGCGTAAGCCCCAGGACGACGCCGGCAGCTTGAACGAAAAACTGGAAGGTATGGCCCGGCAGGTCGGCGCGGAGTTCGGCATTCCCATCTCCTGCTCAGTCTCCGGAACTCCATTCTCCGTTGATCACCCGATGGAACATGATTTACTCATGGTGGCACGCGAGGCCGTCAGCAACGCGGCGCTGCACGGCAATCCATCCCGTGTGGAAGTCGGTCTGGCCTACAGTAAGCGCGAGCTGCAGTTGAATGTCTCCGATGACGGCACCGGCTTTGATGCTGGCGCGGCAGACAGCGGAAACTGCCATCATTTCGGCATCCAGGGCATGGAGGAACGCGTCCACCGCTGGGGTGGGAAGTTCCACCTGGCCAGTTCTCCCGGTCACGGCGCGCAGATCGAGGTCCTTGTTCCCCGCCGGAACTGAGGCAAGAAGCTGCACGCGGAATCAACCGTCAGTGCCAGTGAACGGGCAAAGCGCGGCGAACCAAAGTGTGCGTTCAAAAAAAGAGGAGCCCGGACGGAGACATGCCCGGGCTCTATTCAACAAACTACCGTTGGAACGTCAACTTGAGGGCGCCCTGCATGACGCGCGGCGGGATGTTGCCCAGACCGCCGATCATGCAGGTGTGAGACGATCCCCCACTGCCTGGTGATAGGATTCGCGGCCCACATAGGCGGCGCGCAGAACCATTACCGGGCTGATCTGCTGCTCGACCGAGAAGTACCAGCTTTGCGTCATGCCCAGCTTGAAGTCGCGCGCGGCGCCCGGCTTCCAGTGATGGATGAGTCATCCGACGAAAAACTGAGGCCCGGGCATTGCGCCCGGGCCTCAGGTGAAGGCGCGAAATCAGAAGGTGAGGCGAAGGGCGCCTTGAAAGACGCGAGGATTACCGTTCGTGCCGCTGATCACGCCAAAAGTACCTGCGGACTGATTAACGGTGGACGACGGGCCGGAGAAGTTCGGATGGTTGGTGGCGTTGAACGCATCCCAGCGGAACTGGAAGATCTTTCCTTCCGTCAGAGCCCAGTTCTTCATGATGGATGCATTGATGCCAAAGACGCCGGGTCCCCAGTAGGCGTTCTTGCCCGTGTCGCCGAAGCCGCACCATCCCGGCGTGTTGTCGTTACAGGAGGTGGGAAGGGTGAAGGCAGCCGTGTTGAAGTAGCCCTTGGCCGGGTTGACCCAATCCCAGTGGCTGCCGTTGCCCATGTTGTTGGGCACGCCCGGAGCGGAATCGGCGCGGTTATTCCACATACCGACTCCGGGGTCAGTGCCCCACTGGCCGATCGAGAACGGGCTGCCCTTCTGCCAGGTGATGATGCTGCTCAACTGCCAGCCGCCGACCGTCTCTTCCATCAGCTTGCCCTTTTCTCTAAAGGAGGGGGCCTGGTAGATAAAGTTGCTGATCCAGGCCCACGGCAGGTCCGCGCCGGAGTTGCCGCGGTTCCACTTGGCGCTGATCGGATTGCCCAGCGCCGGATTGCCGTAGGAGACGTTGCTAGTGCCGGTGATGTCGATGGTATGCGACCACGCGAAGCTGGACTGCACCTGGAGGCCGTGCCACACGTGCTGATCCAGGCTGACCTGCAGCGAGTTGTAGCTTGCCGTCGCCCAACTCTGGTCATCGTAGATGTCTCCGATCTTCCCATTCACGGGCAACTTTGAAGCATACGGCGGGTTCATGTCGATGAGTACCGACAGGTGATCGGTTTCGTTGCCCACATAAGCCATGTGGATGGCCGTCGTTGAAGTGAACTGATGCTCGATTGAGACGTTCCAGGCATATACCGTGGGCAGCTTGAAATTACGCGCGAACTCCTGGCCGACTTGCTGGCCACCGGGAATGGCCGTGCTTGCCGCAGGCTTGGTCTTGTAGGTGGTCGACGCCCAGGCGAATGTTCCCGGAAAGGGGCTGCTGGTAAAAGGAGAGACTCCGGCATAGGAATCCTGGAAAGCAGCGGTGCTGCCCCAAGGATTATCAAAGGCGACGATCGCACCTTTGGCAATAGAGTCGGGACATGTGGTAGCGCCGCAGGTTGGATCCCAAGCCCATCCCGAGAAGTTAAAGGTGGGGCTGAAGGGGGCGACGTCGGCGGCGTGGTTATACTCCGAGTACTGCAGCGGACCGGTGAAGATGCCGAAGCCGGAGTGAATGACGGTGTGCGGCAGGAACTTGGGCTGCCAGGCCATGCCGATGCGAGGCTCCCAGTAACTGTAGTCGCTGTTGATCAGGGTATTTGGCACGCCGGGGTCGCCGGGGAAGAGGAGTCCCGCGGGAGCGTTGGGATACACGACGCTTTGCTGGCCGGGGTTGCTATTTGCGAAGCCGGCGACGGTCTGCGCACCGGGAACCCAGGCAGAGCCGCGGCCGTTCTTGGAGGCGGGTGGCGTGTTCGGATCCCAGCGCAGGCCCAGGTTGATGGTCAAATTCGGACTCACCTTCCAGTCGTCCTGGAGGAAGGGACCAAATTGGTAGCCGGCCACATCGGCGATTTCGCCGGCGCCCTGCATATACCCCGATGCGTAGCCCAGCATATAGTCGGCCAGGTATCCACTGCCCGCGTTGGTGAAGGAACTAACAGTACCAGCGGTTCCATTTCTTCCAAAGCCGATCATCGGCTGTGTCGGATACGCCGTATTCTCGACCGCGTGCTGATGCATCAGGTCGATGCCCGCGGTGAACGAGTGCTTGCCGAGGACCTTGTTGAGCGTATCCGTCAAGCCCAAAGTGTTGCGGACTTCCGCCGAAGGCTCATCCCAGCCGCTCTCAAAGCCGTAGTTCGAGTTGATGCGCAGAGCGCCCATGTAGCAACTGCCCGCGGGCTCGTTGACCCCAATATTCACCCCATTGGGATCCGAACTATTATTGGAGAAGCACATCGCACTATTGTCGCTGCCCAACTCCTGAGCAGCGCTGTGCGCGCTCATCTGGTTCATATAGACCGAGATGGTGTTGACGGTGGTTGGATTGATCGTCCAGGTGTGCTGCAGCAGGTTGTTGAAGTAATACATCTGCTGCCAGAAGCTGGCCGTCCACGAACCGTGGTTGTAGGCGCTCTCCATGTTGCCCGGAACGTCGCTCGACGGAGACTCGAAGGAGTTGGTGTAGGAGCGCAGGGTGAGAACCTGGGAGGGCGAGAGGTTGTAGTCCAGCTTGGCCGTGCCCTCGTCGTAGGTGTCGTGGACGGTGGGATAGGTGTACATCATATCGCCGTTGGCCCTCTGCAATCCGGGCTTCAGAGGCGTGCTGTTGGACACTGTCGTTGCGGCATGGATCATGCCTTGACTCGCAAAATACTTTGCGGCCGGCGATAACTGCACCGGGACAGCTGCGCTGCAGGATGCTGTAGGAGAGTATTCACACGCAGAAGTTGTAAGGCTGGTGTCGAGCTGGTCGTGATTGCCGGTGGCAGGGTTCAATTTGAAGGGACCGCCCAGGTCTACGCCCAAGCCGCTGAAGTCGCCTGTGAGCATGGCGTTGGTCGGCGTGGAGGTCAACGTATCGGTCGAGTTATAGATGATCTTGGTGCCCTGGTAGTTGGCGAAGAAGAAGAGCTTATCCTTCTTGATCGGACCGCCGGCGAACAAGCCGTACTGGTTACGCCGCAGCGTATCCGTCTGGCCGCTGAACCACTGGGTGGCGTTCAGGTCGTTGTTGCGGACGTACCAGAAGGCGCCGCCGTGGAAGTTATTGGTGCCGCTCTTGGTGGCGATGGAGACCACCGCGCTAGGCGCGAAGCCATACTGGGCGCCGAAGTTGCTGGTAAGAACCTTGAACTCCTGGGTGGCGTCGGCGTTCGGGAACGGCGCCGTCAGC
>Ga0182014_10001945_pt1 | contig 26779 bp, 26 predicted proteins | sample 612S2DmetaG_FD_120489 | JGI IMG/M metagenome (GOLD analysis project Ga0182014, IMG submission 120489) | Permafrost microbial communities from Stordalen Mire, Sweden - 612S2D metaG | ecosystem: Environmental > Terrestrial > Soil > Wetlands > Permafrost | place: Sweden: Stordalen | collected... | reverse complement strand
GTAGTTTCAGCGCCGGTGTACTACAACGCGGCCGCCGTCTTTCGGCACAAATGCAACACCGCGGCCGTGCCAGCTCTCCCCTGGTGCGTCAGTGGTCTCGATTGTGAAGTGGCGCAATACCGTTCGAAGCACGACGTCCATTTCCATGTTGGCGAACGCCGCCCCCACACACCGGCGAGTCCCACCGCCGAACGGAATCCAGGCCGCCGCGGGGGGTTTCGTTCCCATGAAGCGGCCTGGGTCGAAGCGCTCGGGCTCCGGGAAGAGGTCGGGATCGCGGTGTATCTGGCCGATGCCGACAATGATCGAATCCCCGCGCGGAATCACCCACTCGCCGAGTTGGAAAACTTCTGGATAGACATGGCGGCCAGCTAGATCGATGACCGTCCTGGCCCGCTGAACTTCCAGGATCGTCGCCTGGCGTAGCTCGCGGCCGCCGTTATCGGCCTCTTCGACCAGACCCGCCAGCACATCGGGGTGGCGGCTTATCCGCTCGAAGGCCCAGCCCAGCGTGGCCGCGGTGGTTTCGTGTCCGGCCGCCAGCAGCGCCAGCAATTCGTCACCGATGTCCTTGCGCGACATGGCCGAACCGTCGTCGTAGCTACTGCGCAGCATCAGGGCGAGCACGTCGGTCCGTTCGGCGAAATTCGGGTCCGCCCGTTCGTCGTCGATCAACTTGTTGATGACGACGTCGTACTGGCTACGCCATTTGTCGAGCCGGCCCCACGGACTGTAACTGCCATAGCTCCGGTTCGGCATGGGCAGCGCGGCCATGCGAGAACCGAGCTTGACCCACGGTGGGATGAGCCGGCGCAATTCGTCGAGCTCGGCGCCGTCGGCCCCGAAGACCGCTCGCAGGATGGCGTTGAGCGTGATCCGCATCATCGGCGGCACCGTCGCGAAACGCCGCCCGACAGGCCAGTTCGCGATTTCACGCAGCGTCTCTTCCTCGATGATGCCTTCGTAGTTTTTCATGCTCTTGCCGTGGAAGGGCGGCGCCAGTAGCCGTCGCCGGCGACGGTGATCATCACCCTCGAGGCCGAATACCGACCCGGGGCCGAATAGCCTGCTCAGATTCGGCTGGATGTTGCCCAACTCGTCGGGGCTGGTGGCGAAGACCTGCTTTGCCAGTTGCGGGTCCGCCACCACGACGACGCGACCGTAGACCGGGATGCTGAGCGTGAAAACGTTCCCGTACTTGCTCACCAGGTGTGTCATCATCCACCGTCGCGCCGTCGCAAAGGCCAGGGCCTGAAACACTTTTGGAAGGCGAGTCGCCGGAGGCATCCTCACCGCGGGGGGCGCCGGCGTGGGGGTGACTAGTTCGCTCATGGCGGTGCAGGCTCCCAACATCGGCGTGTCCCCAACCGGGGTGGTACGACGGCGTACCGCAGATCTTTCCCGGTACGGTACTCTGTGGTACCAAGCCTGACAAGCATGGAAGGGGCGCGCGTGACAGCAGTGGCCGGCGCACCCTTTCTCGGACCCGTTCTCGAGCAAGTCCTGGCTGAGCCTGACCCGTTTCGGCTCCGACTGCTCGAAGGCCTCGGCGCCTCGATCGTTGAGCGCGGCTACCGGGCCAGCACCGTCGCGGACATCGTGCGCCATGCGCGTACGTCGAAACGCACCTTCTACGATCAGTTCCCGAGCAAGGAACAGTGCTTTCTGGAGCTGTTGCAGGCCGACATCGAGAACATGGGCGCGAGCATCGAGGCAGCGGTCGATCCCCAAGACGACTGGCACCAGCAGATTCGTCAGGCCGTCGAAGCCTACGTGGGCCACATCGAGTCCCGTGCCGCCATTACCTTGAGCTGGATCCGCGAGCTCCCGTCGCTGGGCGACGTCGCCCGGCCGCTGCAGCGCCGCGGCTTGCAGTTGCTGTCGAAACTGCTGATCGACCTCAGTGCCAGCCCGGGGTTCCAGCGAGCCGAGCTGCCGCCGTTGACCGCCCCGCTGGCCGTGATCTTGTTGGGCGGTCTGCGGGAACTCACCGCGCTTGCCGTCGAAGATGGAAGAGCCGTCAGGGAGATCGTCGAGCCCGCGGTGGATGCGTCCATCGCCTTGCTCGGCCCCCGCTACTAGGGAGGACCGCGATGCCGCCGTCGACCATGCGTGCCGAGCGCTTCTACGCCGATACTCAAAAGGTTGTGCTGGAGGATGTTTCGATCCCCGAACCGGGGCCGGGCGAAGTGCTGGTCAAGGTTGCGTTCTGCGGGATCTGCCACTCGGACCTGAGCCTGATCAATGGAACGTTTCCGGCTCAGCTGCCGGTGGTGACGCAGGGCCACGAAGCGTCGGGCACCATCGCGAAACTGGGCCCTGGCGTCACCGGCTGGGCCGAGGGCGACCGGGTTATCGTCGCCGCGGGCCGCCCGTGCCAGAAGTGCCCGAACTGCCGTCGTGGCGATGTGGTGAACTGCCTGCGGATCCAGTTGATGGCCTTCGCCTACGACGGCGCGTGGGCCGAATACACGTTGGCACAGGCGGCGGGCCTCACGCGGGTACCGGACAACGTCCCGCTGGAGCAGGCCGCCATCCTGGCCGACGCGGTATCGACGCCGTACGGCGCCGTGGTCCGAACCGCAAAGGTCGCGGTCGGGGAATCCGTCGGAGTGTGGGGTGTTGGCGGGGTGGGCACTCACATCGTTCAGCTCTCGCGGTTGGTCGGCGCGGTGCCGGTGATCGCCGTCGACCTCAACCCCGCCGTGCTGGAACGAGCCGTCCAGGTCGGCGCGGACTACGCCTTCGATTCCCGCGACGACCAGTTGCACGACAAGATCGCCGAGGTCACCGGCGGCCGCAAACTAGATGTGGCCTTCGACGCCGTCGGCCTGAAAGTGACCTTCGAGCAGGCGCTTGATTGTCTGACCGCGGGCGGGCGCCTGGTGGGCGTGGGAATGAGCGCGGAGTCACCCACCATTGGACCCACTGCGATGTTCGGGCTGAGCCGCAAGCAGGTGCTCGGTCACCTCGGTTATCAGAATGTGGACATCGAGACCCTGGCCAAGCTCGTTTCGTCTGGGCGCCTTGACTTGTCGCGGTCGGTCAGCGAGATCGTGTCGCTGGAAGACCTGCCGTTGGGCATCGAGAAGCTGGAGCGCCAGGACGGCAACCCCATCCGCATCTTGGTCAAGCCCTGAGAAACGCAGCGGTTGCGCGCGACACATAAACCACGCACACGACACGCTGAAAAGTGCTGCCCTAGTTTATGTTTCGACGTTCAAGAATGCGCGGATCCGGTCCAGCACCAGCTCCGGTCGCTGCTCGACGATCCAGTGTCCAACGCCGTCGACCAGCTCCATCTCGAAGTCGCGGATCCGGTCTCCGTACCCTTCGACCAGGGCCGGGATGCACACCGGATCGTCGGTGCCAGTCAGCCAGCGGACCGGAACGTCGACGCGGGCGTCATCGAATTCGCCGCGCATCCAGCTCAGCATCTCCCTGGTCTGAAAGCTTCGGTACCACCGCGATCCGGCCTCGGCGTGGCCGGGCTGACGCATGCACTCCATGTACATCCGGACGTCCTCGTCTGGCAACGTGAATCCGCCCCCCACCCATGACTCCAGCAGCCGCCCAAAGCGCGCATCGGGATTGCTGATCACCCGCGGGCCGATGACCGGCAGCGATATCGGGATCTGGTACAAGAACCGCCAGACGTTGCGGATGCTGGAGAGATCGCGCTTGACCCAGGGCGCCACGGTGTTGATCCCGAAGAAGCCGCTCACCTTTTCCGGATGGCGCAGCATCATGATGAACGCGACCGGTCCACCCCAGTCGTGGGCGACCAGCTTCACCTTCTCGACGCCCATGCGGTCCAGGACGCCCGCCAGATCGTCGGCCATCTCGTTCTTGGTGTAACGCGAGCGCGGCGCCGAACTCCAGCCCGCTCCACGCAGATCCGGACACAGCACCCGGTATCCGTCGGCGGCCAGCGGCCCGATCATGTCGTGCCACTCCCACCAGTTCTGCGGGAAGCCGTGCACAAGCATGACCGCTGGGCCATCGGGCGGGCCCGATTCGGCGACGTGGATCGTGACGCCGTCACCCAGCTCTACGTACCGGTGTTCGACGCCGTCCAGCGCGGGCATAGTGACCATGTTTGAGAAGGTAGTGGAACGCGCCTATTTGAGGAACCGCTCGACGTAGGGTGCGAACCGTTCGCGCAGGGTTTCCTCTTTGAGCCCGAACATCTCACAGGACGTTTCGACATTTCCCAGTCGGCTGCGCTGATGGCCCGCCAGGTAATTGGCGATTGCGGTGCGCGCCGGCGCGTCGAAGGGCTCACTGGCTAAGGCGTAAACCTGCTCGGCGATACCAAGTTCGTTGGACAGGAAGTCATCGAAACGGATGTCGATTGAACGTTCGGGTCCGAGGGTGTCGCGATCGCGGACCAGTGCGTTGAGCATCTGCTCGAGGCGGTCGATCCAGTAGCCCGCGATCTGTTCCACCGGCACCGGCGACCGGTGCATGCGGGCGGAGTAGGTGATCATCGCGATCATCGACAGGGCCACCGGCACGGGGTCACGATGGGTGAACACAACGATGCTGTCCGGGAAGACGCGATCCAGCACCGGCACCTGCTCGAGGTGCTGGGGCGACTTGAGCAGCCAGCGGCGTCCCCCGCGCAGGAACTGCATGGCTTTGAGTTGTCCGGCGAGATATTGATAGTGCGACGTCTGGTCGTGGGCCCGGTAATAGTCGCGCCAGCGGGGCACATCGGCCAGTGTCTCGAACAACATTGTCGAAATATCGTTGGCCAGCAGCTGGATTTCTTCGTGGACATGATCGGTCGTCATCTCGTGCATGAGTGCGAAATGCGGCATCACGGTGTTGATCACGCTGACCGCGACGTCCATGCGCGCCCGCCGCGGATCCGGCTGGACACCGGCCTCGGCCGGCAACGGAAACGGCTCGACACTTTCCCAGTACGGCATGGTGCGGAAGGTCGACGGCGTCGCCAGCAGATTATGCAGGTGGGTGGTGCCGGTGCGGGGCAGACCGGCGATCACCACCGGCGATTGCAGTTCGATGTCGTCGATCTCGGGACGCTCGTTGAGTAGGTCGGTCAGCAGCAGTCGGTTCTTGAGTAACTGCAGCAGTTGCCCATAGAAATTGACCAACCCGGCCCCGTGCAGCCCGTCGATGTCACGCAGCGCGGCGAGGTAGACATCGAGCCGTTCTCGGTAGTCGTCGCGACCGAAATCGTGCAGGCCGGTGTCGGCACTGGCCTGGGCGTGCAACGCATCGGAATCCAACGGGCAGAGCGAGGCCATCGAGGCCATCACGTCGATGATCTGCTGGCCCTCCTCGCTGAATCGGGGCTGAGCCAGGTCTTCTAGGCGAACGGCATCGGTCACGCAACTTATGTTACCCTGAGTTTCGTAATGGTAGTAGACTTCGGCCGGCCCCGTGACCCACGAATCGACGCAGCGGTGCTTCGTGCGACGGTTGAGCTTCTCGCCGAAACCGGCTATCCAGGGCTCTTGGTCGCCGCCATCGCCCAGCGGGCCGGCACCAGCAAGCCCGCGATCTACCGGCGCTGGCCGAGCAAAGCGCACCTCGTTCATGAGGCGGTGTTCCCGATCGGCGCCGCGACCGCGATTCCCGACACCGGATCGCTGCCCGAAGATCTGCGCGAGATGGTTCGCCGCTCAATGGCTTTCCTGACGACGCCAGCCGCCAGGGCGGCCGTGCCGGGGCTGGTCGGCGAGATGGCGGCGGACCCGACGTTGCATTCGGCACTGTTGGAACGGTTCGCCGGCATCATCGGCGGCGGGCTCGGCGAGCTGCTTGAAAGGGCCGCGGCCCGGGGCGAGCTGCGGGCCGACTTTGCCGCCGCCGAACTCGCCACCCAACTGACAGAAGCCATCGCCGGCATCACGTTGATCGGACTGCTCACCCGGGTCACCGAACTCGACGAACCCTGGGTCGATCGCACAACTTCGTTGCTCCTGAAAGGAATCGGCGCATGACGCACGAATCGACTGCCGCTTGGCAAGAGTTGCTTGCAACCGTCGGGAGCCTCGACCGGTCCTTCCTCGAGGGCGACCGCGCGGTTACCGACGACCGCCACGTCGCCGACGGCTACCGCACGCTCGCCACCACATTGGGCGTGGCGCTGGACACCTATCTGTTCGCCGAGCCCGGCCGGCCGCAATTCGTTGCGGTGAACACGCCGTTCCGTCGCGATCGTCGATGGGGCGGCGACAACACCGACGCTTATTACTTCATCTGCCCGGTGGACCCGACGCGGCGCTACCGCATCAGCGGCAATCGGGGTGACAGCGCGTACTTCTCGGTGACCGCCTACAACGAACCATCGCCCGGCGCATGGTCCGACCGGGTCGTTGCGATAGTCCGGGACAGCGACCTCGACATCGACGCCGACGGCAACTTCACCTTCGAACTCCCCCCGACACCCGACGCAGCCGTCCTGATGACCCGTGACTACCAGGCCGACCCACTGACCGGCCGCCCGGTGGTGTGGAATATCGAGGCGCTCGACGAGCCGGACCCGATACGACATGGGGACGCGGAGACCGCCGCGGCTCTGCGGGCGACGGCCACCTGGTTGCGCACCATGTTTGCCATCGTGCCGCTGGCGGTTGGTACCCGAGTAGAGGACGGTCACGCGCTCGGACACGAGACCACCTACGCCGCAAATCAATTCGCCGAGCCCTACCAGGTGCCCGACGCCAACTTCGGCTGGTCGGCGCGCGACGCCTGTTATGCCTACGGCAGTTTCGTGCTTGATGACGACGAAGCGCTGGTCATCGCGCACCGGCCCCCGTCGTGCAGATTCTGGAACCTGGTGGTGTGGAACCAGTTCATGGCCACCTATGGCGCAGCAGACGCTCGTTGCTCCCTCAACGGCCACAGCGCCGTTCGCAATAGTGACGGCTCCGTGACGATCGTCTTATCCCGCGGGATGACCACGCACCCGAATTCATTGACCGCGCTGGGCTATCCGCGTGGGAACCTCGCCTTCCGGTGGTTCCTCACCGAAGGGCTTCCGGAACGGCCCGAGGTGAAACTCGTGAAGGTCTCCGAGGCGCCGACGGACGTGTACTAATTTCGACAGTGGCGACCCGCTTCGCCCGGCTACGCCGCGCTCGCGATCGTCACTAAACCTCGCGGACCAGCTCGATGGCCCGGCCCAGAGTGCTCAGTTTGGCATCCAGCGTCTCACCGGCGGGGTAGAGCCGCACGGTGTCCACTCCGGCGTCTTTCCAGACCACGAGCCGGGCCCGAACCATCTGCTCGGTCCCGATGAGCGTTGTGGCCAGCACCATCTCGTCGGTCACCAGGGTGGCCGCGCCGTCGCGGTCGCCGCTCTGCCAACGCTCATGCACCTCGACGGCGACGTCTGCCCAGCCTTGCCGGCTGTAGGCCTGGTTGTAGAAATTCGTGCTGGAGGACCCCATGCCCCCGAGGCTGAATGCAAGCTCTTTTTTGCGGGCCGCCACCATGCGTTGCAGCTCGTCTTCGTCCGAGGCGAAGGCGACTTCGGCGCCCTGACAGATGTCGATGTCGGCACGCGTCCTGCCGGCGGACGCCAGCCCCTCGTCGAGGTGAGCGAAGTAGGCGTCGCCGGCGCCTTCCGGGACGAAGCTGGTGCCCAGCCAGCCGTCGGCGATCGCCCCGGTCAACCGCAGCATGGCCGGCGACAGCGCCGCCAGGTAGATCGGAATGGGGTGCAGGGGCGCACTGGACAGCCGCATCGGCACCGCCTCCCCGCCCAGGCGGGGAATTTGAAACTCCTTGCCGGAATGGAAGATTTTGCCACCGGCGAACGCCTGCCGCACGATGTCGACGGTTTCGCGGATGCGGGCAAGCGGGCGGCTGAACGACACTCCGTGCAGGCCCTCTATCACCTGCGGGCCGGACGCACCCAAGCCGAGTAGGAACCGGCCATTCGACAGGTTGGACAGCGTGATCGCGGTCTGGGCGACCATGATGGGCGACCGAACGCCGACCTGCAGGATTCCGGAGCCGAGCAGCATCCGCTCGGTGCGGGCCGCGAGATAACCCAGCACAGACGGCGCGTCAGCACCCCATGCCTCGGCGACCCAACAGATATCGAGACCCAACTTCTCCGCCTCGACTGCGAACTGGATGACTTCTGCGGGATCCCGGGACAACTCGATCGTCGTGGCCGTGCGCATCAACGCACCCCGTGCTCGGCAAGCCGCTTGAGCGCCGCCACGGTCTTGCCCATCGCGGTCTCGAACTCCCGCATCCGCACGAAGACGATCTTTTGTTCCTTGTCGGGCATCGACTCGATAGCCGCCGACAGCCCCGAGCGGGCCGGTCCCATCTGCATCCAAAACGTCAGGGTGGTTCCGCCGTCGCGGGGTGTCAACCGGAATCGCCAGGTCGCCGCGGGAGTGTCGGGATCGCCCACCGCCCAGGTGAACTCGTGTGGCTGATCGAAGGAGACGACGTGCGAGGTGGTGCTCCATTCCCCGAAGGCGTCGTGCTTGTTGTGCCCGACGAACTTGGCACCCAGCCGGGGCCCGGCGGCTCCGTCGACCCACTCCACGGACTGCAGCTCGTCACTGAAGGTCGGCATCAGCTGGATGTCGGAGACCAGACCCCAGACCCGGTCCGGTTCGGCGTCGATCCATGTCGAGACGTCCACCGTTGGGCAATCCGAATAGCGCGCGCCGGTCCATTCCACGGGCCCCATTGTCCACCGCTCGGGCGGCGGGAAAACACCGGGTTTATGCGGCGACCGGCACCCGATCGGCCGGCTTGATGGCGGTGCGTTTGCGCAGCACCGACAACGAGTCCGGGAGGGTCAGCCTGACGATCTTGCGAACGACGGTGCCGAACTGTTGCGGCAGCGGGCCACCGTTGTAGGAGACGCCGTAGCGTTCGCAGATCTTTCGCACCTCGGGTGCGATGTCGGGATACCGGCGGGCCGGCATGTCCGGGAACAGGTGGTGCTCGATCTGGTGCGACAGGTTGCCCGACAGCAGATGAAAGATCTTGCCGCCGGTCAGATTCGCCGAACCGAGTACCTGCCGGAAATACCATTGGCCGCGGGACTCGTCCTTAGTCTCCTCGACGGTGAATTCCTGGGTGCCGTCCGGGAAGTGGCCGCAGAAGATGATCATGTAGGACCACACGTTGCGCATCAGGTTGGCCGACAGGTTGCCGGTGAACACGAAAGGCGCGAACGGTCCGGCCAACAGCGGGAAGGCGACGTAGTCCTTGAGCACCTGCCGGCGGGTCTTTTTCCAGATGGCCTTGATGGTGTCGCGCTTGTCGCGGAGCTTGATCTCGCCGGTGCGGATGCGTTCGGTTTCCATCTCGTGCAGTGCAACGCCGTACTGGAACAACACCATCAGCAGGAACGCGTAGACCGGGTTACCCAGGTAGTAGGGGTGCCACGGCTGGTCCTCGCTCATCCGCAGGATGCCGTAGCCGATGTCGCGGTCCATTCCCACGATGTTGGTGTGGGTGTGGTGCATGTAGTTGTGCGAGTGCCGCCATTGGTCGGCCGGGCACGCGGTGTCCCACTCGAAGGTGCGCCCCGAGATCGCCGGGTCACGCATCCAGTCGTACTGGCCGTGCATGATGTTGTGGCCGATCTCCATGTTGTCCAGGATTTTCGCGATGCCGAGCATCGCGGTGCCGGCCAGCCACGCCGGCGGCAATATCCCGGCGAATAAGAGCGCGCGGCCGCCCACTTCCAGCGAGCGCTGGACTTTGATGACGCGGCGAATATAGTCGGCGTCTTCCGCGCCGAGGTCTGCCATCACGCGTTCTTTGATGGCGTCGAGCTCGCGGCCGAATTGATCGGCCTGCTCGGGGGTCAGGGTGATCGTGTTCTGGGACATGATTTTTCCTCCCATGGTTTAGTGGTTGGCAAAAGTGCTAGCTAGAGCGCGAGGTCGACGTCGCCGACAGGAACAGACACGCAGATCTGCACGTCTTCGTCAGGGACGGTCGAGACCGCGCCGGTAATGAGGTTTCGCACGGTTCCGGCGGTCTTGCGCCGGGTGCAGGTGTGGCAGATGCCCATCCGGCATCCGTTCGCCGGCGTCAAGCCGGCCGATTCGGCCTGTTCCAGCAGCGAGCGCCCGTCGTCGACGGCGTCGACACCGCTGTCCGCGAAGGTGATTCGACCCCCCGACGGATTAGCGGACGGTTCGAACACCGGCGGCACAAAGCTCTCGGTTTGCATATTTTCGCAGTGCTCCCGGACCGCGTCGACCAAAGCCGTTGGGCCGCACACGAACACCAGATCAGGTGTCGGCAAGGCGGCGGCCAGATGCTCTGGCCCGAACCGGCCGGCGAGGTTACCAGCATCCGATCGCGTGTAGCCGTGCAGCACCCGCACGCCGGGCAGATCGCTGTAAGCGGCCAGTTCGTCGCGGTAGCACGCCTCCGCCTCGGTGCGCGCGTAGTGGATAAATGCGACCTGTGCATCCGCATTTTGGGGGTGGCCCTCGGCGACCAGCGTGCGCAGCATCGCCATGACTGGCGTGATGCCGCTTCCGCCGGAGACGAACAAGATTCGCCGGGGCCGCTGGTCGGGCAACACGAAGTCGCCGCCCACACCGGCCAGGCCGAGCACCATGCCGCGTCGGGCATGCTCATACAGGTAGTTCGAGACCAGCCCACCGTCATGCTGGCCGATGGTCAGCTCGAGGTTGCGGCCGCCCTCGGCGTTGGCCGGTGAGTAGCAGCGGGTGTGCCGGCGGCCGTCGATGTCGACCGCGAGGTTGACGTATTGACCGGCTTTGACGGTGTAAGAGGAGGTGAAGCTCCCATTCGGAGCGAGAGTGAGGGTGACGCTGCGCGGAGTGGTCCTGCGCACGTCGACGACCTTGGCGCGGGCTTCGCCCAACGCCCACGTCGGCGCCACCTGCTCGGTGTACCGGTCTACGCCGTGCGGACCGGTGAGCAGGTCTACCAGGCCTGAACCCAGCACTCGCTTCCGGAAAGCCTCCATGAAGGTCCGGCCCGAAGCCTGAGGAGTTTCAGTGAACATATGTACACCGTGCGCGCAGATTGTGCAGCTAGTCAAGGGTTTCTATGGCTCTGTGGTAGGCTTCACACAGTGAACAGCCGTACTCCCAGCTCGCGACCGCATAGGTCTGGTCGCGAGCGTTCACGCGAAACCCCGTCACGCGAAGAGCGCAAAGAGGCCACCCGGCGGGCCATCATCGCCGCCGCCCTCAAGCTCCTGCAGGAGCGCAGCCTGAGCAGCCTGAGCCTGCGCGAGGTGACCCGGGAAGTCGGCGTCGTGCCCGCGGCGTTCTACCGTCACTTCGAGTCGATGGAAGCGCTCGGACTGGTCCTGATCGACGAGTCGTTTCGCACTTTGCGCGACACCCTGCGAGGGGCGCGCGCGGGCAAGCTCGACCCGAACCGAGTCATCGAGTCGTCCGTCGAGATCCTGGTCGCCAGTGTCGCCGAACGGCGCGAGCACTGGCGCCTCATCGGCCGCGAGCGCAATAGCGGCCTATCCGTGCTGCGCTACGCGATCCGCACCGAGATCCGGCTGATCACCTCCGAGCTGGCCACCGACCTCGCGCGCTTCCCGGGGCTCAACGCTTGGAGCACCGAGGACCTCAACGTCCTAGCGACGCTGTTCGTGAATGCGATGATCGTGACCGCGGAGGCGATCGAGGATGCGCAGAGTTCCGAAGCGCTGGAAGACATCCGGCGCACCGCAGTCAAGCAGCTACGGATGATCGCGATCGGTATCGCGGGCTGGCGAAGCGCACCCTGATACACCGCGTTGCCTTGTCCCAGTTGCCGATACAACGCGGATGGACAACGCCGCTGAATCCTGTGCAGCGCTTATGAGGGGGTTATGAAGGCCTCCAGAATCCTTGGATTCATCTGAAGAATTGCTGAACTAGTCGTTAACTATGGAACAGATGTTTTATAGCCGATTAGGAGGTATCCGATGTCTTTTGTGATCACGGGGCCGGAGGCCCTCGCAGGAGCGGCTTCGAATTTGGCCCGTATCGGGTCGTTAGTGAGCGAGGCTCACGCGGCGGCGGCGGCGTCCACCACGGATGTGGTTGCGCCCGCCGCGGATGAAGTGTCGGCAGCAGTCAAGTCGGTATTTTCTGAATACGCGTCCGAATATCAGGCGTTGAGCGCTCAGGCCGCAGCTTTTCACTCCCAGTTTGTACAGACCCTGAACTCCAGTGCAGCCAACTACGCCGCAGCCGAGGCCGCCAACGCCAATCCGCTGCAGGCCGCGGCGCAATCCGTGTCCGCGGCGGTCAACGATCCGTTCCTGCAATACACGGGGCGCCCACTGTTTGGTAGCGGCACCAACGGCGCGACCGTGAACGGCGTAGGCACGGCCGGCGGGGGCGGCGGCTGGATCTACGGCAACGGAGGCACCGGCGGCAACAGCACCAACGCCGGAGCAGCGGGCGGCGCAGGCGGGTCCGCGGGCCTCTTCGGCAGCGGCGGCGCCGGTGGCACCGGCGGAGCGGGCGGCATCGGCGGAGCCGGTGGCCGTGCGTGGCTGATCGGCAACGGCGGCACCGGCGGCACCGGCGGCGCCGTCACGGCGGGCACCGGTGGTGCTGGCGGCACTGGTGGTATCGCCGGATTGATCGGTGGCGGCGGCGTCGGCGGCGTGGGCGGCGCCGCGACCACCGGGACCGGCGGTACCGGAGGCGTCGGCGGCTCCAGCAGCGTTACCTGGGGCCTAGGCGGCACCGGCGGAGCCGGCGGCGACGCCACCACCGGAACCGGAGGGGCCGGCGGTAGCGGCGGCCTTGCGCACGGCCTCTTCACGGCCTTTAGCGGCGGTGGCGGTCACGGCGGCTACGGGGACACCGGCGGCGGTGCGGGCGGCGCCGGCGGCACGGCCGCCACCATCTCACCGATCGGAATAGGACTTGCGCAAGGGGGCGCCGGTGGCACGGGCGGCGCAAGCCCAACGGGTATGGCCGGCGGCGGCGGGCAAGGTGGTCTTACGGCCGCCACCGCCTTCATCGGCATCGACCTCGTCCACGGCGGCGCCGGCGGCGCCGGCGGCGCCACCATGACCGGGGTAGCCGGCACAGGGGGCAACGGTGGCCTGGCAGCGTCCCCCGACCTCCTCGGCTTTGCCACCGCGCAGGGAGGCACAGGCGGAGCCGGTGGTGTTGCGAGCGCCGGTGGCAACGGAGGCCAGGGCGGCGACGGCGGCCTTGGTGCGACCCTCATGGGGCTTGCCGGCGGCGGCGATGCCGGCGCCGGTGGCGACGTCACCGGCGCCGGTCTGGCGGGTGCTGGTGGAACGGGCGGCGGCGGCGCCTCGTTCCTCGCCGCCATCGGCGGTTCCGGCGGTCACGGCGGTGCCGCCGCCACCGGAACCGGCGGTAGCGGCGGCGACGGCGGCGGTGCCTTGAGCTTCCTCGGCGGCGGTGGCAACGGCGGCGACGGCGGCACCGGCAGCGTCGTCGGCGGTAACGGCGGCAACGGCGGCAACGCCTCGCTAACTTACCAGGGCATTAGCGGCCAGTCCCCGTTAGGCGTCGGCGGCAACGGCGGCAATGGCGTCGACGGCGGAGTCGGCGGCACGGGGGGTACCGGAGGATCGAATGGCGGCGCAAACGGCACGAACGGAAATCCCTAGAAAGCCATAACCCGACGTCGGACAGCACGATCTCGGAAGTGACGACGAAGCCGAAACGAGGTTGGTCGATTCGAGATACGCCGGGCAATGCCAGTGGCCGCCGCCGGACCCTCCGCCGCCGGTTGCGGCGTTGCCGCTCACCGGACCATTAATTTAAGTTCCAGTTAATTCGCGCGATGGACGGTACCGGCAACGGAAGTCAGCGCGGCGAACGCCACATTGGCCACATGGTGGGACCGCCTTCGGGCAATTCAATCTCACCGGTTACCTCAAAGCCAAACCGTTGGTAATAAGCAATATTCTGATGCTTACTCGACTCCAAATAAGCAGGCGCATGCTCAGCATCGACGCGGTCCAAGCGCGATCGCATCAAGACCTGCCCAAAGCCTTTGCCGCGCACCATCGGATCGCTTCCAATGACGGCCAAATACCAATGTGGTTCTTCTGGGTGCTCGCGCTTCATTATCTCCTGTAATTGACGCACCTGCGCCGACCGGAAATCGAACACTCGGAAGAACAACGGCAGCATTGCGAACTGCTCTCGCGCGGTCTGCCTCCATCGGCTCGGCGGGTCCCACAGCGCGGTGGCGCCGATGCTCGACCCGTCGCAGGCCACCTCCGAGCCGCCACCGGCCAGATGATGATGTCGGGTGACTGCGGTGAATATCCGGGCCAGGCTCGCCAACCGCGCCGCGTCGTCAGGGAGCACCCACGTCATCACCGGGTCGTCGAAGAACGCCCGGGCCAGCACGCCCGACAGCTCTCGGATATCGGCTTTTCGCGCCGGGCGCGCCTGCGGGGTCACCTAAGCCAGGCTAACCGGCAAACCTGCGGAGTTTCACTAATCCCAATAGCGCTTCATGAGTTCTGTTGCCCACTCGGGCTGCCGCACGGGCCCGCGTGGGCCGAACTCGTTCATGTACGGCTTGATGTCTAGCACTGGGGTCCCGTCGATGGCGTCGAGCCCGCGGACCGCGATCTCGCGTCCACTCACGCCGAGTAGCGCGCACGTGGTCACCCCCAGCCGATTCGGGCGGTTCTTGGCCCGTTGCGCGAAGATCCCCACCGATGGCCAGTCCGGATTGCCCCGGGGGCGGCGCGCGCCGACTTCGACGTTGTCGGCGTCAACCCGGTCGAACACGTACACCACTTCGATATGCGAAAAGCTGTCCAGACCCCACAGCGCCGACTCATCGAACTCATCGGACAGCCGGATCAAGGTCGTCTCGAGGTCCCAGTCGTCGTCGGTCGGAATCGCGCGAGTGCTATGGACTGTGCCGATCGGAACGATGGGGATATCGATGCTCATCTTCTTCGCCACCTTCATCGCCTGGTTGTGCGAACTTCTAGCATTGTCGTTGTGCCGCCCTATCGCGATGTCGCCGCCCACGACGATCGTGCTGGGCAATATGAACACGGCTGGCGAGGGTCGGCTACACCACACGATCGCTGACCGCACCGCCGCGTTGGCGACGTCGACCGCCGCCCGTCCACGACATCTCCTCGACGTGGGGTGCGGAACCGGATACCTGTTGCGGAAACTGGCAGGCCGTTCCCCGGAAGCCGAGCAGTTCAACAGCATTGACGCCGACGGCATCGACTGCGGATTCCGCGACCCGTCCGGTAACAGTCTCCGGGTGACCCAACTGGCCGATATTGGCGCGAACACCCCAGACTGAACCTTGCGGCCGCATCTACGATGGGGTGACTCGCTCCAGCTTTATCTGAGATATCGGTGCAATGCTGCGCCGGGGAACGGTTGGCCACCGTGTGGGACTTCGAAACAGATCCGGACTACCAGGCGAAGCTGGACTGGGTCGAAAAATTCATGGTCGAAGAACTCGAACCGCTCGATCTGGTCGCCCTCGATCCGTACGACAAACAGAACGCGGAGATGATGGCCATCCTGCGGCCGTTGCAGCAGCAGGTGAAGGACCAGGGATTGTGGGCCGCACATCTGGGGCCCGAGCTCGGCGGCCAGGGCTTCGGCCAGGTCAAGCTCGCGCTGCTGAACGAGATCCTGGGGCGCTCGCGGTGGGCGCCGTCGGTGTTCGGCTGCCAAGCGCCGGACTCGGGGAACGCCGAGATCCTCGCGCTGTTCGGCACCGAGGAGCAGAAGGCGCGCTACCTGCAACCGCTGCTGAACGGCGAGATCACCTCGTGCTATTCGATGACCGAACCGCAGGGCGGTTCCGATCCCGGCATGTTCGTGACGCGCGCAGACCGAGACGGTTCAGCAAACGGAGACTGGGTCATCAACGGGGAGAAGTGGTTTTCCAGTAACGCCAAGCACGCGTCGTTCTTCATCGTGATGGCGGTGACCAAGCCCGACGCCCGCACCTACGACAAGATGTCGCTGTTCATCGTTCCGGGCGAGACGCCGGGCATCGAGATCATCCGCAACGTCGCGGTCGGAGGCGAGTCCGGCAAGCACGGTTCGCACGGCTACGTGCGCTACAACGACGTCCGAGTGCCTGCCGACCATGTGCTGGGCGGTGAAGGCTCAGCGTTCATGATCGCGCAAACCCGCCTCGGCGGCGGCCGGATCCATCACGCGATGCGCACAATCGCACTGGCGCGCAAGGCGTTTGACATGATGTGCGAGCGCGCGGTATCGCGCAAAACCCGACACGGGCACTTAGCCGACTTCCAGATGACGCAGGAGAAGATCGCCGACAGCTGGATCCAGATCGAGCAGTTCCGGTTGCTGGTGCTGCGCACCGCCTGGTTGATCGACAAGCACCACGATTACCAGAAGGTGCGTCGCGACATCGCGGCGGTGAAGGTCGCCATGCCCACGGTGCTGCACGACGTCGCGCAACGGGCCTTGCACCTGCACGGCGCGCTCGGCGTCTCCGACGAGATGCCGTTCGTCAAGATGATGGTGGCAGCCGAGTCACTGGGTATCGCCGACGGTGCCACCGAGCTCCACAAGATGACGGTAGCCCGCCGCACCCTGCGGGAATACCAGCCGGTGACAACACCTTTCCCGTCTGCGCACATACCGACCCGGCGCGCGGAATCCAACGCCCGGCTTGCCGAGCGCCTGGAGCACTCGATCGCGGAATTCTGACGGCCGAGCAGACACAGAATCGCATTTCCCGATCGCTTCGCATGCGATTCTATGTCTGCTCGCGCGCGATCGCGATCAGGTGATGTAGCGAACGATGCTTTCGGCCACGCACGCCGGCTTGGGCGACCCGTCGATCTCCACGGTGGTCGACACCGTCGCCTGCACGGCTCCGTCGCCGACCTCATCGACACTCACCAACGAGCTCTGCGCACGTACCCTGGAGCCGACCGGCACTGGCGCGGGGAAACGGACCTTGTTCAGGCCGTAGTTGATTGCCAGCTTTACACCGTTGACGGTGTACATCTCGTGTTGCAGCCGAGGCAGCAGGGCCAGCGTCATGTACCCGTGGGCGATGGTCTTGCCGAACGGACCCGCTGCCGCCCGCTCCGGGTCGACATGGATCCATTGGTGGTCACCGGTTGCGTCGGCAAACAGGTTGACGTCTTCCTGGGTGATAGTCACCCAATCGCTTTGCCCGATGATCTCGCCCGTGGCGGCGGCCAGGCCGGCGACTGACTCGAAGGTGCGCATGGATATCTCCATTTTGATCGTTGAGGGTCGTGGGGAAGCATAGAACCAACAACGGCCGACAAAACGCCACCTACACTGCTTGCAGTGAATCGCCGATGAAGATCACACTCAGTTGACGGCGCAGCATTCGAAACAGTCCTGAGTCGACGCCCTCGACACCTCGCGCGTTAGCGCTAGCCGTCAGAACCGCGGCGGAGGTGGACCACCGAAGCCGGGTCCCCCGGGTCCCCCGGGTCCACCCGGCCCGAAGCCCGGTCCCCCGGGTCCACCCGGCCCGAAACCCGGTCCCCCGGGTCCACCCGGCCCGAAACCCGGTCCCCCGGGTCCACCCGGCCCGAAGCCCGGTCCCCCGGGTCCACCCGGCCCGAAGCCCGGTCCCCCGGGTCCACCCGGCCCAAAACCCGGTCCCCCGGGTCCACCCGGCCCAAAACCCGGTCCCCCGGGTCCACAGGGTGCTCCCGGCGGACAGAATGGGTCGGCGTTGGCGATGCCCACGCTGAGCGGTCCAAGGATCGCGACACCCGCGCTCAGTAACACGGCCGCGACAATGCCCTTGCGCTTCGGCGATGTTGATGTGGCCATGTAGCCCCCTCTTGGTCGATTGACCGAAGCATCGATCGTCGAACGCTTCGCTATGTCTGAGCTATGGGCACCAGTTTACTTTGGCCAGATGACATTGCGTCGCAGGGGTGCGCTAACCACGCACTGCTTGATCAAATGTGCGGGTCGCAAGTCGGGGAAGGTCTATGTCGGGCCGTTGATCTACGGCAACGTCGGTGGCGAGATCGTGATCGTCGCATCGCAGGGCGGTGCCGATACGCATCCGGGGTGGTACTTGAATATCTTGGAGAGCAACACGATCGGTGTGCAGATCGCGGCCCAGGCGTTCGAGGCCACGTGGCGGGAGCCCGAAGGCGAAGAACGCCATCAGGTGTGGGCGTATATGGCTCACCCGTACCCGCCGCACCTTGCTTACCAGCAGTCGGCTAGTAGTACTTTGTTAGGTCGCTGTGTCGCAACGGTTTTCGGGTTGGCCTCTGGGAGAACCGGAGGGTGGATGCAGCCGGTCTGGTACGTGTCGATGAGCAGTTGGATTCCTTTGTCGGCGAGGTGTTCTCGTCCTTGGTGCGAAAGGATCGGCGGGCGACGGCGGGGCTGTATGCGCGGGGGCTGATGCTCGACGGCCGGCGCAAGTCGATGCAGCCGATGGCGCAGCGACTGCTGGTGGATCACCAGCGGTTGCAGCAGTTCGTGACCAGTTCGCCGTGGGACGTGGAGCCGGTCCGTAAGACGCTCTCCCGCAATGCGTGCACCCTGATCGACCCGGATGCGTGGGTGATCAACGACACCGGATTCGTCAAGGACGGCGACGCCTCCCCGTGCGTGGCACGGCAGTACTCGGGCACCCTGGGCAAGGTCGGCAACTGTCAGATCGCGGTCAGCGTGCACGCCGCCTCCGATGCGGCGTCGGCGCCGCTGGATTGGCGACTGTACGTGCCGCAACGCTGCGACCCCCGCTGGCGAGCGTCACCGGCCGAAGTGGCAGATGGCCCACCGGCGCCAACGAACCCACCGACTACTGGATCGCCACCCTCGACCCCGACACACCACTGAAGGAACTCGTGCGCCTGGCCAAGATCCGCTGGCGCATCGAACACGACTTCCGGGAACTGAAAACCGGTCTAGGCCTGGACCACTTCGAGGGACGCTCCTGGACCGGCTGGCACCACCACGCCACCCTCGTCACCGCCGCCCACCTGTTCATCACCACCCTGCGGCTTACTAACCCAAAAGCAAGTGGGCAGGGCTGACCCTCTACGGCATCGTCCGCGAACTCCAACGCGCACTTGCTCATTGGATCGGCACCTGCCCACTATGCCACCACACCTTCCCAACCTAACAAAGTACTACTAGTCGCATGCTGGGGAAACAACGACGGCCCGGCCTTGCGGGCGCGGCTGCCGGAATGGGTGGACGTGACGCTGGCGGGTGTGCCCTTCACGGTCACCCACGAGACCGGCGCCGCGACCGGGCGCGAGGCCCGGATGTCGCGGCTGTATCCGGACACCGACGTCCTGGTGTTCGGACACAGCCACATCCCTTGGGATACAACGACAAAGACCGGGTTGCGCCTGCTCAATCCGGGCTCGCCAACGGATCGCCGCCGCCAGCCGTTCCGCAGCTACCTGACCGCGAGCGTCGACGACGGGGCCATGACGGACGTGGTCCTGCATCGCCTCGACAAGTAGCTCACAGCTAACTCGCGCATAGCCTGCGCACATATATACCTCGTAAACAGAGGTATATGCATTTGTATCTAGTGAAGCCACGCACCTACCCGGTCGCCGAGGTGTTCGGGGTCGTCGGCAGATTCCGCCGGCAGCTCCGCCGGTCGGCCGGTCACGGGCTCGATTCCGGACAGCTCAGCGAGTCGCAGTCAGAGTTGTTGTGGCTTGTCGGCCGGCAGCCGGGGATCTCAGTTAGCGCCGCCGCCGCGGAACTCGGGCTGGCAGCGAACACCGCGTCCACGTTGGTTTCCAAGCTGGTAGCCAACGGCCTGCTCATCCGGACCGCGGGCGAGGCGGATCGGCGCGTCGGCCAGCTGCGACTCGCCGAGCCCACCCAACAGATCGTCAACGCCTCGAGGGCGGCGCGGCGGGCGTTGCTGTCCGAGGTGCTCGGCGAACTGGATGACGATCAAATCCAGGATCTGACAAAGGGGTTGGAAGTCCTGGACAAGGTCACCCGACTATTACAGGAGCGACAATCATGAGCGGATCACTGCCACTGGCGATCGATGGCCGACACCTGACCTACCGCTACGGCCAGTTCAACGCCGTAGATGACGTGACGTTGCAGGTGCGACCCGGCGAGACGATGGGTCTGCTTGGGCCCAACGGCGCCGGGAAAACGACCATGGTGCGCATGCTCACCACGCTGACCCCGATTCAACGGGGCGAACTACGCATCTTCGGCATGGACGCCCGGCACGACACCGTCGACATCCGAAGCAACATCGGGTATGTGCCCCAACAACTGTCGATCGAACCGACATTGACCGGCCGGCAGAACGTGGAGTGGTTCGCGCGGTTGTACGGCGTGGCCCGCGCCGAGCGCCCCGAGCGCGTCAGTGAAGCGTTAGAGGCTTTGGAGCTACTCGACGTGGCCGACCGGCTGGCGGCAACCTACTCCGGCGGCATGGTGCGACGGCTGGAAGTGGCCCAGGCACTGGTCAACCGCCCGTCGCTGCTGGTGCTTGACGAGCCCACCGTCGGCCTGGACCCGATAGCCCGTGACGGCGTCTGGACGCAGGTACAAAAGATGCAGGCGCTGTTCGGCATGACCGTCCTGCTGACCACTCATTACATGGAGGAGGCCGACGCGCTGTGCGACCGGGTAGCGCTGATGCATCGCGGTGAGCTACGGGCCGTGGGGACGCCGACAAAATTGAAGGCCGAGGTATCCAAGGTGTCGCCGCACGCCACGCTCGAGGACGTGTTCCGGCACTACGCGGCCTCGAAACCGGGAGAAGTACTGGAAGAAGCGCCAGAAGAAGCGGAGTCATCGACTATCCGCGAAATTCGTTCCACCAGAAAGGTTGCCCGCCGTGTCAGCTGACGCCTTAGAATTGACCTTGGTCCGCGCCCCGCGCGGATGGCAGCGAGTCGGCGCGACGCTGAGCCGCGTGGGCGCGTTCGCGATCGTCGAAGTCCAGAAGCTGCAACATGATCGGACCGAGCTCGTCACCCGGATGGTGCAGCCGGCGCTCTGGCTGTTGATTTTCGGCACCACGTTCAGCCACCTACACGTCATCAACACCGGGTCAGTTTCGTATCTGGCGTTCCTGGCGCCCGGCGTCATCGCCCAGTCGGCGCTGTTCATCTCGATCTTCTACGGCATCCAGATCATCTGGGACCGCGACGCCGGCATCCTCGCCAAACTGATGGTGACACCGGCGCCCGCGTCGGCGCTGATCACCGGCAAGGCATTCGCGGCTGGCGTGCGATCGATCGCTCAGGTCGTCGGCGTGCTCGCGCTGTCCTACTTGATGGGCATCGGCCTGACCATCAACCCGCTGCGGATCCTCGCGGCGATGGGCGTCGTCATGCTCGGCGCCGCGTTCTTCGCCTGCCTGTCGATGACGCTGGCCGGCCTGGTGCGCAGTCGCGATCGGTTGATGGGGATCGGGCAGGCCATCACGATGCCGTTGTTCTTCGCTTCCAATGCGCTGTACCCCGTCAACGTGATGCCCGGATGGCTGCATGTGCTGAGTACGGTCAACCCGCTCAGTTACGAGGTCGACGCCCTGCGGGCGCTGTTGATCGGCACGCCCATGGACCCCCTCGACCTCGTCGTGCTGGTGGCGGCGGCAGTGATCGGAATTGCTACCGCTTCAAGGCTTTTGCGCCGGTTGGTCGCCTAAGAGATGGCCTAGGCCCAATACCTTTCAGACACTCAATCGTGACCTGAATGCGACGAAGTCACGCCGATGCTCAATCGTTAGCCAACCGCGACTTGAAACTCCGGCCGCGACAACCCAATTACGGTCTTCCCTCGTGTTCCACTCACCCCGAACGGATTCCACCAGCAGAACGCGGCATCCGAAAAAGGATGAAAGTTGGGATGGGTAGGAGCTATGAAGTTATTGGCAGAGATGCGAAAGTTCCATGGCGCAGCGGCAGGTATGCCGCGCCGGCTGGCTCTCGCGGCTGTGGGGGCTGCCCTATTGTCCGGTCTGGTCGGTGTCGTAGGGGGCTCGGTGACCGCGGGGGCGTTCTCCAAGCCGGGTCTTCCGGTGGAATACCTGCAGGTGCCGTCGCCGTCGATGGGCCGCAACATCAAGGTCGAGTTCCAAGGCGGGGCCCCGCACGCGGTCTACCTGCTTGACGGGCTTCGGGCGCAGGACGACTTCAACGGGTGGGATATCAACACCCCGGCTTTCGAGGAGTTCTACCAGTCCGGCCTCTCGGTGGTCATGCCCGTCGGCGGCCAGTCCAGCTTCTACACCAACTGGTATCAGCCGTCGCAGGGCAACGGTCAGAACTACACCTACAAGTGGGAGACCTTCCTGACCCAGGAGATGCCCGCCTGGCTGCAGGCAAACAAGAACGTGTTGCCGACCGGCAACTCGGTGGTGGGCCTGTCGATGGCGGGCGGGTCGGCGCTGACCCTGGCCGCCTACTACCCGCAGCAGTTCCCTTACGCATCTTCGCTGTCCGGCTTCCTCAACCCGTCCGACGGCTGGTGGCCGACGCTGATCGGCTTGGCGATGAACGACGCGGGCGGCTACAACGCCAACAGCATGTGGGGCCCGTCCAGCGACCCGGCGTGGAAGCGCAACGACCCGATGGTTCAGATTCCGCGGCTGGTCGCCAACAACACCCGCATCTGGATCTACTGCGGTAACGGCACAGCGAGCGACCTCGGCGGCGACAACATGCCGGCGAAGTTCCTGGAAGGCCTGACGCAGCGCACCAACCAGCAATTCCAGAGCACCTACGCGGCCGCAGGCGGACGCAACGGGGTGTTCCAGTTCCCGGCCAACGGGACACACTCGTGGCCCTACTGGAACCAGCAGCTGATGGCAATGAAGCCCGACATGCTGCAGGTCCTCAACGCCGTGAACAACTCTGCGTAGAAACCGCCCGAGCCGGCATCGGCAGCAGCGCACCGGTCAGCGCTGCTGCCGATGCTTTTGGTCGCGCTAATCGAACAGGGAGCGGCGATCGGCGTGAAAGTACGTGTAGCCGGTGGTTAACGCGCACACCCCCGAAGCGACCGCCAGCATCCAGGTCCCGTTGACGACCAGACTGATGCAGCCGCCCAACGCGGCGCCCAGCGCAAAGCTGGCGAACAGCAGAAAGTAGCCGAGCCAATCCGCTGCCGTTCCACCGGCGATGTGGCGCTCGATGCCTTGCCCCATCTTGACCAGGGTCCCGGTTACATAGCTCAGGGGAACCGACACCTCGCCATCCTTGACGAAGGACGTGTTCAGAGCGCCAATACCGAAGGCCACCAGTAGAATTGGACCGAAATCAAGGTTGGCTTCCTCCCAGCCTTCGTCGAAAATGTCAACCACGGTGGCGGCCACCAGGCTGAAGGTGGTCAGCACCGTCGGTCCGTGTGGATGCGCCACCCAGAAATGCCGCCTGCACACTGACGCAATCACCACGCCGGCAACAAAACACAGCACCAGCAGCCCCGCCGAGATCGACAGCACCACATCGCCGCGGAAAAAACCTAAAACGGCGCGTTGGGCATTCCCGGTCATGAAAGTCACGAAGTACCCGGCCGAGTGGGTGTACGCCGTCGCCCCCAGCACACCCGCCAGGGCCGCCAGCACCCACGACAACCGGGCCTCGCTGTCGTACATCTCACTCGCCACAAGCACATGCTTTCAGAGACCGGCCCCTGCGCGCAGCGGTGCGGTTATGCCTAGGCATCGGTGAGCCGGGCAATGGACCGCAACGGGATCGGCAGCCACCCGGGCCGGTGCCGCGCCTCGTAGCCAACCTCGTAGACGGCCTTGTCCAGCTCGTAGGCGGCCAGCAGCTGCGCTGAATCGCGGGGATCGACCCCCGACGCGGCGGCGTAGCCATCACAGAACGCGGTGCGATTGCGTTCGACCCATTCGCGGGCCCGGGCCGCCAGCTGTTTATCGGCACCTTGATCTACCAGCGGACCATAGGCCGCGTACTCGAAAGAGCGCAGGACGCCGGCCACGTCGCGCAACAGCGAATCCGGCGCCCTCCGCTCGTCCAGCGGCTGGCCCGGCTCCCCCTCGAAATCGATCAGCAGCCAGCTTTCCGGGGTGCGCAGCACCTGTCCCAGGTGCAGGTCACCATGCACCCGCTGAACGGTGATCGGCTCACTCGCGAGCTTGCGGAATTGTTGTTCGATCGGTGCCGCGTATTCCGCCAGTTCAGGAACCAGCGCCATGGTCGACGACAACCGCGCCAGCACGTTGTCCACAGGGAAGGTTGCCTGCGCGGTCCCCAGGCATTCGGCGAGCGTGGCGTGCACCGACGCGACCGCCTCGCCGAGTCGATTGGACTCGCCGGCGAAGTCGCCGCCGACTTCATACGCATACAAGTCGCCCTCGGCGAACAGGTCACGAACGCTGGCCGTAGCCATTGCCCAGCCTTCAGCAGCATTGGCCGCATACTCGGTCACCATGCCCAGCGGGCAAGCGCCGTCAGGAAAGCCAGCCGGTGCGGCTATCTCGTAGGTGCCCAACAATTGGGCCACGTGCGGGTTGCCCGCTCGGCCGAGCACGCGACCCAGTTCGATGTCGGGGTTGATACCGCTGCTCACCCGCCGGAACACCTTGAGAATGGCGCGCCGATCGAAGATCACGCTGGTATTGCTCTGCTCGGCGTCCGAGACGTGCGGCTGCTCGTGCAACGGCAGCTCCACATCCGGTTCCTTGGCGAACGTCACTTGGGCGCCGGACGAGTCCCGCACGGCTGACGCGTCCATCAGCGACAGCAGAAACTGGGGCGCACCCGCGTCATAGAGCGCGTCAAAGGCGTCCCGATCGTCCGCCGAGCCGATAGCGGCTACGCCGCTGTATTCGGAGACCAGTTCGGAATCCCAGCCCACGATCACCTGATAGCGCTCGGACGAGCCGTTGGTGTACTCGGCGTCGATTAGCACCAGATCGAGGTCATTCCTGAGTGGGACGACGAGGCTGGGCTCAGCGCTGGACAGCTCCCGGTTGCGTCCGGCGTACCAACGCTGGTGTGGCAGCCACTCAGACCAAGGAAGTTTTGAAGGCAGTTTGGCGGAAGTCATTGGCGCCGCTCCTCCTCATCGCTTCGCTCTGCATCGTCGCCGGCGCGCAGGCTCATGAGCTCTCCTCAGATCCAGTCAACTGAAACCAGTAGAACCCGTGTCCTGGCAAGGTCAGCAGGTAGGGCAGCTGGCCTACGCGAGGAAATTCGACGTGTCCGGTCAGCTCGACCGGGATGCAGCCGCTCCAATGCTGCAGGTGCAGTTCGATGGGCTGCGGGAATCGCGAGAGGTTGTTGACGCAAAGCACAGTGTCGCCATCATCGGTCGCTTCGCGCACGAAAGCCAGCACCGACGGGTTGGAACCGCCCAGTTCCTGGAACGTCCCGATGGCGAATGCATCGTGTCGACGACGCACCGAAAGCATCATCCGGGTGAAGTTGAGCAACGACGTCGAAGTATCGCGTTGCGCCTCGACGTTGACCGCCTGATAGCCATAAACCGGGTCCTGGCTGGGCGGCAGGTAGAGGCGGCCTGGGTTTGCGGTGGAGAATCCGGCGTTGCGGTCCGGTGTCCACTGCATCGGGGTGCGCACGCCGTCGCGATCCCCCAGCCAGATCACGTCGCCCATGCCGATCTCGTCGCCGTAATACAGGACCGGGGAGCCGGGCAGCGACAGTAATAGCGCGGTGAACAGCGCGATCTGATTGCGGTCGTTGTCCAGCAGTGGCGCTAGCCTCCGGCGGATTCCGACATTCGCCTTCATCCGCGGATCCTTGGCGTACTCGGAATACATGTAGTCGCGTTCGTCGTCGCTGACCATCTCCAGCGTCAACTCGTCGTGATTACGCAGAAAGATCCCCCACTGAGCCATGTCAGGGATTGGCGGCGTCTGCGCCATAATCTCCGAGATCGGAAACCGCGACTCGCGGCGCACCGCCATGAAGATCCGCGGCATCAGCGGGAAATGAAACGCCATGTGGCATTCGTCGCCGCCGGTGCTGGCCTCGCCGAAATACTCGACGACATCACTCGGCCACTGATTGGCCTCGGCCAGCAGCACCCGACCCGGAAATTCGTCGTCGACGACTTTGCGGACGCGTTTGAGGAAGGCGTGTGTCTCGGGCAGATTCTCGCAATTGGTGCCCTCACGCTCGAATAGATAGGGCACCGCATCCAGCCGGAAACCGTCGATACCCAGCCCGAGCCAGAAGCGAAGAACATCGATCATCGCCTCCTGCACCGCCTGGTTGTCGTAGTTCAGATCCGGCTGGTGGGAGAAGAACCGATGCCAGTAGAACTGGCGGCGGACCGGGTCGAAGGTCCAGTTCGACTCTTCGGTGTCGACGAAGATGATCCGGGCGCCGGTGTACTTCTCGCTGGTTTCGCTCCACACGTAGTAGTCGCCGTACGGCCCGTCGGGATCGCGGCGCGACTCCTGAAACCACGGATGCGACTCGGAGGTGTGGTTCATCACCAGGTCGGTGATAACCCGGATACCCCGCCGGTGAGCGGCGTCGATCAGTGCGACGAAGTCGTCGACGGTGCCGAATTCGGGCAGCACCTTGTAGAAGTCCCGAATGTCGTAGCCACCGTCGCGCAGCGGTGAGTCGTAGAACGGGGGGAGCCAAATGCAGTCGATGCCGAGCCACCGCAGGTAGTCCAGGCGCTCGATAAGTCCACGAAGATCGCCCGAACCGTCCGCGCTGGCGTCGTAGAACGCCCGGACCAGCACCTCGTAGAAAACGGCGTGTTTGAACCAGGTCGGGTCGGCGGGCAGCGCGGCGGCATTGACGAAATCCTCGGCATTCGGGTGCTCGACCACACCGCCTTCGACGTGG
>Ga0182014_10001944_pt1 | contig 26789 bp, 19 predicted proteins | sample 612S2DmetaG_FD_120489 | JGI IMG/M metagenome (GOLD analysis project Ga0182014, IMG submission 120489) | Permafrost microbial communities from Stordalen Mire, Sweden - 612S2D metaG | ecosystem: Environmental > Terrestrial > Soil > Wetlands > Permafrost | place: Sweden: Stordalen | collected... | reverse complement strand
TGCTTCATAGATTTTGGGATGATGGGTCACTTAGATAATGATTTTGTAGATGATTTAACAGAATTATTTGTTTATATGACTAAAATGGATGTTAACGCGATAGTTAACCAGTTAGTGTATATGAATATTATTTCATATGATACAGATATTCGAGCATTAAAATATGATATAATAGATATATTAGATGAATACGTTGGCGCAGAAATCAAAAATTTAGGTGGAGTAATAAATGAATTCAGTACACCTGATCTAATGCAGAAATATAATATTAAATTACCCCGAGATTTCATCTTACTAGGGAAAGTTTTAACGATGCTAGAAAGTCTCGGAAGAAATATGGACCCTAATTTCAACGCCTTTGAAGTAACTGAACCATTAATTAAAAAATTATTAAAAAAACGTTTAAATCCATTAAATATTCTAGATTATCAAACAGAATACCTCTTTGATTTGCAGCATTTGATTAAAGATCTACCCCAAGCAGCTAATGAAATGCTCCTTAAAGCTAAAAGAGGAGAGATCGGTGTTGAATTAGAATTAAAAGAATTAGATAATTTCACTGATAAATTAGAGATGAATATTAATAGACTCTCCATAGCATTACTAATTTCATCCTTAATAATCGGTTCATCCTTAATATTACAATCCGGTAGAGGTATTCCCATACCCACATTAGGTTTCTCCACCACAGGAACGATTATTTTCCTATTTGCAGTACTATTTGCCATGATTTATGTAATCAATATTTTAAGGAAACATTAATTTTTTTTTATACATAAATTTGTGATAGATATTATGATAATTTAAGAAAAATTTTATAATCTACCAATTACAGATAATATAAATAATTCTAAACAAATTATAAAGGCAGGGATAAAGAATGAAAAGAAGAGATCATGTTTTAGAAATGAAAGATTTTATTACAAAGATGATGGATGATACTGCAGAAGTATTAGATTCAACAAGGAAAGATATTACCACGAAAATAGTTGATTACACATTTGTGCCTGGTAAAGATATTATAGAAACAGATGAAGACATTATAGTACACATAGCCTTACCTGGTATTAAAAAAGAAGATTTAAAATTAAATGTATCCGAAAAAATAGTTGAAGTAAGAGCTAAATTTGACGTAGAATCTGATATAAGTGGAACTTATGTCACATTAACTGACAGACAAACAGGAATAGTCAAAAGAGACGTAATTCTCCCAAAGAAAGTTATACCTGATAAAGCTTCAGCTAAACTTGAAAACGGTATATTAAGAGTTAAAATACCTAAATTAGAGAAAACTGAACTGCATACAGTAAAAATAGAATAAATATTAAAAATATTTATTTTTTTTAATTTTCAGTAGTTGAAATTAAAAAAATAAACTCAACTAATTTAATAATAGTCTTATCAAATTCTTTATTTTTATTTTTCTAAATTTACAAGAATCTCAATTAATATTTGAATACTATTTTTTTGATTTTAAGTTAAATTAAAAAACTGCCCATATCAAAGGGGGTTTTTTTCTATTATATAATGATAAATTACTTAAGGTCTAAATAACATAATATGAGATAGAATAAGCTTAATTAAGCTGTATTCTATTAATAGAATAAAATTAAAATTTCTAGTATTAAAAATTGAGGTGAGAATAAAATGGGATTAGGAACCATTATTTGGTGGATAGTCGCTATTATAATAATTATAATCCTAGTTAGATTCCTTTTAGGAATAATATAAATAGAGAAAAGAAAATGAGAAGAATTGGCATCATATATCTGTTAATAAATATTATAATAACAGCATCTGCTGCCGATTATGAAAACATCCTAGATCATATAAATTTTCTCCGAAATATTTTCAATATAATTCAAATTTTGATTCAGAAGGTGAGTACTATATCAGTAAGTATAGCGGATGTTGAACACGCTATTAATAGGTGCATCTTTCCGGCCAGTAAAGACGAATTAGTTGAAAAAACAGAAGAAATAATGCAAATTCAAATATTATACAAATAATAAAAGATCTTCCCAAAGAAATATTCATTTCACCAACAGATCTCAGTAAAGCATTCGGACAAGAAAAAAAGATGTAAAACAATAGTAAAATCGTAAAAAACACTCTTAAAATTTAATTTTATTTTTTTTCAAAAAAAATTTAATTTTTGTTCATTTAATGTTATTACTAAATAAATAGGAGGAATAAATAAAATGGTAGAATTAAAACTTAATATTAAAGAAAAAGCAGGAGAAACTAAAGGTAAAGCTAAAGAAGCAGAAGGAGCCATAAAAGGTAAAGCTAAAGAAACAGAAGGAGCTATAAAAGGTAAATTAAACGAATTAAATAAGAAATAAATAAATAATCCAAGAAACATAAACTAATACTGTATGTTGAAGAGATTTTTTAAATTAAATTTTGGAGTGTAAATAACATGGCTATTGTTGAATCAAAAGAAGAAATGAAAAAAAATATGGATAATAAAGGTAAAGTTGATGAAATAAAAGAAGGAGCCGCTGAAAAAAAAGAAGATATCCAAAAGAAAGCTGGCGAAGTTAAAAAAGGAATCAAAGATAAAAAGGAAGATATAACTGAGAATATAGAACAAGTTAAAGAAGGAGCTTCTAAAACAAAAGAAGAAGTTAAAAAGAAAGCCGGCGAAGTAAAAGAAGAAGCAACTAAACAAAAAGAACAATTAGAAAAAGAAAGCGAAGAAGAAGGTAGAAATCCCGCTGAAAAAGTCTTATCTGATCTTATAAGTAATTTTCGTCAAAGAACAGGGGAAATTAACGAAGCTTATGGTGGAAGCGAATCTAAGACCAAAACTCCTGAAAAACCATTAATAGATGTTTTAGAAACTAATGAAGATATAATAATCATCGCTGATATATCTGGAGTTAAAAAAGAAGATATTGATATTGGTGTGTCAAAAACAAATATAACCATAACCACCAATTTCTCAGATGAAGTCCCTTTTGAAGATGCTAAATTCCTTACTAAGGAGAGAAGTTACGGTGTACAAAAACGTACTATAGATTTATCAACTCCAATTAGAAATAAAGAAGCCACAGCAAAATTCAAAAAATGTACATTAACAATTAAACTACCTAAAACTGAAAAAGACGTTATTACTAAGGTAGAAGTTGATTAAATAAAGAATTAAAATTTATTTCTATTTTTTTTTAATTCACTATTATTTTTTTTATACATATATTAAAAGATGATTATGGGGATGGTGATTTTTTTTATGGTATCAGATAATGAAAAAGAAAAAATTACAGGTAAATGGGAAGCTAAATGGAAATCAAATTGGGAAGAAGATTGGAAAAAATATCAGAAAGAAAAATGGGATAAAAGTTATAGAAACGGTGAATGGAATAAAGATTGGGAAAGTTATTGGAAACAATTCTGGCAACATAAATGGAATGAAGGAGATTGGAATAAGGATTGGGAGGATTATTGGAAGCAATTCTGGAGCAAAAAGTGGAATGAACAGAATATGCAGAAAATACAACCATCCATGGGTAAAATAATGAAAGAAATATGGAAAATGCAAAATAACACTTCCAAACTCATCATATTATTAGCTAGTAAAAAAGATGATGATGAGTTCCAAGATGAGATAAAAGACTTAGAGGATACTATAAAAAATCTTCAAAATAAAATAGATAAAAAAATTGATGATTTAAAATAAAATCTTATTTTTTAAAATGAAATCAGTAATTTTCTAACATAAACTGTTTATTCAAAAGAAAAAGGATAACAAATACAATCCACATTAATTTGATTATTAAATTATTTAATTATTTTATTAATTTTTAATAATTTACAAAATTAATTTTTTGTAATATTTTAATTTTATCAACTTAACTTTGTAAATATCGATTATAGATAAGTTAAGACGTTTACTTAGTCATTACATTTAACTAATCCATATTTAGTAAATTTATAATCGGATGGGATGACCTGCGAATATAAAAATCCTACTTGATATTAATAATTAGAAAAAGTGATCTGTTTAAAATTTTCTAACTTTTTTATACAAAATTTCAAAGGGAATGAGAGCTTGAAATTAAAATTTGAAGGCTTTAAAAAATGGTTAATTTTAAAAAAAATTTTTTTATTTATTATTTAAGGGGATGGAAATAGTGGAAATTCTAAAAACCATCCCCATTATAATAATATTAACTCTTTTTTTATTTAATTTTAATTAATTATTCATCTATTTCAAACCTTATTTAATGGATATTACGCAAATACGTAAATTAATTAAAGAAAACATCTAAAAAGAAAAAATAATTGCAATAATAAATAAAGGGGATACTTACATTGCAGATTTTATATCAAGAAAAATTATCATCCATATGGATAACACTCATATTCCTATTAATCTCATTATTTTTTCTATTCTTAATATTATATCAAATTTTCATCGGACCTTTAGGAAACAATCCGGCTCCAAATTGGGTTTTAACTATCATATTCCTAATCTTCCTGTTTCTATCCTATAACTTCATAAGATTAGTTAATCAAATCACACCACAGTATTTAATTATTAGTTATGGAATAATCAAGCAAAAAATACCCTTAGATAATATTGAAGACATTAAATTAAATGAATCATCATTCCTCAGATATGGTGGATGGGGTATACACTTCGGAAGATCTGAAGGGAAAAGATATGTAGCTTACACTATACCTGGAGCTTCTAACTTAACTTTACAGTTGAATAAAGGAAGATTTAGGAAAATAATTTTCTCCACTAAATATCCAAATAAATTAATAGATATAATCAATGAACAAATAGCTGAAAAAGAACTTTAAACCCTATATTTCCTATTATAATACTAAACAGAAATTAAATGATGAAATAAGAAGATATATGATAAAACAAATTTTAGATGATCCTTTAAATCATTTATTACAATTTTTACATAAATGTCCTTGAATAATCCAACAGAGGTAAAGTCAAATATGCGATAATTATTATATTTAGATTAAAAAATATTTCAATACTCAAAAAATATTAGTTTAATTTAGATTAAACCTTGATTATCTTGTTTTAAAGGAATGGTAAAATAAAAAGTTGAGCCTTTACCCAATTCTGATTCAATCCAAATTCGTCCACCATGACGTTCCACTATCTTTTGACAGATAGCCAAACCTATACCAGTTCCATCATACTCTTCTTTAGTGTGTAACCTTTTAAACACCTGGAAAATACGTTCATAATGTTCTGATTTAATGCCTATACCATTGTCACTTACTCCAAAAATCCAATCAGCATCTTCCTTTTTAACTGAAATATGAATAAGTGGAGTTTTATCGTTGTATTTAATAGCATTTCCTATTAGATTTTGGAAGAGCTGCCGCATCTGCAAACGATCCGAATAGATTATGGGCAGTGGATCCAGAGTTATAATCGCTTTATTTTCTTCTATGATTATTTCTAGATCAAAAAGAACTTCTTCTATCAATTCCTCAAAATCAATTTCAATAAAATCCTCATGGTGGGATGTTACCCTTGAATAGGCTAAGAGATCTTTGATCAACTCTTGCATCCTTTCCGCACCATCCACTGCAAAATTAATATATTCCGAGGCATTTTCATCAAGCTTATCTTTATACTGCTTCTCAAGTAACTGAGTGAAGCTTGCAACCATTCTTAAGGGTTCCTGTAAATCGTGTGAAGCCACATAAGCAAATTGTTCTAGATCAGAATTAGATCTTCGCAGTTCAATTAAAGTTTCGTTAAGTAATTTCTGAGCTTTAATAGTTTTAGTGATATCTTCAAAGGTTATATAGACTTGGTAGGGTTTTTTTTCATTAGGTTTAAATAAAGGGGTTGCATTAACATTTATCCAGCCATAACTCTTTTTTTGAGGATTGAAAACACCCATGACTACATCTCTAACTTCCTTCCCGGTTTTTAAGGCAATCATAGAAGGATGTTTATCTTCTGGAAAATCAGTACCATCCTCATGAATAGCCTTACAATGATAATTACAAGTCTCGCCCTGCATCGAGTAATGATTTAATCCCATAATCTTCTCAGCAGCAGGGTTAACAGAAATTATACGTCCCAGTGAATCCTGATGAATAACACCTTGAGTCATGGTTTCATAGAGAGTTCTATATTTCTCCTCACTAACTTGCAATGCTAATTGAATCTTCTTACGTTCAGTGATATCTTCTATCATAGTCAAGATATATACTGGTTCATCTAATTGATTTTTCACGATAGTGACATGTAAATGTGCCCAGACGATTTCACCATCTTTACGATAGTAACGTTTCTCCAGTTCAAAATCATCAATTTTACCATCACGCAAAAGCTGCAAATAATGTAAATTTATGTCAAGATCTTCAGGATGAGTGTACTCCGTGAATTCCATTGATAATAATTCTTCTTTAGAATATTCCAACATTTTACTAAATGCATTATTAACATGTAAAGTTTGATAATTTAAATCAACAATAACATCACCAATAGGTGATTGATCAAATATTAATCTAAAACGTTCTTCACTCTCACGAAGCGCATATTCAACTTCCATCTGCCTAGTAATATCATGTATTATAGAGTAAAGAAGGTTTTCACCATTAATAATAATAGTACCACTATAAACATCTACATCCCGGATTTCTCCATCCGCTAAACGATGTTTAAATAAAAAATGATTATTTTCCCCTGATTTAGCTTTTAACATTTCATTAAATACTTCTTCATCTGAAAGAACATTAATATCCGTTATATTCATTTCAACTAATTCTTCCAGCCTATAACCGTAAAAAGAAGCAGCAGTCGGATTTGCATCAACAATTTCCCCAGTAACAGGCTTAATTAAAAGCATTGAAGCATGATTACTTTTAAAAAGACTATGATACTTCCCATCACTCTCTCTTAAAGCTTCTTCTGCATTAATTAAATCTGTAATATTAGTAATTGTTATTCTGAAATCTAATTCATCCTTTTGGATGGGAAGGGTTTCTAAATGCGCGTGAAGATTGGTCCCATCATTTTTAATGAGATCTAATTCACAGGATTGCCCAGTGAGTGTTTTTTTAACTTTCATTAAATGCTTATAGAAAATTCTTCGAGAATCAAAATTCATATACCGGATAAATGCACTGTCAATTAATTCTGATTTTTCAAAACCTAAAAGATCAGCACCAGTGAGATTAACATCCTTAATTAACTCCTTTTCATTTAATGAATAATACCCGACAGGCGCAAATTCAAAAAGATCAAAATACTTCAACTTCGCATCTTCTAAGTCTTTCCAACTCTTTTGTAATTCCTCATTCTGCATTTCCAGTTCAATCTGATATGTTTGAAGTTCATGAACTAACTCAGAAAATTTATCATAAAATGGCAGCTCGGAATTACTATGCTCACTTAATATGTCTTCTACCTTATCTCGAAGTTTACTACCTTTACTGTTTTCTATCATAAAATTGAAATCCTAGGAATAAAACCTAAACAGATATTTTTTTAATAAAACGATTATGTAACTTATTAAATATAACTTTAATTAAATTAAAAAAAAAGATTTCAATTTTTATAAAATTTGATTAATTTTACATTTCACTATGCAAAGTTTAAAATAAAATAAGATTAAATTAAAGAAGCATAAATTATTTTAAATTATATTTTTTAGGTTTTATTTGGGATAGTGAAGTAAAAAGTTGAACCTTCACCTGATTCAGATTCCACCCAAATATTTCCATCATGATGTTTAATGATTTTATGACTCACAGACAATCCTATGCCAGAACCAGGGTACTCTGATCGAGTATGTAACCTTTTAAATACTTCGAAGATTTGTTTTTGATACTCCGATTCAATACCAATACCATTATCAGTCACACTGAATCTCCATTCCTTCCCATCTTTATGAGCAGATATATGGATTATTGGAGTTTTATCTCCACTGAATTTAATGGCATTAGAAATTAAATTCTGGAAAACCTGCCCCATTTGAGACTCATCAGCCAAAACAGTAGGAAGTGGATCATGAGTTATAAAGGCATTACTCTCATTAATAGATACATATAAATTAGAAAGAACAACATCTAATACATTTTCTAAATCAACATTTTCAAATTCCTTAGTATCACTGGAAACCCTGGAAAATGCTAAAAGATCATCAATTAAATACTTCATTCGATGAGAACCCTCAACAATAAAGTTAATATACTCATCAGCATCCGCGTCAAGTTCACCTTTATATTTCCGTTCTAATAATTGAGTGAAACTAGTTACCATTCGGATAGGTTCCTGCAAGTCATGGGAAGAAACATAAGCAAACTGCTCCAACTCCCTATTAGAACGTTTCAAATCCTTCACATTCTCTTTTAAATTTACTTCAGCTCTTTTACGCATTAAAGCTTCCACAAAAGCTACCGAAAGAACCTCAATATTCTCCTTATCCTCCTCATTATAACCAGCCTTTTTATTAGCTAAAGCGATCATTCCAATAGTTTTACTGCCTTGTTTAAGTGGAACACCTAAAAATGAAGTTATATGAGGATGACCCTCCGGTAACCCATGTTGATCAGGGTCAAAGTCTGGATCATTAACAATCTGAGATTTTCCCTCACGTATTGTTCTTCCCCAGTAACTAACAATTTCCATATTACTTAATAATTCATGAGCATTCGTGGTTCGGCAGGCTTCCCAAGCAGGAGGGCTTAATGCTATATCATCTAAACGTCCATTTTCATTAACTTCACCAACAAAACCAAATTCACTATCAGTCAACTCCTCAGCAACCTCCAAACATTTCCCTATAACATCTTCTTCAGTATCACAAGTCAAAGCTTCTTGAAAAACTCTATTAATACTTTCCAATAATTCATCATGTCTAATAATTTCTTCATCAGCCTGGAATTTCTCTAAAGCAACAGCTAAATATCCCGCAAGTCTCTCCCATACTGCAATTAACTCAGGAGAGAACATGTCCTTTCTTATATCATTCAACTGAAGCAATCCCAAATTTCCAACTCTAGATGGTAAAGGTATTAAAGCCATAGACTCATATCCCATTCCATTGCAACGATTACGAGTAGTACTCTGCCGATCCTCTTCACTAGTATTAGCAAGTAAATTAGTTGTACTGTTAGTCCAGAAGCTTCCATTATCTGTGAAAAATGGTTTTGATGCATCGAATCGTCCACAAATCACATTTCCACATATACATTCAATAATAGGATTACCATCACTGTCACAATAAGAGTTTCCCAGTTTATCATAGGCGCAAAGTCTGTTCTCCATTAGAAGAAATTCTTCAGGAAAACCTCGGGTTTCATAATAAGGGTAATCATCTCCTTCTTTCAGTCGGATGCCCACTGCTTCACATTCAGATTGCTGCTTAAAGAAAGTTACAGCCGACTGAATTAAATCTCGAACACTTGTATTTTCATTTACAAGACGTAGAAATTCAACATTAGTGTCACGTTCAAGCTCAGCTCGCTTGCGTTCGGTGATATCTTCAAATAATGTCGCGAATTTACCTTTTTCAGGTGAAATTACTGAAATACGGAAAATTATATCCATAGGTTCAAAATAAGTTTCAAATTCCGTTGGTTCACCATTTTCAGCAACAGGAGCATAAAATTCTAAGTAAGGGGGTGTACCTGTTCCATAAAGTTGAGAAGCTTTCATTCCAATAACTTCACTTCTCTTTAACCCGATTATATTCTCATAAGCAGGATTTATATCTAATATTATATAATCAACAGCTTCATGTTGAGAATTATAAATGATTTTATGAAGAGCTACACCTTCACTCATAGATGAATAAAGTGAATGATACTTTCTTTCACTTTCCTGGAGTTCAACTTCTGTCTTAGATTTTGCAGCGCTTAATCGAAGAGTTATTATTCCATAAGAAATATCATCAACTAACTCAGTTAATAAATTTATCTCATCTTCAGAGAACGGGTTCGATTCTCTTGAATATATTGTTAAAGCTCCAAAAACATTACCATCATTCATTAAAGGAAGAGCCAATGACGAAGCATAACCTCTCTTTATAGCTTCTTCACGCCAAGGTTCAAATTGGGGATCATTTAACATATTTCTACAAACACAATTTTCACCTGTACGGATAGCAGTGCCCGTGGGTCCTCGGCCACGTCCAATATCTTCCCAAGTGATACCAAGTGTTTCTAAATAACCTGCTTCAAAACCTGAATAGGCTATAGGTTTCACTGTCTTATTCTCATCATTTTCAGTGAAACCTATCCATACCATAGCATAACCACAGTCCTCTATAATAATTTTACATACTTCATCCAAATATTCACTCTCATCTTTGGCATACCTCTTAGCACGAGTACTATCGGTTAGTGCACGAAGTGTCCGGTTAAGTTTTTCCAATTCCCATTCATTATTTTTACGTTCGGTAATATCAGTGAACATTACAGCAATCCGATGAGGCTCAGTCTGGAAGGCATACACATCAAAACATCGGTTTAGAGGTCCTAACCATTCTTCGAAATGTTTAGGTTCCCCTGTAAGTAATACGCTACCATATTGTTCAAACCAAGTCTGTTCAGAATTAGGGAATAATTCAAGTCTAGTTTTGCCAATGATATCATTTTTTTTAAGTCCCGTATGTTTCTCAAACGCTGGATTGACGTCTAAATATCGAATGTCATAAGGATTACCATCATCATAGATGATTTCATTAATTGAGAATCCTTCACTCATCGTCTCAAAGAGGCTACGGTAACTTGATTCACTCTCATTTAATGTTTTTTCATCTTTTTTACGTTCATTTATATCTTGAAATGTGCTAATTAGCACTTTCTTGTTGTTTGTTGTTGTCATTGCCGTGGAACTTAACGATCCCCAGAATACGCTTCCATCTCTATGTTTGAAACGGGTTTGGAAGTTTATAACCTTGCCGAACTTAGTTTGTTCAAAAAACCGGCTTCGATCTTCTGGCTCATAATAGTATGAGGAAGTTGGTCGAGATATGAAATCTTGCTTCGAGTCATAATCGTAACCGAATATCTTCAGCCAAGAAGAGTTAATTTCTAAAATTTCGCCTTCAGGATTTGAAAGCGAAATGCCCAGAGGTGAAGTCTCTATCAAGCTTTGGAACCGTTTTTCGCTATCCCTTAAGATTTTATTGACTTGTAATAGTTCATTTCCCTGCTGTTGAAGCTCTTCATTCGCAATACGGAGATCTTCAGTAGTTGAATGTAATTCCTCATTAGAAACAGTTAACTCCTCATTATATTTTTGTAACTGCTCTAACAAATCTATCATTTTTTCTTCTTCCAGTTGTTTGCGATTATTAATATCTCGAATAATAAGTGAAGTTTGATTATTCACATTTTTATTCACTAAGTGTATAGGAAATATTTCAGCAGGAAACTTCGAATCATCTTTCCTTATTAAAGTAATTTCAATTTTTACTTCACTTTTAATGGTTAAATCATTTAATATGGCTGATAATTGGGGTTTATTTTTATCTGCGAGTTCTGATATGTTAAGTTTGATTAGTTCATTAAGTGAATAACCGAAAAGCAACTCCGCCGCAGGATTTGCATCCATTATTTTGTCTTCGGAGTTAATGATTAAGATAGCATCTAAATTAGATTCAAAAATAGATTTATAAACATTATTTGATATTTGATGCTTCGACATAAAATTTAGTTTTGATTAATTAATTTTATATATATAACTATTTTTTTTTAAAACACCTAGCTAATGACTATTTAAAAATTTTCAAATTTTTTTGATTTTTCTGAAAATTTAATTAAAAAGGTTTTTGATTATACAATTAAGTTTAAATATTATAAATATATATGAATATAAAATAGAAATATTCATTAAAAAATCATAGGAGAAAAATTATCCATGCCGAAAACATTTACAGAAAAAGAAAAGGAAATTATTCGAAATACTCTAATACAAAAAGGCAGCGAATTATTCAGTAAATATGGCTTGAAAAAAACCAGTATAACTGAATTAACGAACGCTGCAGGGATAGCTCAAGGCACATTTTACAATTTTTATGACTCCAAAGAAGAACTATATTTTGAAATCCTCGAATTAGAAGAAGCCAACAGCGAACAAGATTTAGAAGAAATATTAAAATCCAGCAAAACGGCCAAAGAAGCACTCAGGAAAATAATCAAAGGTACTTTTAAATTTTTCGAAACAAATCAGTTTATTCGTAGAATTTATGATAGTAAAGATTATGAACTAATGGTTCGCAAATTACCACCAGAAAAACTTGAAAACCATCAAATAAGTGACACACTACGAGTTTTAAATATTATTAAACGAATGCAACAAAAAAATGAATTAATTAAAACTAGACCAGAAGTCATCTCAGGATTACTAAGAGCTATCATAATTTTATATTTCCATCAAGACGAAATTGGTAAGGATGTTTTTCCAGAAGTCACAGATCTACTAGCTGATATTGTAGCTGACGGTCTAGTGAACGAAAAAAATAAAGAAAAATAAATTTTAAATTCTTATTCCTCATATTACCTGAAGATTTAATATAATTTTCATTAAATAGAGATTTTTTCGAGGGAATTACAAATATGAAACAAAAAATACAATGGGAAGTAAAAGTGAGTATTAATGCACCAGTTGAACAGGTATGGGATGTAACTCAAGACCTTTCTTTAATACCAGTATATCATCCAGAAGTAGAAAAAATTGAATTCTTATCAGACCAAACTAATCGAGCAGAAGGGGTGGAATATAAATGTATAATTCCAGAAGGAAAACCTAGAAGTGGTTCCTGTGTAGAGAAAGTAGTTGAAAACGATAAATATAAAAAAACAACAACACTAGCAGTTGAAGATACATGGGGTTTAAGTGAAATGTTAAAAAATTATACAACAGACCTCATCTTCGAAAAAATAGATGATACAACCACTACTCTACATTTCCAAGGTTATTATGAACCAATCGGGTTTAAAAATAAAATACTTAATATTTTAATTCTACGCAGAGTCATGAAAAAACGAGGAAAAGTAGTTCTAATCGGTATTAAGGATTTAATTGAAAAAAAATTAGACTAGATTTTAAATTCAATTATTATAAAACCGGGATTGATTTAATTTATGTTAAACCGACCAAAAGGAGTATTAATAGAAGCGTTAATCATGTTAATTGCTGCAGTTTTGGCTATAATTATAGGAATATCCATAATCATACCCGGAACACCATTAGATGCAATATGGAATTAATTCACTCCTGACTGTATTTAAAAGTACACTTATTGGAATAATATTTGGATACTTTCTAATCATTCTAGGCTTAATAATGTTATATAGTGTATATGGCTTAACAAAAGGACGTAAATGGGCGTGGTGGATTATACTCTAATAATATTTGCAGTTAATGGAATTGTTGCTGCAATCTCACTCGCATTCGGCAGTTGGATTTATAACTGGAATCATAATTATAAGTGTATTCTTATTTTATCTAACTCGACCTAATGTAAAAAAATATTTTAAAACTAAATAGATTAAAGATATATAAAAAATAATATACAGTTGAAATATTGATAAGTTCAGATAATAATTAAAAAAGATTTTTATTTTTATGAATGGTATGGTTATATTTAAAATGAATTCAATTGAAGAAATTAATATTGAAGCTAAACCATTTTTGAAATGGGCTGGAGGGAAAAATCAATTATTAATGGAGCTTAACAAAATCCTTCCCCAAAAAATCTTAGATAATAAAAAAATTGATAATTACATCGAACCATTCGTGGGTGGTGGTGCGATGTTCTTTTTTTTAAGAAGTAAATATAATATTAAAAAATCAGTCTTAATTGATGTTAACCGAGAGTTAATACTGGGATATAAAGTTATTCAGAATAATTATAAGGAATTAATAAATGAATTACATGTACTAGAAGATATTTATCTCTCAAAATCAGAGGAGAATCGAAAAAAGTATTATTATGAAATTAGAAGTGTTTATAATCATCAGATGACTGAATTTGATTATATTAATTATAATGATGAATGGATAATGAGAGTAGTATATTTGATTTTTCTAAATAAAACAGGATTTAATGGATTATTCCGGCAGAATAGTAAAGGAGAATTTAATGTTCCCCAAGGTCGCTATAAAAATCCTAAGATATGTGACGAAAAGAATATAATACAAGTTAACCAAGCTTTAAAAGATACTCAGATTATTTGCAATGATTTTACTGTTGCAGAAGAGTATATTGATAAGGACAGTTTCGTATATCTTGATCCACCTTACAGGCCACTTAATAAAACTTCAAATTTCACTAGTTACTCTAAAACGGGTTTTACAGATCATGATCAAAAAAGATTAACTGAATTCTATAGGAGAATGGCGTTAAATGGTGCTTATTTAATGTTAAGTAATTCCGATCCAAAGAATAATGATCCAAATGATGAATTTTTTGATGATTTATATACTGGCTTTAAAATTAAAAGAGTACCTGCCAGAAGAATTATTAATTGTAACGCCTCTAAAAGAGGCGAATTAAATGAAATAATCATAAAAAATTATTAGAAGTAAGTTAAACTGTAAAAATTATTAAATTTCTGAATTTAAAAAAAAATAAAAAAAGAGTTCTCTAAATTATTAAATTTTAAGATAAAAAAAAATTAATAAATTTTATTTCATTTTCTTTATAGATTTCATAGGGATGGTGAAGTAAAAGGTTGAGCCTTTCCCAGGTTCGGATTCCACCCAGATTCGTCCACCATGTCTTTCAATAATTCTTTTACAAATAGATAAACCTATACCTGTTCCAGGATATTCTTCACGGGTGTGTAATCTTTTAAATATTCCAAAAATTAATTCCTGATGCTCAGGTTTAATACCTATTCCATTATCACTTACCCCAAATATCCATTCATTTCCATTTTTCTGGGCAGATATGTGAATTTCAGGCGGCTCATCTCCATGGAATTTAATAGCATTAGAAATTAAGTTTTGGAATAACTGCCTAATTTGCATTAAATCTACCATGAGGGTTGGTAAAGGTTCATGAGTGATTTTTGCATTATAATCTTTTATAGATATTTGTAGTTTTAATAAAACATCCTCTAAAGCAATTTCCAAGTAAGATAATTCAAATTCTTTAACTTGAGTATTAAGGCGTGAAAACTCTAATAAATCATCAATTAAATATTTCATACGCTGAGAACCTTCAACTATAAACCCAATATACTCATCTGCATCCTCGTCAAGCTGACCTTTATAACGACGCTCTAACAATTGAGTGAAACTGGCAACCATCCTCAAAGGTTCCTGCAAGTCATGGGAAGAAACATAAGCAAACTGCTCTAACTCACTATTTGAAATCTTTAATTTACTTGCAACCTCTTTTAACTCCTTATTAGCTTCCACTTCAAACTGCATTTGTAACTGAAGCGATTCATTTGCCGTCTTAAGTTCCTCACTGGTAGCCTGTAATTCTTCATTAGAAGCAGTTAACTCTTCAGAAGATGCTTGTAACTTCTCCAGTAACTCTAAATTTTTTTCTTCAGCTTTCATATGTTCGGTAATATCTCTGGAAATAGTTGATACTGCCACTAATTTCCCCCTATCGTCAAAAACAGGGGAAAGAGTTAAACTAACATTTATCAATGTACCGTCCTTTTTTACCCTCAAAGTTTCATAATGATCAATCTGTTTTCCCTGCTTGATATTCTCAATCAAATGTGATATTTCATTTTTAAGAGAGTATGGTGCTAATATTGAAATATTCTGTTCTAAGACTTCTTCAGCCTTATAACCATAAATTTTTTCTGCTCCTTTATTCCAGCTAGTTATAATTCCTTCAAGTGATTTGGTTATAATAGCATCATCTGAAGAATCTACAACATCCGCTAACATTTTAATATTTTCTTCAGCCTTTTTACTCTGGGTGATGTCAGTGAAAAATGCTATAAATTGCTTTTTTTCTGGTGAAAATGCAGCAATTTGATAATATTTATTTAAAGAAGGTATGGGATATTCAATATTGGCTGATTCACCAGTTAAAGCTACATTACCATATATTTTAATGATTTCAGAAACTTCTTCTAATGGTAGAATATCTGATACTTTCTTATTTAACACATCTTCTTTTTTAAATCCAGTAAAGTTTTCAAATGCTTGATTAACATCTAAATAAACAAAATCTACTGGTTCTTCTTTATTATCAGTGATAATTTCACACAAAGCAAAACCAGTAAGAGGATTATCAAAAAATTGTTGATAATGTTTTTTACTTACCATCAATGCCTGATTAACAAGCAATAATTCTTCCCCCTGCTGCTGAAGTTTTTCATTAGATACCCTGAGTTCTTCAGTAGTAGATTGTAATTCCTCATTAGATACAGTTAACTCCTCATTAAAATGTTTTAACTGCTCCAGTAACTCTTGCTGCTTTTCTTTTAACTTTTTTTGTTCAGTTATATCACGTTCGATTGTTGTGAATGCGTAAGGTTTTCCATCATCATCTTTCAAGGTAGTTAAAGTGAGCCAAATATCAAGAACTCTACCGTCCTTAGTTATTCTCTTAGTCTCGATAGATATAGCATCTGCCCCATTCTTTAAGTCATAAATTAATGCTTGTTTCTCATCCTTACAGTCACCAGGGATAATAAGATATATGCTTGACTCGAGTGCTTCGGATTTACTATAACCATAAATTTCCTCTGCACCTTGATTCCATGATAACACGTTACCTTCGAAATCCTGGACCGTAACTCCATCAATGGAAGTATCCACCATAGTTGCAAATATTTTATTCTCCTCTTCAGCATGTTTACGTTCGGTGATGTCTCTAATGGTCATTAAATTTTGTTTTTCATCATTTTGAGCAGGTAATATGATGGCTGATATTTCAGCGGGAAACTTTGTTCCATCTTTCTTTATAAGAGTGATTTCACCTTTTACTTCTCCTTTAAGTGATAAATCATTTAATAGGGCAGATGATCTCTGGTCATTGGTGTCTATGAGTTGTGATCTGTTAAGTTTAATTATTTCATCATGTGTATAACCAAAAAGCAACTCTACAGCAGAATTAGCATCCAATACCATGCCTTCAGGAGTAGTGACTAAAATAATATCTAAGCTAGATTCAAAAATAAATTTATAAGCTTTATCTGATATTCGATGCCCCTTCATAACTCTTATATTTGTTTAACAAATTTAATAAAAATAACTATTTTTCACTACAAAACAACCATATAAATATTATTAAATTGAAAAATATGCCTATTTCTTGTCCCTTCAGTCAAAAAAAAACTACAGTTATAACTATTTTATCAATAAAAATTAAATATAATAATATAAAAAAAAAATGATAAATTCACTTGTCGATGAACTCTTGTACTAGATCAGCTAATATTTTCCAGCTAATACTATTTAAGTGAATTTGTCACGATGATATTGCCATCCGTTAATAATCACAATTTCATCATTACTCTTATGCAAGATAACTGCTGGAATAATCATGATTTACTAGGGGATGTAAAAGTGGAATTTAGATTTGATTACGGGTTCTGATTCCACTTTAATTTAACTATTTTTTTTCTTTTGCAATTAAAACCGTATATTTCTTATATTGCTATTTTTTTGAAAATCTTTTCCCAATTTACAAGTAACTTTTTTTTATTACCATAAATCGTTCTAATTAAATTTTGATTAAATTTTTAATAGTTTTTAGTAGAAAACCAAAATTTTTATATCTTACTTTACTGTATAATTCTGTATTAGTTAAGTTACAAACTACTAAAATAGGATTAATTAATATGAGTGAATTATCAATAGAACTAATTGAATCTCTGAAAACTATGGGTTTAGCTGAATATGAGGCTAAAGTATACTCTACATTAGTATTATTTGAGCGAGCTGAGGTTAAACGGATTTATGAATACTTAAATATTCCTAAACCCAGTGTATATCAAAGTCTAAAAGGTTTAATGGATAAAGGTCTAGTAATGATGGTTAGTTCCAAACCTGCAATTTATAAAGCAGTTACACCTAAGATAGCTCTTAGAAGTTTAATCCGAATCCATGAAGATGCAAAAAAAATTGCTCTAAAAGAATTAAAAAATATTGAAAAAAGTAATATTCAAATTGAAGACCCATATATCATATGGACTCTTTTCGGTGAAAATAATGTAGAACACAGCATGGAAGAATTAATGTGTAAAGCAAAAAAATCAATGAAACTAATTCTCCCCGAAGAATACTTAAATTACCTCTCATTTGCAAGCAATAAAGACTTAAAAATCGAATTAATAATATTCGGAAAGGATAATAGCCTTGCAAAAAATTATAAATTAAAGAACTTAACCGTACATGATGGATATGAAATAGATTTCACGGATTTCGGTGATTTATATAAATACTTAACTAAACTACCACTACCAACTGAACAATATTCTAAATATATATTTATACATATTGACGATAATGAATTCATGTACGTACCACCATATCCTGAAGATACCAAGCCCGGCATCACATCAAAAAATCCTTACTTAGTAAGTGTAATGAGTATAATATTCGACGCGGTATTTGAACACACTAGTGAAGTGTCTTATTAAAATAAATGTTATTTTTTTTTATTCAAATATGTTTTTGATAAGTATGAATATTTTTCATTCCTATACTCTTTGATATTAAAAAACAAAAAATTTACTAATTTATTAAAGATTATTTTCAATAAAATGTATGGGAACATGTCAGTTATGTGACCAGTAGATTATTTAGTTTAATATCTCATTTTAGCACATATTAGAATATCCATCATCAGTATGTTAGATCGGCCGATCAACTGAATCACCATCACGATATATGCTAAGCTTGCAAAAACCGGTGTATCTATACGTATTTTCATTAAGAAAATTTTCAGAGTTAAATCTGTAGTGCTAATGTCAAATGCTTGAGCCATAGGCCATACCACCGAAAGGAACATAAAAATACTAAAAGCTAGCATCCCCGGCCTATCGCGGTGTTGTCACCCATAAATACCTAAATCAATACTGATAATACTTGTAAAAGCAAGTATAATGGAATAGAGTAGATAAGACATTTTTACTATTCTCCATGTATTAACGGGAGGGTAAAGTAGAAGGTTGAGCCTTTTCCTAATTCAGATTCAACCCAGATTCGTCCGTCGTGTCTATTTATAATTTTTTGAGATATAGATAGTCCAATCCCTGAGCCAGGATACTCTTTCCGGGTATGTAATCTTTTAAATACCTCGAAGATTTGTTTTTGATACTCCGGATCTATGCCTATACCATTATCACTCACGGCAAATATCCATTTATTCTCATCTTTTTGGGCGGATACATGGATTTTTGGAGAGATAGGTCCATGGAATTTAATAGCATTAGCTATCAAATTCTGGAAAACCTGCATCATTTGGGAATCATCAGCCAAAATCGTAGGAAGTAGATCATGGCTTATACTTGCATTTTTTTCTTTGATGGATACCGATAAATTTGAAAGAACATTATTTAACACTGTTTCTAGGTTAACTTTTTCAATTTCCTTAGCTTGAGTATTAAGCCGTGAAAAAGCTAAAAGATCATCAATTAAATATTTCATCCTATGAGCACCCTCAACAATAAAATTAATATACTCATCAGCATCCGTATCAAGTTGACCTTTATAACGCTTCTCTAATAACTGGGTGAAACTGGTAACCATCCTGATAGGTTCTTGCAAATCGTGAGAAGAAACATAAGCAAACTGCTCCAACTCCTTATTAGACTTTAAAAGCTCTTCGGTACGTTTTTCAACTTTTTCTTCAAGGGTATCCTGATACTCCTTTAATTTATCTTCAGCTTTTTTACGTTTAGTAATATCGTTAAATAGAATAGCAACTTCCCTACCTTCAGGGTCACCAATTTTAAATGCATAAACATCATACCACCTATTCAACGCTTTTGCTTCGTTTACAAAGCGCATAGGTTCGCCAGTTAAAGCTATTTTACCATAAATTTCAAACCAATGCTCCTCATGATCCGGAGCCAGATCGCGCATCAACTTACCCTCGGCTTCAACTAATCCAGTTTGTCCTTCAAAAGCGGGATTAATCTCTAAAAAACGGTAATCTACAGGTTTATTATCCGCATCAAAAATCACTTCGACAGTACAAAAACCTTCATCAATAGAATTAAATAAAGTTAAATACTGATTCTCTTTCTCTTTCAAGGATTTATAAGTATCTTCAAGCTCTACTGTACGAGCCTCCACCAAATCCTCCAACTGCCCTCTATACTCTTTTAATTCTGCTTCTGTTTTTTTACGTTCTGTAATGTCTAGAACAAATGCAACACCGTTAATGCGTACATTATCTAACATTGCTCCGGCAACTATTACTGGAATGTGTGAACCATCCTTGCGAATATACTCTTTCTCGAATGGCATTTTATTTACGCCAGTGTTCTTAAGTTCAATAAGAGATCGTTCATCCAGATATTGATATTCTGGGGGGGTCATTTTAGCCCAATCAATTCGTCCCATCTCTAAATCATCACGAGTGTAACCCGTCATCTCCAGGAACTTATCATTAGCATCTATGATTTTACCTTCTATGTTCCAGTATATCACTCCAAGTAAACCTGATTCATAAAATCTACGAAGTCTTAATTCACTTTCCCTCAGTGCTTGGTTAATATTTAACAATTCATATTCCTGTTGCTGAAGCTCTTCATTTGCTACTCGTAATTCCTCAGTAGTGGATTGTAACTCTTCATTCGAAACTTCTAACTCCTCATTAAATAATTGTATCTGCTCAAGTAGCTTTTGCCTCTTATTCTCTAACTTCTTACGTTCTGTGATGTCATAACCTACAACAAGAGCACTATTTAGTATACCATCCGTATAAGTAGGCTTAACATTAAGATTAACCCATAATTTATGCCCATCTTTATGTAATACGTTAAACTCAATGTTTTCAGCTATTTTTTCTCCACTTAACCATTCATTAATTCTCTCTTGGAAAATTTGTTTGCTTTTAGAATCTAACAAGTCAAAGGGGTTCATTGATAGTAATTCTTCTCGTGAATAACCTGAAAATTGGCACATGGCGTCATTTACAGTCTTGAATCGTGGACCATTATAATCTATTTCATAGATAAATGTGGGTGCGTATTGGACAAGATGTCTATAATTCTCTTCACTAACACTAAGTGCCTCTTCAGCTTTCTTACGAATAGTAATGTCACGAACAAAAGTCTCTGTGCCCTGAATTTGACCATTTTCATCATAATAATTCTGAGCATTTTGAGACACCCAAAAGACGGAACCATCATTTCTTAAAGCTTCAACTTCATTATCCTCTAATTTTCCATGTTCCGTTAGTTCATCCAGCACATAATCTCTATCTTCTGTGTTTGAATAAAATGAACTAGCAGAAAGTCCCATCATTTCTTGTATTGAATTAAATCTATACATTCGTGCTGCAGAAGGACTAGCCATGATGATCGTACCTTCGTTATCTGCTCGAATATAGGCATCTAGAATATTTTCAATAATATTACGATATTTTTCCTCACTATCATGCAACGCCTTCTCTCGTTGTTTACGGTGAGTGATTTCATGTCCCACAACAACTGAACCGATAATTGAACTATTTTTGTCTTTTATTGGTGCAAAACTATAACTACCCCACCAAGTCTCACCAGTGTCCTTTCTACGAAGGATATATTCCTCATTAGATGATGTTTCACCTCTAAGTGCCCTTGGAACAGCCCACATATCTAATGGTGCTAAGGCCCCATTGTCAAAATAAACATCAATATAATCCGTGAAATCTGTAAGAGTCTTATAACATTCTTCTTTATTTTTGAACCTGTGATATGTTGCGAAAGCATCATTAAAATCAATAAAATTCCCTCCAACATCAGATATAAATACAGCATCAGTCATGCTTCCGATGACAGCTTCAAGCTTAATATTCGTTTCTAATAGTGAATCTTCAACCTGCTTATGATCTGTGATGTCTTTAATGGTGATTGATATTTGTTCATTATTTTTTTCATTATCTAGGATTATAGCAGATATTTCAGCAGGGAACTTTGATCCATTTTTATTTATAAGAGTAATTTCACCTTTTACTTTACCTTCACTTGTTAATTCGTTTAATAAGGTGGATAGTCTGGGATCTTTGTTGTTTAATAGTTCAAATTTGCTAAGTTTTGTTATTTCATCATGTGAATAACCAAAAAGGAACTCTGCAGCTGGATTAGTTTCTAATATCTTATCATCAGAATTAATGATTAAGATAGCATCCAAATTAGATTCAAAAATTGATTTATATGCACTATCTGATATTTGATAATCCATCATACCACTTGAATTTAATTAATTAATGTAATAAAAATTACTATTCTATAAAATTTTCCTTAATGACTGATATTATTTAATAGATAATTCTTAATCAGACTTTAATTTAAACTTATAATAAACAATTAATGGTGAAAAAAGTTTTTTTTATTATTCAATACTTGTTGAATACATTTTCCAATTTTATTAAAATCATCTAAGCCAGTTGGTTTTATTAAAAGAGCATCTACTAATTTAGTATAAGAATTATTTTCAATATCCGGTAAGGATGATGACATGATAATGATCGGTATATTATTTAATTTATTATCTTGCTTAATCTCTCCAAGAATATCTTTTCCATCTTTTTTAGGAAGATTCATATCTAATAGAATAAGATCCGGCCGAGGAATATCAGAATACTCCCCTTCCAAGTATAGCATTTGCAATGCTATTGCACCGTCCGGTGCATGATAAAGTTTATGAGAAATATTAGATTCCTTTAAAATTTCCTTAATCAGAATTACATCTGCAGGATTATCCTCAACAATCAAAATATTAGGTTTAAGTTTCATAGTCTTTCTCATTGAATTATTTTGTATTTAATTAATTTTACTTATAGTTTAAAGGGATGGTAAAATAGAAAGTTGAGCCTTTTCCGGATTTGGATTCCACCCATATTCGTCCACCATGTCTTTTTATAATTTTTTGCGTTACGGATAGTCCTATACCGGAGCCAGGGTATTTTGCTCGAGTATGTAACCTTTTAAATACTTCAAAGATTTGTTTTTGATACTCAGGTTCAATTCCTATTCCATTATCCTTAACGGCGAAAGTCCATTTATTATTGTCATTTTGGGCTGTTATATAGATTTCAGGTGATTGTTGTCCATGGAATTTAATGGCGTTAGCTATTAAGTTCTGGAAAACTTGCATCATTTGGGAATTGTCAGCTGTAATAGTAGGAAGTGGTTCATGGGTTATATGTGCATTATTATTTTTAATGGATAAGGATAAATTGGAAATAACATTTTTTTAATACTTTTTCTAAGTCAACATTTTCAAATTCATCTACATCATTGGAAACTCTTGAAAAAGTTAATAAATCATCGATTAAGTACTTCATTCGATAAGATCCTTCAACTATAAATTCTATATAATCGTCAGCATCATTATCCAGCTTTCCTTTATATCGTCGCTCTAATAATTGGGTGAAACTGGTAACCATTCTAATAGGTTCCTGTAGGTCATGTGATGAAATATAAGCGAACTGTTCTAATTCTTTATTAGAGCGTTTTAATTCCTCTAATGTTTTTTCCAGCTCGTTTTCAGTTTTTTTAATTTCGGTGATATCTGTGCCTATAATAGTGATTCCTTCTGCTGATGGAAAAACATTCATCCTATACCAGGCATCAGTATATTTTCCGCCTATTTCAAATCGTTTAATTACTCTATTTGATAGTGCTGCACGGAAATTCTCTTCAAGAGTTGTTCCTATATGTTTTGGAAACATATTCCAAATATTTTGCCCTACAAAATCTTCAGGTGTTTTGTTTATTTTTGATGAGAATACCTCGCTAACGTAAACAAATTTCCAGTTATGGTCAAGCACATAGAAATCATCTTGGATACTGTTTAAAATCTCATTAATTTTCTGATTAGCACGTTCAAGTTCAGTTTCAGCTTTTTTACGCACAGTGATATTAGTCCCTATGATAGTGATTCCCTCTGTTGAAGGATAAACTGTATCTAAAAACGAGTTATTATTATATGGACTGTATATTTTGAACTGTCTTACTTCCCTCTTTTCCATTGCTGCAAAGAAGTTTTCTTCCATAACTGTTCCAACATATTGAGGGAACATCTTCCAATGGTTTTGTCCAATAAAATCTTGGGGTTCCATATTCACGGCATTTGCTGATTGCTTGTTTATATATACATAATTCCAGTTATAATCAATTACATAAAAATTATCTTGAATACTTTCTAAAATTTCAGAAATCTTATTTTTTTGCTGTTGAATTTCTTCATTCCTAGTTTGAAGTTCTTCGGTGATGGATTGTAATTCTTCATTGGATACTTCTAATTCTTCATTAAATAGTTGCACTTGCTCTAGCAATTCTTGTCTTTTTTCCTCTAAATTCTTTTGTTGAGTAATGTCTCGATACACTATAATATATTCAATATTTCCAGAATCATTAATTATTTGAGTTGAATCAATTTCAGCTATGACTTTAGCTCCGTTTTTATGTTTAACATGGACTAAAGCTCTTTTAATACCACGTTTATTTATTTCTTCATTAAGCTTCTGATATTCGCCGGGATTATAATTGGGACGTAATATTTCTGTGGTAGTCTTACCGAGTGCTTCATTTTTACTGTAACCATACATTTGCTCTGCACCCTTATTCCAGTAGGTTATCAGTAAATTGGGGGTGAATCCGATAACAGCATCGTTTACTTGACTGAGTAAATTTGCTTGATATTCTATTTGATTTTCGGCTTTTTTACGTTCGGTGATGTCTCGTACGAAGGCTTTGGTTCCTTGAATTTGATTTTGTTCATTATAATGGAATTGGGAGTTTACTGATACTAGAAAACTAGTGCCATCTTTTCTTAGGGCTTCACTTTCATAATCTTCTACTTTTCCCTGTTTTAGGAGTTGTTCTATCAAATTTCTTCTATCTTCTGGTTTTTTGTATAGTGAATGTGCAGATATTCCTATCATTTCTTGGGGTGAATCAAATTTGTACATAAGTGCTGCAGATGGACTTGCCATGATGATGTTTCCTTTTTTATCTGCGCGGATATATGCATCTTGAATATTTTCAAGTATACTTCGATATCTTTCTTCACTATTCTTTAGTGCTTTATCAGCTTGTTTACGTTTAGTGATATCTCTTATGACCATACTTGTCCTTTTGTCTCCATTACCATCTTTGAAGACGCTGGTGGACATTTCTCCTGGAAATTTGGTTCCATCTTTTCTTATAAATTTAAGTTCACCTTTGGCTTTACCTGTACGGATTCTTTCTTTTATTAAGATGGGTAAGTGGGGATCATCTTTATCTAAGAGTCCATTTCTTCCGATTTTACATATTTCTTCTTCAGTATATCCAAATAATTCTTCAGCTGCGGGATTAGCGGCTAAAATAGTACCATCGGGGATTGTTAGGAGGACTGCATCTAGTATGTTTTCAAAAAAAGTTCTAAATTCTGAAGATTTTAGAAGTTTTTCATTTTTGTTGTCGATATTTTCTTCAGATTTAACCATATTAAAACCCATTTAAATAGTGTTCAAATTTAGAGGTTTGAATTGAATGTTATCTCTTATTAGGAACATATTTATTAATTAAATTTTTGTTTATCAAAAAAAAATTTGAATATAATTTTAATTAAAATATGAACATATGAATTTGATTACTTGCATATTAAAATTAATTACTTATGGATTTAATGCCCATTATTTTTAAAAAAAGTATAATTTAAGAATATATTAATTTTTCAATTGATTCAGGTGACATATATTTTTTTATCAAAACGGTAAAATTTAGTTTTCAATTTTTATTAAAAATAATAAAAAAAATAGTTTTTATTTATAATATATTGTTCTATTGAATTTATTGGAATCTTATTAGATTTCAAAAAAAAATAAGTTGTGATCTTTATTAGAGTACGTTTTTTTAGGTAGCATTTGTTTTTTTTGTAATTTAATAAAATTTTGTTTTAAGGTGTTACAATGTTGAACCAGACGTCAAACGTGTCCATTAAATCTAATAATTCGTTTAATAATTCTATTTTACCTAGGATCTGAACTGATCCGGATTTGATCTCTTGGTCTATGGTAGTTTCGCCTAAAATCCACTTATTCAATACAGTCCGGGGCATGATTATGGAGGCGTCCGCATCATTATCCTGACTGTGGGGTCTATGATTTAAAACACCGTTCTGTAAGCTGAGAACATATTTTTCTTTAATGTCTGGGAATTCAAAATTTAAGGTGATCTTCTTTTCTGCTGCTTTAGGGCCATTTAAACGCACACCTAGATAGTCGAAGAACATGTCTAGGGTCATGGCATTTATAGAATCTGGATTGGTAGTGGTGGGTACTTGAATGGGATTTACTCCATTTCGTAGTTCATGTGCTCCTGTTAGGTAAAAGTTACGCCATGTACCGTTTTCTGCTTGGTATCCTAGTTGTTCTAGTACGTCGGCTTGAAGTTCTCTTGCAGCTTTATTTTCAGGTTCTGCGAAAACTACATGGTTCACTAATTCAGCTACCCATCGATATTCACCTTCTTTATAAGCTGTTCTGGCTTTTTCAAGTGTAGCTTCTGCACCACCCATGAACTCTACATATTTCTTGCTGGCTTCTACGGGAGGTAGTACATTTAGATTAGCTGGATTTGCGTCGAACCATCCTAGATATTTAACATAAGTTGCTTTAGCGTTGTGGCTCATACTACCGTAATAGGGTCGGATAGACCAG